>Ga0316204_10000128_pt1 | contig 311655 bp, 272 predicted proteins | sample 6monrhotite_MG_2_FD_205661 | JGI IMG/M metagenome (GOLD analysis project Ga0316204, IMG submission 205661) | Microbial mat bacterial communities from mineral coupon in-situ incubated in ocean water Damariscotta River, Maine, United States -... | ecosystem: Environmental > Aquatic > Marine >... | reverse complement strand
AAAGGCAAGACCTTTATTTATAATTGGCACAACCGATTAAAGCTTTCCAATTCGCTTTCATTAACGGCAGAAGAGACGCAACAGAAATTGGATGCAGGGGAAGATTATGTCATTCGTTTTAAATCGCCTCAAGATGAAGAATTGGTATTGCAAGATATCATCCGCGGTGAAATTAAAATAGACACCAATGTTCTTGACGATAAAATCCTTTTTAAAAGTGATGGCATGCCAACCTATCATTTAGCGAATATTGTGGATGACCATCTGATGGAAATCACACATGTAATTCGTGGTGAAGAATGGCTTCCTTCTTTAGCACTTCATCAATTATTATATAATGCTTTTGATTGGAAGGCTCCGGATTTTGCGCACTTGCCCCTTATCATGAAACCTGTTGGTAAAGGAAAACTGAGCAAGCGTGATGGTGAAAAAGGAGACTTTCCTGTTTTTCCGTTATCATGGAACGAATCTCAAGGGTACCGTGAAGCAGGGTATTTTCCAGAAGCAGTGGTCAACTTTTTGGCCATGCTCGGTTGGAATCCCGGTACGGAACAAGAACTCTTTTCTTTAGAAGAATTGATTGAAACTTTTAGCTTGGAACGTGTAAACAAATCTGGTGCACGTTTTGATCCAGAAAAAACAAAGTGGTACAATCATCAATACCTACAGCAGAAAAGTGATGCTGAGTTGGCTGAATTGTTTGCTCCTATTGTCAGGTCGAGCGCAGTCGAGACCTTTTTTGACGGTGATTATATTGAAAAGGTCGTCTCCCTAATAAAAGAACGGGCAGATTTTGTCTCTGATTTTTGGGAATTGGGCAATTACTTTTTTGAAGCTCCTGCCACTTACAATGAAAAAGCAGTAAAAAAACAGTGGAAGGAAGACACGCCACAATTGATGCAAAAAGTAGCTGAGATATTGGATGCCATCGAAGACTTTAGCTCAGCAAGTGTTGAAACCCATGTAAAAGCATGGATTACGGACAATGAACTTTCCTTTGGAAAAGTGATGGGTCCACTACGTCTAGTTATCGTTGGAGAACTTAAAGGGCCCCATATTTTTGATATTCTCGCTCTAATTGGAAAAGAAGAAAGTGTTGGAAGGGTTAAAAGGGCGTTGGAGGTTTTGGGGTAGTGTCTAGTTATTATAATTAGTAACTCATTTGACGATTCAATCAATTCCAACATCAACAATCGGTTGTTCTCTAAAAATCCAATCAAATTCTCTGATGAAAATGCTTTCTGTAGCATTTACTCCAATTCTTTCGGTTGAATTAAATCTCATAGGTTTGTTAAAATCACTGCTAGCTATTGTAAGTACAAGATATGAAAAATCACAACCATCAATTGACGGATGTGTAACAAAACTTGACTATTGACTACCTATATCTTACAGAGTTTTGTACTTTAACTCTTTAACTTAAAATCTATACGCTATGGGCAACTTTCTTCTTATTCCTTTAATATTTGTAGGGCTTATCATCCTCTTTTCTTCCTTCTTTATAGTTAAACAACAAACAGCGGTTATTGTTGAACGCTTTGGCCGTTTTCAAAGCATTCGCCAATCTGGTTTGCAAATGAAAATTCCATTGGTGGATAGAATTGTAACCCGTGTTGGGTTAAAAATTCAGCAACTGGATGTGATAGTAGAAACTAAAACACTAGATGATGTTTTTGTAAAACTTAAGGTTTCCGTTCAATATGTGGTTATCAAATCTAAAGTTTACGAGGCGTTCTATAAATTGGAATATCCACATGATCAAATCACTTCTTATGTTTTTGATGTGGTTCGTGCGGAGGTTCCAAAAATGAAATTGGATGATGTCTTTGTAAAAAAAGATGATATCGCCATTGCCGTAAAATCAGAATTACAAGAAGCCATGTTGGAATACGGGTATGATATTATTAAAACCTTGGTAACCGATATTGATCCGGATGCACAAGTAAAAGAAGCCATGAATCGTATTAATGCTTCTGAACGAGAAAAGATTGCCGCTCAATTTGAAGGTGACGCCGCTAGAATCTTAATTGTGGAAAAAGCAAAAGCGGAAGCGGAAAGCAAAAGACTGCAAGGACAGGGTATTGCAGATCAGCGTCGCGAAATTGCCAGAGGTCTGGAAGAATCTGTTGAGGTATTGAACAAGGTTGGTATCAACTCACAAGAGGCATCTGCCCTAATTGTAGTGACCCAACATTATGACACTTTACAATCTATTGGGGAGGAAACCAACACCAATTTAATTCTTCTGCCAAATTCTCCTCAAGCAGGTAGTGATATGCTCAACAATATGGTTGCCTCGTTTACGGCAAGTAATATGATCGGGGAATCTATGAAGCAAACCCATGTGAAGAAAAAAGAGTAGCCCTATCTAAACTATCAAATTAAAAAGGGAGCGCAATTGCTCCCTTTTTTGTTTTTATAACATCAAATTTCTATCTCAAGACTTGAACCATCAAAATTTACACGAATCCTTTTTTTAAAGACCCTCATCCAACTTTTGAAAAAAAGCAAGGAATCTAATCTGCTCTTTTTGAAAACGCCCTGAAAACGCCTTAAAACAAGCGCATTTTAATAAATAAACCAAATGGTATTGTTGGTTTTGAATAGATAAACCTTATGTTAAGATTTCTGCTCTAATTTGGCCCATGTATCCCTTAAAGTAACCGTTCTGTTGAAAACCAAATTTTCATTTGTTGAATCCGTGTCTACATTAAAATATCCCAAACGCTGAAACTGAAATCTATCTCCAACTTTTGCATTTTTCATACTTGGTTCTAAATATCCAGTAATTTTTTCCAAAGAATCAGGGTTTACAAAATCCATAAAATCCTTGTCCTTATGTCCATCTGGATTTTCATCACTGAACAAGCGATCATACAACCGAACTTCTGCTTTAATGGCATGTGGAACGGAAACCCAATGCAAGGTTCCTTTTACTTTTCGTAAACTTTCTTCCGTGCCGCTGCCACTTTTACTCTTTGGGTCATAAGTGCACTGAACTTCTGTTATGTTTCCCTCAACATCTTTGGTGCAGCTTTCCGCTTTTATAATGTATCCGTTTTTAAGACGAACCTCACCACCAAGCTTTAATCTAAAAAACTTGCGGTTGGCTTCCTCTCTAAAATCTTCCTGTTCTATGAACAGTTCTCTTGAAAATGGAACTTCTCGACTACCCGCAGATTCATCCCCTGGATTGTTTTCTGCTTCTAGCCATTCTTCCTTGCCTTCCTCGTAATTGGTGATGACCACCTTTAGTGGATTAAGTACGGCCATTACTCTTGGAGCAATTTTGTTCAGGTGTTCTCTAACATGAAATTCCAACAAAGAAACATCCACTACATTTTCTCTTTTGGCAATACCGATAGTTTCTGCAAAATTTCTGATAGATTCCGGAGTATATCCTCTTCGTCGCAATCCTGATATGGTTGGCATGCGTGGATCGTCCCAGCTATCAACTACGCCACTCTCCACCAATTGTAATAATTTACGTTTGCTCACAACGGTATGGCTAAGGTTTCTTCTAGCAAACTCACGTTGTTTAGGGCGAAGTTTTTTAGAATCTACCAATTGGTCTAAAAACCAATTATATAGCTCTCTATGCGGCAAAAATTCCAGTGTACATAGAGAATGCGAGACTTGTTCTATATAATCGCTTTCACCATGGGTCCAATCATACATAGGATAAATACACCAATCGGTATTTGTTCTATGGTGCGGTTTGTGCAGCACACGATACATGATAGGGTCCCGCATCAACATATTAGAAGAGGTCATGTCAATCTTAGCGCGTAGCACATGTTTTCCTTCTTCAAAATCCCCATTTTTCATCCCTTCAAAAAGAGATAAGTTCTCTTCTACGGAACGATTCCTGTATGGGCTTTCCTTTCCTGCTTCTGTAGGGGTTCCTTTTTGCTCAGCCATTTCCTCAGAACTCTGGCTGTCAACATACGCTTTGCCTTGTTTGATTAACTCAACGGCCCAATCATAGAGCTGTTGAAAATAATCGGAGGCGTAACGCTCAGTATCCCATTCATATCCCAGCCAAGTAACATCTTTTTTAATGGCGTCCACATACTCTTTCTCCTCCTTTGCCGGGTTGGTATCATCAAAGCGCAGGTTCACGGGCGCATTGTATCTAAGTCCTAATCCAAAATTTAGACAAATAGAGCTTGCATGACCTATATGGAGGTATCCATTTGGTTCTGGCGGAAAGCGAAAACGCAAGTCTTGCTTGCCATATCCATTTGCCAAATCTTCCTCAACAATATGCTCAATAAAATTCAACGATTTAACTTCTTCCTCCATTCTAAAAATTTGAAGCGCAAATGTAGTAAAATCCAGCGTTTGTAGCCATTAATCATGTCTTGGTGTATACAAAGAAAGCCATTTTCACAACAGTTTTACCATACCCTACAACAATATCTTTCCATTCGACCAAATTAAAAGCATATTTGTTATTAGAATATTATATGAAATAGTGGGCGTTTATGGCGCCTAGCAGAACTAAACAAAATTAAGGGGCACAATTTATAGGGCATTATTGCCCATAACCTCTTAAAACTAACGCTGATGAAGAAAACTAGTTCGTATAATAGTATTTTTGTGATTGCATTCGCAATTATGCTGCTTGGCACCCACTTCTTAGGGGCCCAAGTACTAGATAAACCAACAACGATTTGGACAGCTGCATGTGCTTCGGATAGTTTTAACGAATACGATGTAAGCTTTAGATGGAGTCCTCCTTTGGTAGACTCAAGCAATGAATTTATCCTTGAACTATCAGATCGAAACGGAAACTTTGGAAGCCCTATAGAACTTTCTAGGGTTGCTGACAAAAACATGGAGTTCAACTTTGATTTTACTTTTGCGGTCCCTACGGATGTAAGTGGTGAGAACTACAAACTGCGTGTTCGTAGTACAAGCCCTGCAAAAACGAGTCCTGCAACGGATGCATATCCAATGCACTATGTTGAATTCAATTCCCCTTTGCTTATTAGTGAAGACGGAAGTGGGTCCATTCCTTCTGGAGGTTTAATACAATCTTGCGGGGGAGGATCTGTTACCCTTTCGCCACACAATATTCCAAACGCCAATAATTACAGATACAATTGGTATAGAAGTAGTACGCTACTATCAGAAAAGACTGAAAACCTTACAGTTTCCACTCCAGGAATGTATTATGTGGAGTTAGATTACGGATCTGTATGTTCGGGTTCTGCCAACACCCTTTCCAATACAATTACACTTTCTACTGGTAGCAGTGTTGGAATTGCTATAAATGGGTCAGATGATATTGGACTATGTCCGGGAGATGTTCATGCTCTTCAAGCAAATATAACCGGTATGGGCCTTACCTATACATGGTATAAAGATGGAGCAGTAGTTTCTGGACCTACTTTAGAGGGGGATACATATAATATAAATACATCAATAACTGGTTATGAGGGAAATTATGAGGTTGAGGTTGAAGGAGCAGCTGCCTGTTTAGAACGTTCGCCAGCTGTAACCATAAGAAATCTTGGTGATTTTAATGTGACAAGACAAAATGATGGAGACATTGTTTTATTGCCCGCACAAACCAAAACACTTTCTGTAACTACAACTGCAACAACACCATCATATCAATGGTATAAAGATGGAGCACCTATTTCAAGTGCCACCAATAGTTCATTGGACATTAACCAAGTAGGCGTATACTTTGCAAGAGTGACTGAAAATGGAGGCGGATGTTCTGCTTCTCCGTTAGATTCTGAAAGCACAACCGTAGTTTCTCCAGACTCTTTTGAGTTTGTAATTGACTATGTTGGTTCATACATCTCATGTCAAAGTAGCGATGCAACACTTAGCCTTTCTACTATCAACGCTGTTAGTAGTTCAGGTTCAAAAACAGATGTTACGTCAGATATACAATCATCTTTTACTTATCAATGGGCCCATGACGGAAGCGATGTTGGTGGTGAAACTTCCAAAACAATCACAGTTTCAGGTTTTGAAGAAAATGGAGCTTATACATTAAGTGGTGTTTTAGGAGGCTTTAATGCTACTTCCAATGGTTTGGATGTGATTTTGCCTACTAATCAAATCTTAGAAATTACTGCGAATGGAACTGTTCTATGTGATGGTGCTGACCCGATTGTTCTTAACAGCTCTGAAGGCTTAGGTGATGAAACTTTTGAATGGTTAAGGGATGGAACTATTATAGATACCGCTTCAGAAGAAATTACAGCAACAGAAGTTGGTGTTTATCAATTAATAATAAGAACCCATGATTGTCCAGTGGTTTCCAATGAATTAACCATAAGGGCTTTTGATGAATCACTACTTGCACTTGATAAAGAACAAGACCTAGTAATTATTGAAGGTGAAACAGAAACCTTAACCGCTAGTGGCGCTGAATCTTACCAATGGTTTGATACTGGCAACACGCTTTTGGGTACTCTGGATTTTTTCAATTTTGAGCAAGAAGGTGAGTATCTATTAGTAGCAAGTTTTGGTAACTGTACTACTAGTAGGGTTATTACGGTGACCTATAGAGATACTTTTTCCATTCCTAATGTTATTACAGCAAACGGAGATGGTATAAATGATTTGTGGGTATTGCCAAACACATACTCAAGAAACGACGATGTTGTTGTTACCATATTTGACGAAAGAGGCAGACAGGTTTTTAGCCAATCCAATTATGAAAACAATTGGCCACAATCCACTACTTCGTTCAATAAAGCCAATATGATTTTTTACTATAAAGTAACAAGAGAAGGACAAAGTCTAAAACAAGGAACTATAACTGTTATCAGATAAAAACAGAATGCACACGAACAAACCCCAACTAATACTAATCTTCATCCTAATGCTTGCTTTTTCTGGATTACGCGCCCAGGAAGAGAGTCCGTTTGTGGCTTATGATGTTCCTTCCCAAAACTTGTTGAAGTTCAATAGGTTCTTGATAAACCCTACGTTTTCAACGGTAAGGGAAGACAAGTCATATGTCAATCTATTTCATAGAAACCAATCGGTATCTTTTGATGATAACAATCAAGTCTATTTTCTAAGTTATAGCGGTAGAATAGGAGATCGCAGTGGTGTTGGTTTAAGCCTTTTTACAAATCGTGAAGGGCTGTTCAATAATTTTGGAGTGCATGCCAATTACGCTTATGGAATTAAGTTAAGCCAAAAAAGTAATTTCACTTTTGGGGCTAATTTCTCATACTATCAAAGTGCTTTTAATCAAGATCGAGCCAATGCTTTAGATAATGATCCTTTTTTAAATAGTCTGGAAAGTAGTTCTTTAATTACTTTTCAGCCAGGTTTCAATATCTCTTATGGCAATTTTGACTTTGGTGCTTTTGCCGAAAATCTTTTCGATTATAATCTAAAAAGTAGCGAATCCATAACTGAGTTCAATGAGAAAACTTACTCTGGACACTTACAATATACCCATCAGTTTAAAAATGCTTCGGGTATTCTAGAACAAGGTAGGCTAATGCCTTTGGCGCGTGTTCGTAAAACAGGCGAGCAAAATCTTGTCCTGGGCGGGAATCTTATTATGGATCTGCCCAAATTAGGATGGGTTCAGGCAGGGTATGATGACTTTTACGGTGCTTCAGCCGGATTAGGTTTTAACTTAAATAAAAACCTTTCCTTAGGATACACCATTGAAAAGGGGCTCTCCAACAATTTTGAAAATTTTGGCGTGAGCCATGAGATTTCCCTTGCTTATTCCATTACTCCAAACTTGACCGAAGACCGGGTAATGCTTGAGAAAGAAAATGAAGATTTGGTAGATGCTGAAACAGTTCCTGAAGAAGATTTAACACTTTCTGAAAAAGACCTTAAAATTGCTGACCTAGAATCAAAATTGGCAGAAAACGACGCTATTTTGGATGAGCTTTTGCTGCGTCAAGACTCCATTGAAACTGCTAGAGAGCGTGATTTAGAGAGAAGGTTTGAAACTGTAATGAAAATGGTGCGGCGAGAAACAAAAGGCCAAAAACCAGAACTGGAAGAAAAAGCCAAAGAAGTATATTTTGCTAATATGGACAGTGTTGACATATTATCAAAACATAAAACACGACCTATAACAAATCAAGGGCTGTCCAATACCACGGCGACCAAAAAAGTCATCAACCTTAAAGATTCCAAAAACTCACGGATAGCAGAAAAGACATCAGTAAAAAAAGATCGAACAAATCGCTCTTCCAAGAAAACCATTGGGCGTTTTAGGTCTTTCAACATTCCAAATGTAGAAAGTGGTCATTATTTAATTGCCAATGTGTTTAAGGACACAAGAAATGTAGACGCTTTTATTGAAAAACTTGAATCACAAGGTATAGATGCCAGTTACTTTGAAAATCCTAAAAATGGACTCAACTATGTATACCTAAAAGGGTATCGAGATAAAAAAGAAGCTGTTGAGGCTTATCATACCAAATTCAATGGCGCATACCAAGGTGATGCTTGGGTAATGAATGTTGAAGGAGTAGATTCTTACAACAGTTTTGTTGCTGTCGAAAAAAATAACAAGTCAAAATATGGAGATGATGCATTGCATAAGAACATTACCAATTCCAAGAAAAAGGGTAATGCTTCACAAGTCTCTTATAAAACATATAAAATTAATGGCCTAGGTTCAGGCTTTTACATTATTGCAAATGTTTTTGAAAAACCTTCAAATGCAAAACGATTTGTAAAAGAGCTGAATGCCAAAGGATTAAATGCGAGCTATTTTATAAATCCAGAAAACAATTATAGGTACGTGTACCTTAAAAAACATGAAACCTGGAACAATGCTCTCACCTCATACTATTCCAAACTAAATGCCTCGTATGATGACAAAATGTGGATCATGCGGGTAAAACCAAACTCCAATAGTTAAAATGACCAATCACTTTCTCAAAACAGTTCTATGCCTTGTTGGCATATGGTTTGTAGGCTTTAACGGTCAAGCTCAGGAAGTTCCCTTTACTCCAAGACTTACTGATGGCGGCAACACCTATATAAATATAAAAGGAGATTATACATTCTTGTCCAACAGTGTCATGAATCGTGTTTTCTCTAACGGAACAGGTGTTAACACCCCATACAATGGTAACGGAAGTAATAACAGCCTGCACATTGAATACGTGGATGTAGACTCTGATCCAACCACATATAGCTCCAGTAGTTCAACGCTATCTGTTCCAGATTGTTCGCAGATATATTGGGCCGGTTTATATTGGGCTGGTAACTATGATGAAGAGCGGAAAAATCAAGCCGGTGATTTCAACAATAATTTTACTGTAGACAACAATCACTATGATGTCACAGCCGTAAAACTTATGGTTCCTGGTGGCAGCTATGTAGATATTGTAGCAGACAATAACCCAGACCCAGTAGGAGAGGAAGATGCCATTATTGTAGATGGTTATAATATTCTTCCCAATGATCCCTATGTATGTTTTAAAAACGTAACCTCACTACTGCAGGCGCTTCCCGATCCAGATGGAGAATATACGGTGGCAAATGTTAGAGGAACAAGAGGGTCTACAAACCATGGTGCAGCTGGTTGGACCCTAGTTGTCATCTATGAAAACCCTACCCTTACCGGTAAATACATTTCTGTTTTTGATGGTTATGAAGGTATAACAACACAATCAGGAAACAGTACAGCAGATATAACAGTTGCAGGTTTTAACACAATTCCTGTTGGGCCTGTAAATGCTAGAATTGGAGTTAGTACTCTTGAGGGTGAAACTTCGTTGGATGGAGATACATTCGGAATTGTTTCAAACAGTAGCTCCACTTTTACAGATATTACTAATGCGGCAAATCCAGACGACAACTTTTTCAATTCTACCATTACGGAAGATGGTGTTAATGTAGCCTCCAGAAATATTAACAGTACCAATGCCATCGGCTTTGATTCAGATGTTTTTGATTTGAACAACTTTGGGAATAGTATTATTGATAATGGAGATACTAGTGCTACCCTTAGGCTTGGTACAAGCAGGGACTGGTTCGCTTCATTTTTAGTCACATTTGGTATTGAAATCATTGAGCCAGATATTGTTCTGGAAAAAAAGGTTCAAGATATTGGCGGTGTAGATATTACTGGTCAAGGTGTTAACCTAGGTCAAGTTTTAGATTATGTGCTTTCTTTTGTCAATACCGGTAATGATGATGGTACGGCATTTACTATAAGGGATGTTCTTCCTGCAAACGTAACATTGGATGAAACGACTATAACCTTGCCCGGGGTTGGTGACGGTGATCCTACCAATGATGTAACATATACGTACAACAGCGCAACAAGGGAGGTTATATTTACAATCCCAGACAGCTATGTTGAAGAGGGAAAACCTGTTTCTGAAATTCGAATGAGGGTTCAAGTAGCTCAAGATTGTTTTGACTTTGTTGATGCATGTACAGATATCATACAAAACTTAGCTTATTCTACGTATGAAGGAGTAATAAATCCTAACCAAATTAGTGATGACCCCAGTGTATCAGATTTTGATGATTGTGGGTTTACCACACCGGGGGCCACTAACTTTTTGTTGGACGATTTAACCGCTTGTAGTTTTACCACTACAGCGGAATTATGTGGCGCAAATGTTTTATTGGATGCAGGAGACAACTTTGACTCTTATACTTGGTATTTAGATAGCGATTCCTCTGGAACCATAAATGCTGGTGACCCTGTTGTAACAGATGGTGATCCTGATGGAGACCCAAGTACACTCTTAGTAGACACACCGGGAACATATATCGTTGACAAGCAAGTGGCTGACCCTTGTAAAGATTTTGTAGAAATCATAGAAGTTTCACTCTTTGGGGCTGGGGCAGCTCTTACCAACCCAATAACCGCTCTAATAAACGATGTAACCAATACCGTTGAAGGTGAGATTTTAAGCTGTCCAAACGATGGTAGTGAGCTGCCAGAAATATTTCTGTGCGGTTTAAACGACACCGAGCTTATACAAATCAACATTCCAACAGCCAGCAGTATTGTCTGGGAACAATTGGACGAGGCAGCAACAGCAGCAACAGCAGTTGCCTGTAACGCACCTAACCCTCCACCAGCTGCTCCACCGGCAGGTTGTGCAAATACAGATACATGTGCCGTTTGGGCAAATGTAGGTACAGGAAATGATTTTCTGGCATCCGATGCTGGTGAATACCGTGTAACGGTGACCTACAGCGATGGTTGTTTTAGACGATTCAACTTCAATATTTTTAAAAACCCATTAGATCCACAATACACTTCTAGCGATATTATTTGTGCTACGGATGGGAACATTACCGTAACGAATATGCCTTTGGATTATGAGTATCGTCTTATAGACCAAGGAACAGGAAACGTTTTGGTGGGTTATAACCCAGACCCAAGTTTTACAATTACCAATAATGGTGCTTACACGGTTGAAATGAGACAACAAGGTGTAACGGATGGTTGTGTATTTGTCTTAGATAATATTGGTATTCTTGACAGAGATTTTCAGGTTGATGTTGAAACAACGGATACTAATTGTAATGGTCTGGGAGAAATAGAAATATCTATTCTAAATGTAGAAGCACAATACTATTATGAAATAACTCAAGGAGGAATCATTGTTGATACTTTTGGTCCATCCAACGATAACAATTACACTTTTGAAAATTTAAATGATGGCATATATGATGTGGCCATTTCTACGGATGATGGGTGTGCTTACACGGAACAAGTAACCATAAATGATCTAACCAATTTAGCAGTTACGGCACTAACAACCAAGAACATAGATTGTACTGATGGTATAATCACGGTTACGGGTGCGGGTGGTTTTCCAAACCCTGATTATGCCTACGCAATATGGAGTTACAACGGTGTCGATTTATATCCAACTGTTGGGGATATTCCAGGCGGTGCATATCAGATTCTAAACGATTTTACCTTCACTAATGGTGAAGAAGGCGATTACGAGTTCATAGTTGTAGATGGCAATAACTGTTCTTTTGTTTCAAACAGTGTTTCCATTGTCATTGCTCCTTCTGTTGAGTACACAACTTCATTTACAGATGAAACTTGTTTTGGAATTGAGGATGGAACATTTACAGTAAATGTAACCAACTCCAATGGATATAGTTTATCTTATACATTAACATATCCTGACGCTTCCACAGCAACAAATACCTCCGGTTCATTTACTGGGTTGCCACAAGGAGCTTTTTCTTTAGACATAACACAAACTCAAGGTGCAGTTTCTTGCGATTTTAACGAGACATTTAGCATTGGAGGCCCAACAACTGGAATATCTGGTAATGCCGTATTGATACAAGATTACACCTGTTTGCAAGATGGAATTATTGAGGCACAAACTGTCGCTGGAGGAAGCGCGCCTTATGAATACAGTATTAACGGGGTAAACTTTTTTAGTGGTGTAGGAGCTGAGCGCTTTTCCAACCTTACAAATGGAACATATTCCATCACTATTCGTGATGCAAACAATTGTACGTTTGTGACTAATGCAATCACATTAGATCCATTAAACCCCCCAACGGATTTAACCTTTGCTGCCTCAACACCAAATTGTCCTGCTTTAACATCAGATGTTACTGTAACCGCAGTGAATGGGAACACGCCTTTTGTGTTTGAAATCACCGCGCCAGCGCCAATAGCAGCTACTTCAATCACAGGTAATTCTGCTGATTTTGATGGTCTTTCTCCGGGAACTTATACGTTCAATGTAACAGATAACAAAGGTTGTACTTACAATGAAACCTTTACCATAAATCCCGTTTCAGAAATTAATGTTACCGGACAATTAATAAGTAATATCACCTGTTTTACTGATACAGATGGCGAAGTAACTTTTACGGTTGCTGATTTTAATACTGATTATAACTATTCAGTAACAGGGCCATCTAACTTTTCAGGAAATAACGAAACCAATGCTGCAATTCCTTTAACAGGGCTGGACGATGGAACATACACAATTATCGTAACAGATAATTTAACCAACTGTACAGCAACGGCTAATGTAACTGTAAATGCTCCGGCGGCGGCTTTAACAATAAGTGCATCCGAAACTCAGCCTACTTGCCCTACGGACGGGAGTGTAATCTTGACCTCAACAGGTGGATGGGGAGGCAATACATTTGCCTTGACAAACCCAGATGCAACTCCTTTTGGCACAAATGCTACAGGTGCGTTTAATGGGCTGACTCAAACAGGAACATATAGTGCATCGGTCACAGATGTTAATGGATGTGTGGTTACAACAACTTTTGATCTTGACCCAGCTATTGCTCCGGTTCTTGCAATAGTACCAAATGACACTTGTTACGATGATGCTGTAGGCTTAACGCTTACTGCAAATGTAACTTCTGGTGGTGATGGAAATTTTCAATATAGCCTTAATGGCGGTGCATTTGGAGCTGGTAATGTGTTTGCTGGATTAACACCAGGAACTTATTCCATTGATGTAAGGGATGGAAAAAACTGTACCGATAGTGCGTCTATTACTATTGATCCAGAATTAAGCGTTATTGCTTCCGCACCAAATATTACTGCGTGTGCCACAAGCACCAATGTAAATATTACAGCTGCAGGAGGTGATAACAATTATGTCTATGCTATAGTAGCAAATGGGGTTTCTCCAACAGTATTTTCCACAACCAACCCGGTAAGTATAACAGGAGCAGGCGATTATGATGTTTACGTAAGAGACAATGGAGGTAATCCAGGTTTTTGTGAAGCTTCATTTGACCTAAATATTGCACAAGATGCTCCGCTGGCTTTATCAATAGTTGACACTGGAATACAGTGTAGTGGAGAAGCACAAGCGACCATAACCATAACTGCTAGTGGAGGGGAAGCTCCATATCAATACAGTATTAACAACGGAACAACGTATCAACCTTCCAACACTTTTGTAAATCAAGCAGCTGGAAACTATGATATTAGGGTAAGGGATGCCAACAATTGTGATATCTCACAAGCCTATAATATTACTGAGCCTTTTACGCTTTCTGCTTCAGCAGCGGTAACACAATTGGCAGAATGTAATCCAGGTCTTGGAGCTGAGGTAAGAATTACGAATGCCATTGGGGGTACAGCGCCTTATGAATATAGTTTTGATGGTGGAACCAATTACAATGCAAATCCAATAGGTTTTCTTTTACCAGGAACCCATACTCTATTCATACAGGACGCCAATAATTGTACATTCCCAATGACGGTTACAATTGACCCTGAGCCAACCCCCCCAGGTGTAACGGCTTCAATAGACTACGAATGTGATGGCGAAGGGGTAATTACAATAACTCCTGATAACGCAGGATATAGTTATACATACGAAATTGATGCAACGCCAAACACTCCAAATACATCCAACGTATTTGATAATGTGTTGGTGGGGTCTCATACGATTACCGTTAACTATACAAACAATACGCCACCAGCCCCAAGTGTTCTACTTACGGAAGATTTTGGTACTGGGCCCAACATATCAATCCCCGAAGTTGATACTGCTTTTTACTGTTATGAATCGCAGGATGCCTCCTTGGGCACATGTCCTGATGCCAATTTCCAAATCAACGATCTACAATATAGTGTTACCAATAACATTGTTGCGCCTTTTGGTGCTTGGATAAGTCCAAACGATGCGTCACTGACTCCTAACGGAAGGTACTTAGCCGTTAACGTTGGCGACCCAGGCGTCAACACAGTAGTTTATTTTAAGGAGGATGTAGAAGTTATTCCGAATCGTGACGTCGAGTTTTCATTGGCTGTATTTAATTTAGTACGACAAGGCAGGAATCTTATTGAACCAAATATTCTTGTAGAACTTGTTGATCCATTTGGAGTAGTTATTTCTAGTGGCACAACAGGTTTAATTCCCGAAAATACCGGTCCTAACGACTGGCAAAACCTTACAATACCTGCTCTAAATCCAGGTGCAAATACTACTATTGATATTGTTATAAGAACCATTGCTACGGGAACAAATGGAAATGATGTTGCCATTGATAATATACAAGCTACCCAAACTCCTGAAGTTTGTGCTGGTACATTAACCGTAAATATAGAAGTAGAAGCTGGAAATGCATTTACTGCTGCTATTACAGGATTCTCAGATATCACATGTAATGGTGACAATGACGGGACAATCACTTTTGAAGTAGAAAATTTTGATGCCGTAAATGGTTTTGAATACAGATTGGGCGGCGTTGGACCATATACTACCGCTTTTGCAAGTCCAGTTACAATTTCTGGACTCGGTCCGGCAACCCCTCATAATATAGAGGTTAGGGATGTATTGGACAATACGTGTTCCATTCCTTTGTCACAAGCATTATCAGAACCTGTAGCTCTTACAACAACGGCATTAATTACGGATGGAATAACCTGTATAAATGGTGGTGCCACTATTACTGCCTCTGTTTCTGGAGGAACACCAGCATATGAGTACCAACTAGAAGATGGTGTTGGCGGAGTTATAACTGCTTACCAAAATTTAACTGTTTTCTCCGGGCTTGCTGCCGGAGATTATATCGTACGCGCTAGAGACGCAAATGGCTGTGAAGATCCAATAGATACAGCATTAACAGTGGCTCCATTTATTCCAATTACTTACACCTTTACGGCTTGTTACGGTGGAAATAATGATGGTACCATTCAAATAGATGTTACTGCAGGTAACAACGACTACGAGTTTAGTTTAGATGGAGGTCCATGGGTAACACCTACTCCAGCAACTGCGACAACACATACCTTTACAAACCTTCCTTCCGGAAATTATACCATCAATGTGCGAGATGGCTTTGGATGTACAGGGACATTGGAAAATGTTACCATACACCCAGCTCCAACCGTTGATGTTGTTGATATCAGCACTTGTGCAGACGGAAGTATAACCGTTACCGCACCAGCTGCTTTAACAAACTTGGAATACGCCTTTGTTCCAACAACAACAAGTCCGGCTGGACTGTTTTCAGCTACAAATACTTTTGCTGTAACCACAGGAAATGATGGAGACTATGATGTTTATGTAAGAGATACTTCAGCTGCAAATGCATATTGTGATTTCGTTGAGACCGTAACCGTTAATCCTGCTACGCCATTAACCGTAACCAATACCCCAACAGACCCGCTATGTCATGATGGCACAGGTTCTATTCTTGTAGATATTACCTCAGGAATAGGCCCATATACCATTCAAATTATTGACTTGGACAATGCTGGGGCTTCAGACCAAACAGATACGAATGTATTACCTAGCAGCAGAACATACTTCAACCTAATGCCTGGTGATTACACTATAAATGTAACCGATGCTACGGGTTGTACTGTTTCAGAAACACCAGTAAATATTGCCAATCCAGATGAGTTAACTGCCACAATTATCGGCGCCACACCTATGAATTGCACTGGTTTACCTAGTGACTTTGGGTTTGATTTTACAGCTTACCCAACCACTTTAGGCACTATTCAGTTTAGTGCGGATGGCGGAACAACATGGGTTGTTAATACGACTCCTGGAACAACAGATGAATTTAGAGGATACAATTCAGGCGATATTGTAAATCCTTCTATGAGAATTGTAGATGGATCAAATAATACCGTTTGTCAAACAGATTTTCCTCCGTTTATCATTCCATATCCATTGGATGATTTAGACATTACTATTTTACCAATTGTCGTAAACTGTAACGAATTACAGGTAACTGTGAGAGGGCAAAACGGAACAGGTCCTTACGAATATGCCTTTTCTGATGACCCAGCCAACTTTGATCCAGCTACAGCCACATGGACGGCTCCATTGGCTCTAGGCGTAACCCATACATTTTTAGGGCTGGTACCCGGTAGATCATATACATTCTACGTTAGGGATTTTATAGGATGTGTTAGGGGTAGTAGTGTTAACGTCAATGATATAATTACCGTTCCTCTGGACATAACCTCAACCATTACTCCAACATGTTCTGGAGCAACCAATGGAAGTATCACCTATACTGTTACAGATACTCAAGCGCCATTTGGACCACAATTTAGATGGGAAGTTTTTGATATGAGCACTGGTGTTCCGGTTTCCGTAACCAGCAGTGGTGGAAATGTTGCATTTTCATCACCACAAAATGTTACTATACCAGGCTTAGGTGCAGGAAATTATTTTATTGAAGTAGTTGAAGTTGATGGCGTTGGAGTTGATAGTTGTATTGGCGCAACAGAAAACGAATTATTGGAAGAATTAGATCCGTTAACAGGAACACCAGTAGTGCTTCAAAACATAAGTTGTGATACTCCTGGATTGATTCAGGTTCAAAGCCCATTTGGTGGTGGTGGTACTTATACGTATACTGTAACCGGACCAGCTCCTTTTGTTACAATTGTATCTACATCAGATAACCCAATAGAGATTCCTGCAAATTCACCTGCCGGAAATTATCATGTGACCATGGAGGATCAATATGGTTGTTCTGCGCCTTTAGGAAATGTTGCATTAACACTTACTCCAAATCCAACTATTGACGCAATTGCTGTTGATAACTGTTCCAATCCATCAACAGTTACCATAACGGCAACAAGTGGTGCGGCGCAAGTATTATACTCTTTAGACAATGGCGCAACATACGAAGACAATGCAGGTGTGTTTAGTAATGTAACGGCAGGAATATATAACGTTGCTATTTTGGACAGTAATGGTTGTTCTGCAACAAGCACAGTAACCGTTCACCCTGTTCTAGAGGTAGATATTGCCCTTACAAAATTGTTAGATTGTTCTGGAGCTCCAGATGATGCCCAAATTACCATAGAAGTCCTTTCTGGTTCTGGCGACAATTTAGGGTTTGCTGGAAGTTATGACTACGAAATTTCAGATGGAACGGGAATTGTAGTAGGCAAAACAGCATTGCTTAGCAATCCTTTTGTTTTCAACACCACCACACCAGAAAATTATACGATAACCGTTTACGACAACAACACAGCAACGCCCTGTACTCGAGTATCGAATATTACCGTTGACCCGGCAATTACCCCATCATTTAATATCACTTCAAGTACAAATGTTACCTGTAATGGTGATGACAATGGAACCATTAACGTAAGTGCAATAGATAATGGTATTGGCGCATATGCTTTTGAAATTATTTCTGGTCCGGGAAGTGCTGCTGCATTCCCTATTTTACCAACTACTAATAGTGATGCTACTGCCAGTTTTACTGGTTTGGAAGGAACGGCTGCCGGAATAACCTATACCATAGAAGTTACTGCCTCGAATGGTTGTACTACAACACTTACGCAAGTAATCACACAACCAGACCCAATTACCAACGTGTCCACAGAGGTCGTTGAATTTGGATGTGCCACTGGAAACAACAGAGACAACGCAACCATTACCGTGAATACTGGGACTACTCCTTTGCCTACCGGACCAATAGTGGGTGGTAGTGGAACCTATGTTATCTATGAGTTTATTGAAGAAGATGATCCAAATACTGTTCCTGTTGAAGCCCCTGTAGTTGTTCAGTCTGGAGCAAGCAATATATTTACTGAGACAGATCCTGCAGGTGGAAGTTATACCATAAATGTTTATGACAGCAATGGTTGTTTTGCCACGGTAACGGAGACTATTAATCCATTTGATGAATTGCTAAGCGCAAGCGCAGCAGTTGACGTAGCCGCTACTTGTGTAACCGGTGAAGACATCACTATTACCGCTACAGGTTCTATAACAAATTCTACAACTTCTCCTGCCAATTATGAGTTTAGACTCTTGCCCGCAGGTGGTTTCCAACCTACAGGAAGTTTTACTGGCCTTGCCATTGGAACGCATAATTTTGAGGTTAGAAATACGGTGACCCGATGTATCATTACAACATCACATGAAGTTGTAGATCCAGAAGTGCTTAATTTAATTGTAGTCAACACAACGAATATTACCTGTTTTGGTGATTCCAATGGAACAGTTGAGTTAGATCTTCAAGATGCAGGAGGTGTAACCTATGCAAGCGCAACAAACTATACGCTTTATTTTGATGTAAACAATACACCAACAAACTTGGCCGATGATGTTACTTCAACTGGTTCAGATGCAGATGGTAGTTTCACTATTACCACTTTGGCAGCAGGAACTTATTATATTGAAGTAGAGGACACCAATCCTCCAGGTTCAGCATGTACCTATACCCAATCATTCAATATTGCAGGGCCTAGTATTGGTATTTCAGCCAATACCCAAATAACTCCTGTAACTTGTGCGCTTGGTGATGGAAGTATTGAAATTATCAACCCTGCTGGCGGATGGGGCGGCTATACCTACTTTGTAGATTTGGCTTCCAATCCAGCTCCAACATTTCCAGGAAGTTATCAAGCTTCACCGCTATTTACCGGTTTAGCTGGAGGCGCTGGTCCGGGTACAGATTATCAGGTTTGGGTGGCAGATCAAAACGGATGTGAATTCCAATTGTCAGACGAAAACTTGGTAGATCCTGCGCCAATTATTGCTGACCTACAAATCAACCAAGAAAACTGTACTAACCTTCAAGGAGAAATTGAAGTGGTTGGTATTCCAGCTATCAACCCAGTAACGGGTGGTCAAGGAAGCAATTACACCTATCAACTTGTCCGTAATGGAGCCAATGTTGGTTCTCCACAGACAAATCCTGTTTTCTCAGGTTTGGGTGAAGGTTCATATGAAGTATATATAGAAGATCAATGGGCATGTAATACCCTTGTTGGTCCTGTAGTATTGCTTAATGCAATGACCGCAACCCCAACAGTGGTCAAACAAATCGATTGTACACCTGACCCAGGTGGACATGTGACCATAAACATAACCGGGGGCTCAGCAAACTTAACATATGATGTTGTTTTCCCTGATGGGTTTACAACCGCGAGCAATGGAACTGGTGTTTTTACAGGACTTACACAACCCGGAACCTACACTTTTACAATAACAGATGGAGATACGGTAACACCTTGCGTTGTGGTTACTACACAGGAGCTAGATGATAAAGTTGACCCAGTTATTACCAACGTTATTGTTGACCCTGTGAGTTGTAACAGTGGTTCTGACGGAAGCCTTACAGTTGAATTGGACCCAGCTTCTGCTGTTAATCCGGTTTATACCTACGAGCTTTACGAAATTTCAAACCTTGTAACACCATATAGAGCTGCGCAAAACAGCCCTGTTTTTGATAACCTTCCTCAAGGAGATTATCGTGTACGTGTAATTTCTGCAAGGTCTTGTGATGATTTCCATGACGAAACGGTGCCAGAGCCTACGGCTTTAATCGTTTCGGCGACGGCGACGCCATTTGCTTGTAACGCAAGCAATGCCGTGAACACTTCAACCATCACTGTAAGTGCTGGGGGTGGAACAGGTCCTTATTTATATAGTGTAGACAATGTAAATTTCCAAACTACAAATACTTTTGATGTTGTTGATACCGGAGTGGTACAGAATATAACTGTTTATGTTACTGATGGAAATTCGTGTCCTCAAACGGCAATAGTAGCACCTATTGAACCTATCAATGTGTTTACAGCTGCAGTTACAAGAAACATTGCTATCAGTTGTGCTAATCCAGAAGAAATCCTGATTACCGTTACTGATAATGGAAATCCAGCAAACAACTATACTTACGAGTTGTTGCCAACAGGAAATCCTTTAGGAGGCTTAACCGCGACCCCTACCAATGTTACAACAACATTTGATTTGACCGCGCCTGGCAACTATACCTTTAGAGTAACAGATACTACTACGGGTTGCTACGTGGATACCGCGCCATACGAGATACTCCCTTACGATTTGATTGAGGTAGTTGCAACAGCAACTGCTCCCGCTATTTGTTTTGGTGATAACAACGGTGCGCTTGAAATCAATATAACAGGATACACAGGAACGTATGACTATCAAGTTTTTGATAGCTCCAATAACCCTGTAGGTGGTTTGGTTAATACCGATACAAGTGTAAACCCACGTCCTATTGGCGGACTTTCAGGTGGAAACTACTATGTGGTAGTAACGGAAACAGCGAATCCATTGTGTAACGAAACTTCAAATACTGTTACCATTGCATCTCCTGATAGAGCATTAACAGCTACACCTGTCGAAGTGGCCAATGTTACCTGTTCTAATGACCAAGGAGAAATAGAAGTATCTCCCGATGGTGGCTTTGCTCCATATGATATTCAATTGACCAATACTACCACAGCCCAAGTTTACAACGCTAATAATGTAGTAAGTTTTGTGTTCTCTGGTCTATCAGCTGGCACTTTCGATGTTCAAATTACAGATAATGCTGGCTGTATTATCAATGAGCCTCTAGTGCTTGTGCAACCAACACCAATTACGGCAGATATTGATGCAACACCAACAAACTTAGTTTGCTACGGTGATACCAATGCAACCGTTTCTGCTATTAATGTATTGAATGGCGAAGGGGTTTATCAATATCAATTGAACGTATACGATCCTACCGGAACCGTGATTACATCATCTTCTGGAACACAGGCTAGTTCTATTTTCAACAACTTAGGTGCTGGAATATATAGCATTACGGTTTCTGATGGATGGAGTTGTGGTATAGAAACCATTCAGGTGACGATTTCCGAACCTGTTGAGGTTATGGCTAATTTGATTCAATTAACACAACTAACCTGTACCGCTCAAGCTCAAATAGAGCTTTCAGCAACAGGAGGTACTGGACCATATGAATTTAGTGTTGATGGAAGCCCTGGCTCATATGCAGCAATGGCTGGAGGAACGACCCATACTTTTACTGTGCCAGCAGGTCCTTACCAATATTATGTTCGTGATGCTTTTGGATGTGATGCCATGATTTCTAACCAAGTTACGGTTGATTCTGTTATTCCTTTAGACTTAATTATAGATGACAGTGCTGCCTTTGTCAATTGTACTGGCGAAGCTTCAGCATCTATACGTGCAACTGCCTTTGGAGGTTTAGGAAGCTATTCTTATGAGCTCTTTACCGATGCTGGTTTGACCACTTCTGTCGCTGGGCCGCAAAACACTGGTCAATTTAACACACTTATAGCAGGAACATATTACGTTCATGTTACTAGCATTGATTGTGAGTTTACAAGCACTGTAATCAATATTACAGATCCTGCTCCGTTACAAATAGATAGACAAGAATCTACAGATGTTACCTGTGCTGGACTAGAAGATGGTACTATAACTGTTGAGGTTTCTGGCGGAACTGGAGATATATTCTATGCCATAACACCTAACTTGAATCAGTTTAGTGCTGAAAACACATTTACAGATTTGGCACCAGGCATTTATGATGTAATTGCCCAAGATAGTAATGGTTGTTTTGAAACTTTCCAGTTTGAAATAATTCAACCAGCTCCTGTTCAAGTACAAGCCATAAATGTTATGCATGAAGTGTGCTTTAATAGTGCTGATGGTTCATTTGAATTGGATATTTCGGGTGGAACAGCACCTTATGAATCAAGTCTTAACTCCAATGCTGATGCAGATTATGTGTTAGACCAAGTCTTGTTCCAAAACCTTCCTGCAGGAACCCACGTGGTATTTGTAAGAGATGCTCAAGGTTGTGAATCCAATGTTTTCGTTGAGATCAATCCAGGCGTTAACTTGGCCGCTACCGTTACACCAATTTATGAGTGTGCTGGTAATCTTCCAACCAACCGTTTAGAAATAGTCTTTGAGGACCCAACTGTTTCCGGAGATGTCCTTTATGGTTTAGATACTTCTGATCCTGCGATGATGCAGTTAACGCCAGACTTTACTAATATCTTGGCTGGTGATCATACGCTAACCATTTTACACTCCAATGGCTGTCCAAATACTATTGATTTCAGTATAACAGGATTTGAACCATTGACTTTACTTCTAGAAAATAGCAACATCAATGAAATTACTGCTATTGCTGCTGGAGGTTTAGAAGACTATACCTTCTATTTTGGAGATATTGATAACGGAACTGATAACACATTTATAATAAATAGAACCGACACTTATCCTGTAACTGTTATTGACCAAAACGGATGTGAGGTAATCATGGAGATTTTTATGGAATTCATAGATATAGAAACTCCTAATTTCTTTACCCCTGATGGCGACGGTCTAAATGATCGTTGGTTGCCAGACAATTTAGAAGCCTTTCCTAACGTACTAATGATCATTTTTGATCGTTATGGTAGAGAGCTCTATCGTATGGGATATGGCGATAGCGGTTGGGATGGAATCTATAACAATACTGACCTTCCAACTGGCGACTACTGGTACATCATTAAGCTTCAGGGCGAAACGGATGACCGTGAATTTATTGGACATTTTACCCTTTATCGACAATGATAGCTTAACCTACAACATCATGTTAAAAAAACTCTTATCCTCAATCTTTATACTCTCGCTAAGCATTGGCGTTACAGCTCAGGAGTTGACCATTCCGCAGCTTTCGCAATACATTGCAGATAATCCTTTTTTGATGTCCCCAACCTATGCCGGAATTGGTGATCATATTAAGGTTAGGCTAAATGGATTAACCCAATGGGTAGGTATTGAGGATGCCCCAGACACACAAACATTGGCTGCTGATGCGCGAATAGGAAACCGATCTGGAGTTGGTATGCTCATGTATAACGATAGTAATGGGGAAACAAAGCAAAGAGGGGCAAGGGTTTCTTTTGCCCATCATCTTACCTTAAATAGGTATGATGATATTTTCTTGTCTTTTGGTATCTCTTATAACTTTAATCAGTTTAGGATTGATGTAGAAAATTTTAGGGATAACAATGGTCAACTTCCCACAGATGACAAATCAACTACAAACCACAATTTTGATATCGGTTTTTTGTATCGTCTAAATAAATTTTATGTTACTCTAAATGCATCGAATGTTCTAAATAAGGACTTAGAACAATTTAATCCAGTTTTTGAGCCAAACACCTTACGGAACTACTACGCTTATGCGGGTTACAGTATTTCAAAAAATAAAAACAGTAAGCTAGAAATAGAGCCCTCTGTGTTTTTTCAATGGTTTGAAAGCGATGGCCGTTCTGTTACAGATTTAAATGCAAAATTTAGATTCCACGATTTTGAAGATTACTATTATGTAGGACTTACCTACCGTTTTTTGAATGATCAAGTAGGAAAACCATTATATATAGCTCCTATTGCTGGTCTAAAAAAGAGCGATTTTTATTTTGGTTATTCTTACCAGGTGATTACCAATGAAATACTTGGCTACAGTTCTGGTACTCATGTTCTAACTGTGGGTCTAGACCTTTTTCAAGGTATAAGTAATTGTAGGTGTATGTATTAATTATTTGGTTTAAGCTATTTTTGTCCCGCTTAACAAATTAGTTGTGGGGAAAATAAGAGTAAACAATATTAGAGTACATTCCAATCATGGGTGTCTTAAAGAAGAAATGTTGATTGGCAGTGATTACCGAGTAGACTTGGAAGTCCATGCTAACTTATCCCGACCTTCCCAATCTGACAAGCTTTCCGAAACGGTAGATTATGTCCATTTAAACAACATTGTTAAAGAAGAAATGGCTATTCGCTCTAACCTTTTAGAGCATGTTGCCAAAAGAATAATAAACCGTATTTTTCTTGAAATAGAATATGTTCTTGCTGCTGAAATACAGGTTTCAAAAATTAACCCTCCTATTGGTGGAGATGTAGAGAGTGTAACTGTGGTTTTAGAGGCTAAAAGGCCAACATAATGGTTTGGGTAAGCTAAAAAAAGTAGTACATTTGCACCACTAAAATGGCATCGTGGCCGAGTGGCTAGGCGCAGCTCTGCAAAAGCTTGTACAGCGGTTCGAATCCGCTCGATGCCTCTTCAAAACCCAGCAAAATTGCTGGGTTTTTTTATTCACTTATTCTTTCAATACCATCTTTAATATTGAACTTTTCTTTAGGTAGAAACCCCTTTGTTATCAAAACGATTCCACATACAATTAGTACTACTCCCAGTCCTTTCTTAATTAATACGATCCTTTCTTGTGTCAAATACTTTTTTAGTTGTTTTGCTAGCAATATCTTAAAAAGATCCGTTATAAAATAAATGGTTATAACAGTACCAAAAAAAACGACGATTCTATTTGGGCTATTATCCAAACTAGGGCCCACAATTACGATAAGTCCCAACCAAAAAGCCAATACGCCAATATTGATAAAATTTAACAAGAACCCTTTTATAATAAGACTTAAGTAGGTGCCTGTTGAAACTTTTACATTATCCTTTTTTGATGCTTTTTTAATGAATATAACGATACCATATATCAGTAAAATCATTCCACCAAAAACAAATAGTCCAGGTTGATTGCTTAAATTTTCCAACAATTGAAAGCTACTGAAATAGGCAATAAGTAAAAAAACAACATCTGCTATAATAACACCAATATTAAAACTTACTCCAGCTCTAAAACCTTTAATTGCACTTGTTTCCAACAAGACAAAGAAAACAGGCCCTATCATAAAGCTTAATAGAAACCCTAATGGAATAGCTGTTTGAATATCCTCAATCATGTCTTCAATTCACTCTTTTTACTTTCCCCCCAAACACAGTTTTTTCATCCATTTTCAATGGATCTCCATATACTAATACCTCTCCTCCTGCTTTAACATTGGCCTTTACATATTCCGTTGCATAAATCTCTGCGTTTCCCCCCGCATTTACTGTAATTGTGGTGTATTTTGTTTTGAAACCTTTACCATCATAGATTCCTCCTGTATTTATTATAACATCCTGATTATCAGAAAATCCAGTAACAGCAATTTCTCCGCCAGTGATGGCTTTTATTAAAAGCTGTTCTGTCTGGCAATTAATAACCAATTCTCCACCTTCTTGTGCCTTAAGCTCCAAAACACCTTGAATAAATGCCTCTTCAGATGATATTCTTGCGTCTTCATTCACATCTATTACTTTAAGCTCTTCTGTATGGTATAAATCTATAAATGTTCTATATCCACTAAAAATTTTGTCTATTTCCATCCGTAGTTTTAAAACCCCGGCATTATTAACAATAGCTACCTTCTTTGTGTTCGCTCCTGTTACAACGGCTTTGTTTACATCAGATTTAATAAGGTTTATGGAAAGACCATCAAAACCCTTTACTTCTGTAAACTTTTCAAGTTCTTGTGTAATCTTTTCCTCTTGTGCGCATAGTGCATGAAAAGAGAACAATAACAATAAAACCTTTACTATTTTCATGAGTTACAAATTGATTCTCAATGAATAACAAAATTTATTCCAAAAAAGTATCACTTTTTTTTACCAATCAACGAAAAATCTAAATGTCGTTTGATTAAATCTGTGTTTTTTACCATTACCATTACCTCATCTCCCAATTGATACATTCGTTTGGTGCGTTCTCCAATAATTGCAAATTGTCTGTCATCAAACACGTAATAATCATCTTTTATATCCCGTATACGCACCATTCCTTCACATTTATTTTCTACAATCTCTACGTATATTCCCCATTCCGTTACTCCAGATATTACTCCTAAAAATTCACTGTCCTTATGGTCCTCCATGAATTTTATCTGCATATACTTAATGGAATCCCGCTCTGCGCTGGAGGCCAACAATTCCATACTTGATGAGTGCTTGCATTTTTCTTCATACAAGGCCTGCTTAGGTGGTTTTCCACCATCTAGATAATGTTGCAATAACCTATGCACCATTACATCTGGATATCTTCTTATTGGTGATGTAAAATGACTATAATATTCAAAGCCCAATCCATAGTGACCAATATTCTCCGTAGTGTAAATAGCCTTGCTCATACTACGAATCGTCAAAGTGTCTACCAAATTCTGTTCTTTCTTTCCTTTTACATCCTGCAATAACTGATTTAAAGAACTATTGATGCTCTTTTTATCCTTTAGGTTAATACTATGTCCAAATTTTGAAATGACCCCATTTAAAGCTATTAATTTATCTTCATCTGGCCGGTCATGAATACGATATACAAAAGTCTTTTTTTGTTTCCCTATAAATTCCGCTACTTTCTTATTTGCCAAGAGCATAAACTCTTCAATGAGTTTATTGGCATCTTTTGCTTCTTTAAAATAAACACCTTCCGGTTCGTTGTTTTCAGTAAGGTTAAATCTAACTTCTATCTTATCAAAAGAAATAGCGCCATCATCCATACGTTTTTTACGCATAATTTTAGCAAGCCTATTAAAAGTCAGTGTTGCTTCAACCACATCTTTAGAAACTTGATAACTACCTCCTCTAATTGATATATCTTCCGGTATAGTCGCTTGTTCCGTTTCTATTATATGCTGCGCCTCTTCATATGCAAAACGTTCATTTGAATTTATTACTGTTCTTCCAAACCATTGGTTAAGTAAATTGGACTTTTCATCCATTTCAAAAATTGCAGAGAACGTATATTTTTCCTCATTAGGTCTCAAAGAGCATGCATTATTGGATAAAACTTCTGGAAGCATAGGAACAACCCTATCAACTAAATAGACCGAAGTGGCCCTTTCATAAGCTTCATCTTCTAAAATCGTATTTGGTTGTAAATAATGAGATACATCTGCAATATGAATTCCTATTTCAAAATTTCCGTTTTCCAATTTTTGAAAGGAAAGTGCATCATCAAAATCCTTGGCATCTTTTGGATCAATAGTAAAGGTGAGTACATCTCTCATGTCCCTCCTTTTAGAAATTTCAGATTCTTTTATTGAAGTATCTAAAGTTTGGGCAAATTGCTCCACCTCATATGGAAATTCATAAGGCAATCCGTACTCAGCTAAAATGGAGTGGATTTCTGTATTATGCTCTCCTGGCTTTCCTAGTATTTGGGTAACTTCTCCATAAGGGGAATCAGCATCTTTAGGCCAATCTCCTAAATCAACTAAAACCTTATCCCCATCTTCTGCCTTATTAAGCTTCTCCATAGGAACAAATATATCCTTATACATTCTTGAGTCTGAAGGTCTTACAAAAGCAAAGGTTTTTTGTTTATCAATGATACCAACATAAGAAGTTTTTTTACGTTCTAGAATTTTAGAAATCTCACCTTCTGGTTTCTTCCCATTACGTCTGGGTTTAAGAAAAACCTCAACACTATCACCATGTAAAGCTTTATTTAGGCGATTATAGGGAACAAAAATATCATCATCCAGTTCATCAACTAATATGTATGCATTTCCACTTGAAGTTAAATCTACTTTTCCCGTAAAATACGTGTGTAAAGATGGTTTCTTTTTAAATTTTCCACGTTCCTCCTCTACGATTCTATCACTGGATTTAAGCTGCCCTAATCTTTTGATCAGTTCATTTCTGTCTTGCGTATCTGTAATACCAAGACTAGCTGCAATTTGCTTATAATTAAAGCTTTTGGAGGGTTCCTTTTCTAATACTGTAAAAATGCCTTTTGTTATCTCATTCGTTCTTTGACTTCTTGTCCTCTTCTTTTTCTTTGACATTTATATTTTTAATTTTTGGAAAATTACAAATTATAATCCTTGACAACAGAAGTAACATAAAACTAATCCAAAACCAGAAGTAGTTTTATTAACATTATTAAATAATATTCTTTTAACTTTTTTAATTTAATATAAAAATGGTGATGATGATTGTTTGTTGAAATGTGCAATAAATTATTTGAGAAAAAGTTGCTTTGAACACATAAATGTTTTTGTTCACAATTTATAAATTAGAGATAAAATTAAAAATCAAGGGTTTAGATTTCTTATAAACGATATTTAATAAGTGTTTTCAACATGAAATTATTGAAAATTAAATATTGATTTAATGTTAACTAATAGGATTTAATGTTTCTTACGTGTTGATTAATTTTTAATTGAATATAGATGGATGATTGAATAATAATGACTATTGGAATTATTTTAATGAACCACAAAACTTATTTTTAGTAAAAGAATAAACAAAACCAGTGGTTTTACAAATAGCTGATATATAGTAAGATGTAAAGATCCAGTGATTTTTATCAACATACCTCCATTAAAAGAATTGTACCTTTGTATAGCACCAAGTTAAAACAATAACGATGAAAATAGCAATAGGAAATGACCACGCCGGCACAGATTATAAATTAGCTATTATTGGTCTATTAAAATCTAAAGGTATTGAAGTTATTAATTATGGTACAGATGGTACCGACAGCGTTGACTATCCTGATTTTGCACATCCAGTTGCAACAGATGTGGAGGAGGGAAAGGTAGACATGGGAATCGTAATTTGCGGAAGTGGAAATGGGGCAAGCATGACCATTAACAAACACCAAAAAGTAAGGGGGGCCCTATGTTGGACCAAAGAGATAACAGCACTGGCAAGAGAACATAATGATGCTAATATTTTAAGCCTTCCCGCACGTTTTGTTGCCTTACAACAAGCCTTGGAAATGGTTGAAACTTTTTTAGAAACAAAATTTGAAGGGGGCCGACATGAAAGAAGAGTTGAAAAAATAGCCTGTAGATAAGACAAACGAAAACACATGGGGCACCACCACCATGGTCACGCACATTCACATGATAATATTAAGGGAAGAAATCTATTAATTTCCATTCTTCTTAATATAGCCATTACTGTATCTCAAGTAATAGGCGGTATTATCTCTGGGAGTCTGGCATTACTATCAGATGCACTTCATAATTTTAGTGATGTACTTTCTTTGATTATAAGCTATATAGCAACCCTTCTAGGAAAAAGGAAAGCATCAAGCCTTAAAACATTTGGCTATAAAAGAGCAGAAATCATGGCAGCATTTGTAAATGCTGCAACACTGGTAGTAGTAGCTATAATATTGATGATTGAAGCTACAGAACGTTTAATGGAACCAAAAGAGATAGCATCTAATTTGGTTATTTGGTTATCACTGGTTGGTATTTTGGCTAACGGTTTTAGTGTGCTGTTGTTAAAAAAGAATGCCGAGGAAAACATGAATATGAAGTCTGCATATCTACATTTATTAACAGATATGATGGCATCTGTTGCCGTGCTTATAGGAGGTCTTTTAATGAAGTTTTTTCAGGCGTACTGGGTAGATGCCGTTTTGACCATGGCTATTGGGGTTTATCTTATCTATATGGGGTACGACCTATTAAAAGAATCTACAAAAGTGTTGATGTTGTTCACTCCAAAAAGTGTTGATATTAAAGAAATTGTTGAATCTATTTGCACCATAGAGCCAATTAAAAACGTGCACCATGTTCATATCTGGCAGCTTAATGAAGAAGAAATACATTTAGAAGCTCATGTTGATTTTAAGAAAGACATTAAACTATCTGAGTTTGATGAGATTTTGGAAAAAATAGAGGAGCATGTATACTATAAACACGGAATCAACCATGTTAACATTCAGCCAGAGTTTGATAAATGTGATTCTAAAAATGTAATAGTACAAGATTGATGAAGGTTATTGTAAAAACATTTGAAGAACTCTCAAATACAGAACTGTACCAGCTAATGAGATTGAGAAGTGAGGTTTTTGTCGTAGAACAGGATTGTATTTATCAAGACTTGGACAACAAAGACCAAAAAGCGCTGCATGTATTAGGAGTAAAAAACCAAAATGTGGTTGCCTATACCCGTGTTTTTATGCCAGGTGATTATTTTAAAAACACAAGCATTGGCAGGGTGGTGGTGGAAAAAGAAGAGCGAAAGTTTGGGTATGGAAAGGTTATAATGGAGGCTTCGTTAGAAGAAATAAAAAAAAGGTTTCCTGAAAGCTCAATTGAGCTTTCAGCACAAACATATCTAATAAAGTTTTATAATGATTTAGGCTTTAAAACCTCTGGTGAGGAATATCTGGAAGACGGGATTCCGCATATAAGAATGATCAAAAAGTAAAGTTAAACCAATTTTTTGGCCACCCCTATTTGAATCAGAAAATCTAGCTTTAAAATTAGATTCACCGGTTTTTCTGCCTTGTTTTTTCTTGAGAAAAACAGATACCCTTCATTTTTTACATCAAGCGCTTTCAACTCTAGTTTTCCATGAAAACCTTCATTGGTTGCTGCTATTTCTTTCAAACCTTCTTTTGACAACTCACGGCTTTCCAAATAAGCAAGTAGCTTTTTCCTGTTTACAAAAGTGATACTACAAGAAGTAAACGTGTTTTCTTCATCCGCATAGATACTGGTGACCAAGGCATAAAAATCCGTTTTCTTTTTTGAATCAAATAGCCAACCTTGTCTTTGAATGCCATTTTTTTCATAGAAAAGCTCAAACGCAAAAGTTGGAAGACTATCGTTAATATAATCTAACTGAGCTTTTTCATCCACATAAAACACGGCATCCACTAATGTACTGGTGAGGATGAGGTCTACCCCTTTTCTTTGCTCCTCGAGACTGGAAATCCTTTTAAAACAATATTGCTTTAAATGTCTCTTGTAGTATTTGTCCAGTAATTTAGATAATTGCTTTTCCTTTTTTAAGTCAGATTTAAAACTACTTTTCAACCTCTTTTATTTTCTGAAACAAAACAGCTCCAATTTTCTTAACAACACCTACCACAAGGGCATTTCCCATAAAAAAAGCTCTCTTTGTGTCTGAGATTCCGTCTAATTTGGTGTGATTATCCGGAAACATGTTAAGCCTTTCCAATTCTAAAGGAGACAATCTTCTAAGGCCTCTTTTAGTTGGGATTACGTGTTTAAATCTGGAAGGGGATTTACCTCCCTCCCCTGTTATTATTGTTCTTGAAGGTTGATCAAGGGCATCAGGAAAAACCATACTGCCCTCACTATAATTATATTCAAAACCAGCTTTGGTTTTACGAACTTCTTTCTTACCCCCTTTTAAATATTCCCATTTAGGCAAGTCAGCATCAGAAATGAAAAAGTCCTCACTTGCGGAACCATTTTCCAAAACATCAGAAAGAACGGCGCGATTTTCATCATAAGAAGGGCTTGTTTTTAATGTGGATACGGTACCATCAATACAAACGCCCGAATTTAAAAACGGAGAAAGGCCTTTATCGGGGTTAAAAGCTTTGGATAAGGACACCAAATCTTCCTCTAGGAAAAAAGAATCCATGTTTTGTGAGGTGCTTTGCGCTGGAAAAGCGCTAGAGATAACACCATGCTCAAGCAGCCATTCTTTAGGAGTAGAAACCTTAAACTTTTTATAGAGCGCTGTAGATTTATGATACCCCAAGAAAAACACCCTTCTCCTACGCTGTGGCATACCATAATCTGCAGCATTGATTACCCGCCACTCCACTGCATAACCCAAATCATTTAAACTTCTTAACATTACTGCAAAATCTCGACCCCTTTGATTGGAAGGAGACTTTAGAAGACGATCAACGTTTTCCAAAAAAAGGTATTTGGGCTTTATCTTTTTTTCTGAAAGGATACGATGAATGGACCACCAAAGAACTCCCTTTTTTCCAATAAGTCCTTTAGAATTTTTAAGTGTGGTGGCCACGGAATAATCCTGGCAAGGAAAACCGCCCACTAAAATATCATGATCAGGGACCTCAGAAGTAGGCACCTCTTCAATATTGATGTTGGAATGGTTTTCAGGCCCAAATTTAGCTTCATAAACCAAAGAAGCATGTTGTGCTTTTGTAGAAGGCTCCCATTGATTGCTCCAAACCACAGTGTAGTGGCCAGAGTTTTCTAAACCTAATCGAAACCCGCCCACACCAGCAAAAAGTTCGCAAACCTTTAGTTGTTGCATGGTCAAAAATAAGATTTGTTTGTTGGGATGTCAAGATAAACCTATTTCGGTTGTGATCAACCAATTAAATTGTCTTGGAATATACTTATTGCGGAACAAGACAAGGGATAACATCCTGTGTGAAGTAAGGCTCTTGATTGACCCAAAACATATAGTTTACCCGTAAAAAATCGTCTGCGAATGCATGTAACAAAGCCACAATGTTCTGACGAGAATTATCCCCCGTATCCTCACTTTCGTTATAATCCAAATCGGAGCCGGTTTTGCCAATATAGTTTCCATCTTGTATCGCGATTCCGATAGGAACGGTGTAACGCCCCTCATGCATTAATGACAAAGCGTTGTTTAATTGCGCTTTTCTGGTCACCATTAAATCTGGCCCTCCTAATCCTACTCCAATTTCTTGCCCATATTTATAAAGACTCTTAAGATAACCTTTGTCGTTCCAAGGCAGCCACTCCCCAGGCACAAAATTTGCATATATCATAGTGGTTGTAGAAGGGAAAGCTTTTTTTAAAGCAAGCATATTTTCTTTTAATCCGAGGATATATTCCTCTTCAGAAAAAGTAGGGTCTGTTTTTTTGCTAACCTCTATAGCTGTTTCTTGAAGATTAATACCCTCTATTTTTTGGTCAAACTCTTTTCCTAGAGCCTGCAGAAGTAAAGCAAAACGCTCCCGAACCTTTTTATTCCACCGTTTGGCAACCCAGCCGTCGGGGCTTCCTTCTTCATCAAACTGTAATATAGTTCCCCCATCATATTCATTTGTAAGCAAATAACTAGGTGCGGCGTTGTAATTTGGGTTGAAAGTTGCGTCTTGTAATTGTATGAAAAGCTTTTTCCCGTATTGTTTTAAATAAGCAATGTCTTTTTGAATAACAGAAAAAGTGTATTGTCCTTTTTCAGGCTCTAAATCTTTCCAGGAGTACATGATTTGTGCTCCTTTAAATTGGGGCACAACCAAAAGAGGATGATTTTTGATAGAGGCCCTATCTTTTGAAAAATAAACGAAATGTTTAATGCTGGTTTCTTCTTTGGGGCAGGGAGCATCCAAATACTTTTTATAAGCATCTTTATATTTTTGTGAATGATTCCCCTGCTTTTGTGCACTTGTTGAAGCCCATAAAAGGATGAATAAAATAAATAGAATACGGTTTGATGCTAATTTTCCCATTTGGCAATTCCTGTTTTCGCTCTTTTCAATCCGATGTCGTCGAAGTTTGACCACAGAGTAGTTTCCAGCCATCTTGTCGTTTGATCATAAGCCCAGTTTCAACAAGAGTTACTTTACTGATTTGACCAGCAGTGTCCGTCATTACCGAATGCAGACGGCCAGTGTATGTTGCGAGTTCTTTATTTAAGGCGGTAATTCTTAATGTGTCCCAGCGGTTATCTATAGATTGATATAATGGTGCATTTTGATTGAGTATGGCAACCACAGAATCGTAAGAAATAGATGTTGAGTATCCGGGTGGCGTCCAGAAGAACTCTTTGGAATTATCAAGGTATTTAAATTCAGCAGTAAGCCCAGAAACTCGAATATCGTTATAGTAATTGCTTAATGTTTCGCGCACACTGTTACCAACCTCAATTTTCTCATCTATTGTCATCGCCTTGGATTGCTCACAGGAAAATGCTGTAACCAAAAAGAAAATCACCAATATATTTATGAGGTATCTCAAATGGTTTTTGTTCAACTATTAGTATAAAAGCAGTAAAGAAAAACTCAGCAATAGCCTCGTTAGATGATATGCCTAACAAAAAGCAATGGCAGTTTGGCAAACATCCAAAACCCCCATTATTTTTTAAACATTATTGCTTCTGGTCTTTTACTCCCTTAAAGGTATCATATTTGAAGTGTCTACTGGAAAACTATCATATTTATTATAAAGTTTTAGATATTTTTCAGGGTCAATGGGAACCTCATTCAGGGTTTCGTGGAGACCTCTAAAAAAACCTTCACGTTTTTGGGATGGATTGAAAATCAACATCAACTTTACGGTTTCATTTGAGTCATTTTTAAATCCATGGGAGGTAAATCTTGGTACATATACGACTGTTCCGGGGCCAGCTTGATATTCGTTATTACCAAGCTGTATTGTTAAAACCCCTTCGTTTACGATAAATGTTTCATCCATAAACCTGTGGTAATGTAGTTTTGCGCCAATACACATGGGAGGTAGAGAAATCTCGTAAACACCCAATTGGTCATTAGAGGCCTCACTGGTAACTTTAAATGTTATTGAAATGGTGTTCAATTCTAGTTTTTCACCTTGGTCAGGTTTGATTATGACTGCATTATCCTCTATTTTGTCTTCAAAGTAATTTTCTTTATTTAATGTCATTGTTTTGTTTTTTGAATGATAGGGCTATACTATTTTGAACTGCGATTTTGTTGTGCTCCAGCAATTTGGCATCACTAGAACCTTCAAGTGAAAAAATTTCTCGGGTCTTTATTCCCATATGTCCAAGGATCGCACGCAGATAAGGTTCCTGAAAATCATATTGTTCCATATAAGTGTCTTTGTACGACCCTCCTTTTACTGTTACCAAAAAAGCTGATTTGTTTTCTAATAAACCATAATACCCTTTTTCATTGACGTTAAAAGTATGTCCAACTCTTACCACATGGTCTAGGTACGCTTTTAGGTTGGATGGAATGTTCAAGTTGTACAAAGGGCTACTAATTAAAATATCATCTGTAAATTTTAATTCTTCAATCAATTTATCCGATAAGGCAGTGGCCTTTTTGTGTTCAGGAGACAGCTGTCCATGAGGAGTATAAAACCCTTCTATAGTTTGGTTTTGTATATGTGGGATTTGTTTTTTCGCCAAATCCAGGTAAACAACATCGCCATCAGGGTTTGCCTTTACCCAGTTTTTCTCAAAATAATCAGCTAATGCCCTTGAATGCGAGCCAACAATTCTAGAGCTACAATCTATTCTTAATAATTTTCTCATCTATTGCTATTTTATATTCAACAGAATGACAAAACCGAAAGAAAAAACGTGACAGGTTTATCGAGAAAGCGACTTTAATTTATTCGGATCAATAACAGAAAATATGCGCTTTGTTTTGTTTCCTTCTAAATCAAACACCTGGCAGTTGATTAAAGAGTCACCCTTATAAAACAACAATGCAGGTTGATGATTGATTTCTGTGGTTTTTACGGATAGAGATTTTTGATGTGTGTTGAAGACGTAAAACAATAGGTCCAAAGTAGCTTTTTTCCCGGTTGTGAGTTCTCTTACCACTTTGATGTTTTCACCACCATCTGCATACAATAAAATGTCTTCTGAAAGCATTTTCTCCAAACGTCTCACATCTCCATCTTTAATCGTTTGCACATAATTGTTCATGTAAGAAGAAGAATCGGAAGGGCCGCTCCTAGTACTTTCAATAGTATGGTTAGACAATTTGGTTTTTGCTCTGCTTAACAGTTTCCGAGAATTTTCAATAGTGAGAGAAATAACTTCTGCTATATCTTTATGTGAGTAGTTGAAGGCTATTTTTAGTATATAAACCGCCCTTTCTTTTGGAGTAAGATTTTCTAGCAAAACCAGCAAAGAGTAAGATATAATTTCCTCTCTATTAATATTATCATCTGTTTTTTCTGTGGAGATAGGTTCAGGAAGCCATACTTTATAGGACGCAATCTTATTTTTTCTGTTCTTAATGTTTATGGATTGGTTTATGACAGATTTAACCAAATACCCAATTTCATTTTCAAAATGTTTTCTTTCAATGGAAATGTGCTTTGTTAAAACATCTTGTACTGCATCTTTGGCATCTTCAACTGAACCTAAAATGTTATAGGCATAAGGAAATAGTATTTTTTGATAATTTTTCAACTTAAATGTTTACCGTTATTCTAAATAACAAATAGAATTATAAAAACGTGACATTTTGGATTTGGAGTGGCGGGGTTATAACTTCGATGTAGACCTTTTCGATAGGACCTTCTATATTTTCATCCATTTTATATTTTTTAGCGCAACCGTTTTACTTTGCTTTTGTTAAAGCCATCTTTACTGCAAGTCCAGTTAATACAGAAGCCATAAACCATTTCTGTATTCTTAACCAAATTGGTTTTTTTGAGAACTAGCTAACCGCCTTAATGTTCCCCAGAATCATTAAACTGCCAAAGCACATTTACAATTTGCCACTTTCCATTGAGTTTTACAATGTGCATATAATCAATCCATTTGTCCGCTATTAGCTTTACTGAAGCTGTTTTATCAAATACATCAAGGATAATAACTTCCTTTTTTGGGTTGTCAGGAAATTTGCTTCCGTCTTGATTGTATGTTTCCGCAAGTAAAACCATTGCATCTGTAAAAGTCTCCCTCAAATATTCTTTCCCCGTTTTTTTATTTGTCCAAAAAGTCCTTTTCACCATTCTTGGATGAGCTGAGCGTTCAAATTGTTCGGGTTTTACATTATGTTGAGATTCAATATAGTCTAATGCTGCTTGCTTAATGTCCAAAGAGTCTTGCTCGGTTTGAGCTTTCACATAAGATGTCAATAAGAAAAATAGAGATATGGTAAGGAGAATAGGTTGTTTCATAAAATTGTTCTATAAGTTAATGTAAATGCACTACGGGCCTTCTTGTGTATGAAGCGAAATGTTCAAAAGAACGCTAACTCTTCAGATTAAGCCGTAATACTATTCTGTTTTAGGATAAATTAAATTCAAAAAACGGTCAACAAGGGCGGCCTGTTCTTCATTGGAATTATAGAGTAAAGCATTTTTTCTGGAATATGCTCTTGCAAAGAGATCAAACTTTAAGCGATACACCATTTTTTGAATTTCAGTATCGCCCTTTTCCTTAAGAGCATTTAGCTTGTCCAATTCTTTCTCCCACCAACCAAAATTGGTTTTCTTGGGGTTTTTAAAATCGGAAGATATTTGTGTAGTCAGCTTATCTGCCAGCTTCCGCTCCATTTTTAAAACATTGGCAAGAGATGCTGATTGTTTTTTATAGGGTTTAGAAGTTAACAACTCCTGATTTTGTTTCGTCAAACTATCTACTGAGACCAATCCGTTATAACTTTTTAAAAGGCGCTCATACTGTTCAGAAGCGTACAAAAACTCCCCATTGGTTTTAAAGCTCTCAATTCTATCATAATCAGATCTGTACAATGCAAGAACTTCTTCAGACTCCCCTGGATTTGTGGTTTTTAGTTTTTGAACACGCAACCAGTCAAAAGCACGTGAAATTTGTTCCGGCGGCGGCCATGAATGATCTCCGTCATAAGTTATAAGGGTATGGTTGAATTTCATCAAATTAAGATAATCCTTGTTTTTCAACATTTCCTTGAAATTCATATCCCTATCCCCGCAAAGCCCAACATAGGCATAATCTTGGGTTGATGGCATATGCTCTTGCAAATTGGAAAACCCAGCGCCACAGGCTATAACCCCTGCAAACTGATTTGTTAGGGATGCTATGGCACAAGCCAAACGAGAACCCCCAGAAAACCCAGTGAGATACATTTCATCTTGCTTAATATTATAATTGGTGAAAATGTGGTTAAATAGATTGTTGGCTATTGCAAAATTTCGTTCATATGGACCATTTCTAGAATTGTTGGAGCAAACAAGAACATGCCCATACTTTTCCGAAGCTTCAATGAAAGGTCGAATACCAATGGCCGCCCTTGCGGCGGGCTCAAAAATGAAAACAATGGAACTGAGCTCGCTTTCTTGATAGTTTTCTGGTAAATAGAGTGCAAAACTTTCATCATTTGTTCCAGAAATAGGAATAGAATCATGAATCATTCCTTTTTCAAATATCTTTTGGGCCTGAATGGTGAATCCAAGTGTAAAACAGATACAGAAAAAGCAAAACGTAAGCCGCATGGTTTATTTTAATATACTACGGTATTTAGCGTTGTCTCCAAGCAGTTCCTTTGCTGCCAAAATAGCGTCGTCGTGTGTCAAGTAATATTTGTATAACCCTTCACGATAGAAGTAGCGTTTAACAATCTCGTCTTCAAGGTTTTTTTGGATTTCTCCTCTAAAAGTATCTAAAGCAGAAATCTTGCCTTTGTTTACTGCCAGTAAAAGATCTTTATATTTTTCTTGAACTTCTGGTCCAAGCAGATGTTCATCTGAATTTATGGATTCTTCCAATAATTCTTCTGTTTCTGTTTGAAAAGAGAAATTCTGTGTTCTTGCAAAAGCCTTGAAAGCATCAAAATCTGAATCTGAAAATTCAAAGTCATCAACAGAAGCATAGGAATGGTCATAGTAGAAATCTGTGGCAAAATCAAAAACAATACTGTTTCTCTGTAAGGCATCTATTAAAGAGTTGGATTTTAAGGAGGCTATTTGAACATCTGGCATTACCCCGCCACCATCTTGTACCTTACGTCCATTTCTCGTAGTAAACTCTTTAAAGCTGGTATTTTTCACTGCTTTGCCTTCCTCATCTCTGTTCCAGTAATCCAAAGACTGAATACAACGGCCAGAAGGAGTATAGTATCTTGAAATGGTAACTTTTAGCTGTGTGCCATAGGTAAGTTTAAGAGGTCGTTGGACCAAACCTTTTCCAAAGCTTCTTGCGCCCATTACAACGGCTCGATCCAAGTCTTGAAGTCCACCAGACACAATTTCACTGGCAGAGGCACTTCTTCCATTTACAAGAACGACCAAAGGAATATCTAAATCTTCGGGTGCGTTTTTGGTTTTATATTCTTGATTGAACTTTTTGACCTTTGATTTTGTGGTAACGATCAACTCTCCCTTTGGAACAAATAGGTTGGTAATATTGACAGCTTCAGAAAGAAGTCCACCAGGATTTCCACGAAGATCTAAAATCAATCTTTCAGCGCCCTTTCCCTTCAAGTCTTGGATAGCAGATTTGGTCTGGGAAGATGCTTTTCTATTAAATCTGGAAAGAACAATATACCCAGTTTTGTCATCGATCATGTCATAGAAAGGAACAGCGTCCACATCAACACCTTCCCTTTTTAAGGTTGCTGTTTTTGTTTCTCCCTGCCTTACAAAGGTGACGTTTACACTTGTATTGTTTGCGCCTTTTAAAAGCTCACTTGCGTTGTCATCAAAATCTGAAACTTTAATATCCCCAATCTTAATAATTTCGTCACCTGCTTTTAGCCCTGCTTTATCTGCGGGATAGTCTTTGTATGGTTCAACAATCACCAATTTGCTTTCGTATGAGCGAACCATGGCCCCTATGCCAGAGTATTCACCAGCGTTGTTGATTTTATAAGCCTCAACATCTTGCTCGTTTAAAAAGCGAGTATAAGGATCAAGTTCATCCAGCATATTTTTAATAGCGGAATCCATGAGTTCCGCAGGGTTTGTTTCATCTACATAATTCATGTTCAACTCCTTGAACAGGGTGGTAAAAATTTCTATTTGCTTTGCAATCTCAAAAAAATCACTTTTAAAACTACTTCCTACAAATAATAAGGTTAGTGCTAAGACGGGAATTACAAGCTTTTTACTGATCAATCTTTTCATGGGATTGTTTTTTTAGGAAAGTTTCCAAGAGCTGCTTCATAGCCTTATCTACTTCCTGATAATTTGGCATCTTACTACCAAGATATAAAAATAGGAACGCAAAGTTTCCCTCTATGTTGTTAAAAACGAGGTGCTTGTTAAGGCGATATCCTTCGCGCAACAGTCTTTTGACCCTATTTCTTTTTACTGCACTCCTAAACTTTTTCTTTGGAGCAACCACACCAACTTTAATATGAATATCACCATCAAAATCAGCTTTTGTGTACAACAACTTAATAGGAAATGCTGTTATACTTTTTCCTTCCGTAAAGAGCTGCTCAAAAAGCTTTTTGTTTTTAAGCTTCTCATTCTTTGGAAAAGAAAAGTTCGCGGGATTATCTGTTGAAGGTTCAGTCATATTGACCATGATGATATGGTTTATGACAGCAAAGATACTTTTAAAGCAATCTTTTCAACTAAATGCGAACTTGACTTACTCTGGCTGATATACATTGTTTTCTGGATTAACATCCGCCATTAGCTGAGAAGGGTCAATTGCAATTGCCTGTATAGCGCTTATAGGTTTGTTGATGATAAACTCATATGTAAGATAAGCCCAGGCCCAATCTTCAACTACAGTTCTGTTCAGAGTAGGGTATGGGTTTGCTTTTTCTCCGCGCATCATACGCAAAGGAATATAATAGGTTTCTTGACTACCATCAGCACCAACGACCAATAAATCTAAAGGCATTGGCATTTCTCCCAATCGTTCCAAAACAACTTTGGTTTGGTTTCCTTCTGCCTCTACACTTTTTATGGCATAGTCAATGATGTTTGTGGTTTGTGTCCAATCTGTTAAGTACCAATCCAACTCCAATCCAGAAACTTTTTCGGCTGTTCGCTTTACATCATTTGGCACAGGATGCTTAAACTTGAAATCGGCATAATACTTTCTTATGGTTTCCATTAATTTATCTTGACCGATAACGTAACCCAGCTGCGACAGAAAAATAGAACCTTTGCTATAGGCAGAAATACCATAGGCAAAGTTAGTGGTGTAGCGATCTGCATGTGCTGTCTGAGGAAGCTCCATGCCCGAATTGACAAGAGCGTAGTACCCTTTATAGGAACCATCAAAAGGGTTTTCTTTATTTTGCTCCATAACTTCATTCATACACAAACTACTTATGAAGGAGGTAAAACCTTCATCCATCCATTCATGTTTGGATTCGTTAGTGGCTAAAACATGTTGAAACCAGGAATGAGCCATTTCATGAACCATAACACCAACAAGGCTGGAAAATTGGCGCTTTCCAGTGATTAGCGTGCTCATAGCATATTCCATGCCCCCATCACCCCCTTGTACCACAGAATATTGATCATAAGGATACTTACCAATATTCTTACTGAAGAATCGCATTGCCTCTTCAGTTTTTGGCTGTAGATTTTTCCAGTTCTCTAGAATTTCAGGGTCATTCTTATAGTAGAAATGCAGGGTAGGCCCATCTTCCATTTTTAATGTGTCGTGGATGTATTCTGGGTCGGCCGCCCACATAAAATCATGCACGTTTGGCGCTTTAAAATGCCAGGTCAATGTTTTACCTTTTGTCTTTACCTTGGTTCCAGCTGTCTCATAACCATGGCCAACTTCTTGTGGGTTTTGTAGATACCCAGAGCCACCAACGGTGTAATCTTTGTCAATTGTCAATTTAACATCAAAATCCCCCCAAACACCATGAAATTCTCGGGCTATATAGGGATTTGGATGCCAACCCTCAAAGTCGTATTCAGAAAGCTTTGGATACCACTGACTCATAGAAAGCGCAACACCTTCGCTGTTGTTTCTTCCAGAACGTCTTATTTGTAAAGGAACCTGACCTTCAAATTCCATAGAGAAGACAGTTTTTCCTCCTGATGGAATAGGGTTTGCCAAATCCACAACCAAAATGGTACCCTCTTCATTAAAGGAAACAGCGCTACCATCTTGCGTTAAGGACTGTACATGCAAATAACCCATTTCGCTTTCAGAAAGAGCAGCAATTCTACTTTTGCCATTGACCATCATTCGTCCATCTGGGTCTTTAACGCTTTGCAATCTCGCATCCATTTCGCTTCCTGGCTGAAAGGCGTTAAAATAAAGGTGGTAATACACCCTGTCCAAGGCGTCTGGAGAATTGTTGGTATATGTCAGTTTTTGCGTGCCTGTATATTGATAGGTATCAATATCCATTTTAACATCCATGACATAATCCACATGCTGTTGCCAATAGGAATCATTATTTTGTCCTGAAATAAGGGAAACACCCGCTAAGATTGTAAAAAAGACGAATCGTACTCTACTCATGTTATTTTGTATTATTGTTTAAGGTCATTTTACCTTTTGAGATGCTTTCTGCCATAAGAAGTGCATTATAAGCATTGACCATTTTTCCCGATTTAGAAACTTTATCAAAAGTAGTTGCGCTGGATGGGTCTCCCGCTACAATTACTGAAGCCTTGGAACTCAACCCAGACTGGATTATAATCTGCTTTACCTGAGAAGCTGATAGTTGTGGGTGATATGACCTGATCAATGCAGCAACACCAGCCACAGCAGGAGCAGCCATTGAAGTTCCTCCCTGAAAGTCATATGTATTGTTGGGCAACGTAGAATAGATGCCATCACCAGGAGCAAAGACATCAACATTTTGTTTTCCATAATTAGAAAAAGAGGCCACCATTTTGGAACCATAACTGCTGGCCAGCGCACCAACGGTTATTACATTATTTGCAAATTCCAAACCACCATATTTATGATCATTTGGGTAGTTGGGATTGTCTGGATTGTCTAAGTTGTTACCATCATTACCTGCAGCATGTACGATCAACACATCTCTAGAAGCGGCATATTGTATGGCATCATAAACCCATTGTGCATTTGGAGAATAAGATTTTCCAAAGCTACAGTTAATGATTTTAGCCCCATTGTCCACGGCATAACGAATAGCCATCGCAATGTCCTTGTCATATTCATCACCATTTGGAACCGCCCTAACACTCATCAATTTTACATTCTTGGCAACGCCATTAACACCTTTTCCGTTGTCTCTCTTGGCAGCAATAATTCCCGCAACATGAGTTCCATGGCTTTCCGTGTCCACTCTATTTTTTGGATTTCCATTTCCGTAAGACTTATCAGATAAATCATAAGGATTGTCACCAACTGGAGTTCTACCGTCAAAATCTTTGTTGAGGTTATAATTTACTTGATCGGCAAAATAGGTGATACCTTCAGAAAGCTCTTCCATTACGGTAGAAATAGTATCTCCATAAGAGAACATTTGTGTTAAAACCGCAAGATGTTGCTGCATTTCTTCCGTTTTGGCTTCAATGCCAGCTAGCTCCTTTTTGGTATAGGAATCTTTTCCCAATTCTTTTTTTACAGCTTCATCCGCATTTTTAACTACTTGGAAAATTTGCTCGTACTGTTGTTTGTTTTGAAGTGCTTTTGGATATTCCTCATCTAACTTTAATCTAGCTTTTGCCCTTAATGAAGCATCCCCCACATTTAATCGTAGCATGCGAACATACTCCAGTTGCTCATTATAAGCTTCCCCTAAAAAATTATAGCCGTGAATATCATCTATGTACCCATTGCCATCATCATCCTTGCCGTTATTTGGGCGTTCTCCTTTATTGGCCCACAATACATCTCTTAAATCTTCATGCTCCAAGTCCATTCCAGAATCCACTACGGCAACGATTACGGTCTTTCCACTTTTGTTTTTGATGATTTCCTTATAAGCTTTATCTACACTCATGCCTGGTATGGTATCCGTTATTAGGTCGGCATGTCCCCAAGTTTTTTTCTGGGTCTCGGTAAGTTCTGAAACTTTAAGGGGCACGGCGTCTATGTTTTCAACTGGAGTGGAAACTAGGGAAGTGGCGCCACAACCCATTAAGAACAATGATGCTGAAAGTAATGTGAAATTAAGTTTGATATATCTGCGAGTCATAAATACTATTTTGTAAAAATGTAAAACTTTATTGCGGTTTGAATATTTCATTGAAAGAAAACAATTCGTCCAACCGCACCCCCTTTTCAGTATGTTTTAAGGTGCAAAGTTGGTTGTGAGCATCATGTTCAAAGAAGAGCAAGGAATTGCTTTCAACAATATTATTTAAAAATTTAGCCTTTTCATCTAAAGAAAGTAGAGGTCTGGTATCAAAACCCGTAACATATGGCACGGGGATATGGCCAACGGTTGGAACCAAATCCGCCGCGAAAAAGATGTTTTTTCCTTTGTACTTTATATGCGGAATCATTTGCTTTTCTGTGTGTCCATCTACAAAAAGAATACCAAAACCAAGTTCTGATTTTTCTAGAAAAGCTGAATCATTTCGTTGCAAAAAGTGAAGCTGTCCGCTTTCTTGCATGGGCAATAGGTTTTCTTTTAAGAAAGAAGCCTTTTCACGTGAATTTGGATTTGTTGCCCATTCCCAATGTGCTTGATTGGTCCAGAAACGAGCATTTTTAAAAGCAGGCTCATACCCCGTTCTATCTTGATTCCATTGAACGCTTCCCCCACAATGATCAAAATGAAGGTGGGTCATAAAGACATCGGTAATATCATCTCTGTGAAACCCTAATTCTTTTAAAGAATTATCTAAAGAGTAATCCCCCCAGCGATAATAGTAGCTAAAAAATTTTTCTGATTGTTTGTTTCCCATTCCACTATCTATTAAAATAAGCCTATCATCATCTTGTATAAGAAGAGACCTTGCGGCAATATCAATCATATTATTGGAGTCCGCAGGGTTTGTTCTGTTCCAAATGGATTTTGGAACTACACCGAACATGGCGCCGCCATCTAGCTTAAAATTACCGGTCTCAACGGGATAAATAGTCATTCAGAAAAGGAAATGGCGTGCAAAATAAGAAAAGCCAGACGCAAATGGTTAATAAACACATGTTTATTAGCCCTATTTTAACAAAATTAAACCACCAATGAATACTTTAGTAGTGTTTGAAGCTGTTGTCCAAAATAAATCATGGCCTTTATTTCTTGAACACTCAACAAACGTTCTTTTTTTAGGATTAATAACGAATTGCCATTTGATTCAACATGATAATATGGATTGCTCTCTAGGAAGAAGATAAGATCATCATGGAACAAAGCTTGTATTTCTGTCTTTTTTTCGCCGCTAAGAAAAAAACGACGGTTAAAGTCAGGGTGGTTCTTAATGGAAATATCTTTAAAGCCTGCCAGCTTATAAATTCGTTCCAAGAGACCTTCTTTATCTAAAGAAAAGACTGGGAGTTGATCAGGAAGGGCAATGTACATAACAGTTGTTTTCACCACTTCTTTTGCTACAAATGCCCCCTCGGTAAATTCAACATCAAAGACGGAACAATTATCTTTTTCATCAATAAGTTTATTATAGAAATAACTTATTTCCCGCGTTTTAAAAAAGATAAAGCTTGATAAAAACTTTGTTTTAATGCTTTTCTTAGCTTCATAGGACCAGTCATATTCAAGCGCGGTTGCTTTTAGGCTAGCTTGTCTTCGAGTAAAGTACTTTTCTATGGGCCTTAGGGTTTCTAGAGGCAGTATTTTTCTTATTGCAAAGGGGTGCTTGGAATCCGCACCATGCTTATCCAACCCAATGACCTCTATACTTCCGCCCTTTTTTAAAAAGGTGTCCATATAGTTTTCCAACCCCTCCATAACGGTGTGATCCACAAAACTACAGACGGAAAAATCTATGATTACGTTTTGGTCCTCTGGTACGGCATCCAACTTGTTTTTTAGTCTGTAAAAATTGAGAAAACTACAGAAGTACTTTACGTTTACATAATATGTTTTCTCCTCATGCTCTTGAAACAAGAGTACGTTGGGCTTGAAGACATTGGTCAAGAATAAGATTGAACTTTTATTGATGATCATATGAATGACCATTGTAGATAAAATACCAACACTTATTCCTGTAATTAAATTGGTGAAAAGTGTGGTCAGCAAAGTAGCCAAGAAAATGGCTATTTGCTCTTTGCCAATTTTTGCCACTTTGCGAAAGGTTTTGGGCGTGGCCAATTTATAACCTGTATATACCAAAATAGCGGCAAGTGCTGCTAATGGAATTTTTTTGAGCTGCTCTTGAAACAACAAAATAAAAACAACAAGAAAGAAAGCATGAAAAAAATTGGCAGACCTGTTGGTGGCGCCATTGTTTACGTTTACCGAGCTTCTAGCAATAACAGTAACCACATTAAGCCCTCCTACCAGGCCACTCAAAGAAGTAGCCAGTCCCAGAGCCTTTAAATCTTTGTTCACATTTGACCTTCTACTTTGCGAATCTAGTTTGTCCACTGCCTTTATGCTTAAAAGAGATTCTATGCTGGCAATAAGTGTAATGGCGAATACGCTAACAATAAATTCCTTTTGCAGTGCTTTTGAAAAATCAGGAAAGGCAAGATTGGACAGCACATTCTCTGGTATGGAAATAAGGTATGATGAGTCCATGGGGAAAGGAAGATTCAACCATCCAAAAGAGTAACTAAAACCAACGGAAAGAATCAATATCCACATAGGAGCGGGAATCAACTGAAAGTATGGATTCCGAATTTTTGAATAGAAAATCATGATTAAGAGACTGATAATACCAATCCCAGCTGCCACCATTTCTTCAATCGTGCCGTTTTGAACCAGGTCCGTTAATCCGCTTGGAATTTGAGCGAGCAACTTTACAATGCTGCCGTGCTCATTGTTGTGCCCAATCATAATATGAAACTGCTTTGCAAAAATGCCCCAACCAATAGCCGCGAGCATACCCTCAATGGCAGAGGCTGGAAAAAAGTCGGCCAGCCTTCCCATTTTTAAAAACCCGAGAAGCAACATCAATATTCCAGAAATTACAATAGCCGCAAGTGTAAACAGATACCCTTGGTATAAGTCTCCAGCACCCAATGTTGTGATTGCTCCTAAAAGAACAATGACCAAGCCATTTCCTGGGCCGGTGATAGTAACATTGGAACCGCCTATTACGGCAACTACAACCCCTCCAACAATGGCCGCAATAATTCCTGAAATGGGTGGGGCATCACTTGCAATGGCCAAACCTAGTCCTAAGGGAAGGGCGATTAAGGAAACCACAAAACCTGAAAAAAAGTTCTTTGGCAGTTCCTTAATAAATGTATTGGTATGGTTTGTTTTTGGCGTCAATTGGTTTTTCTAACAATTAGAAGGTCGGTTGGTAAATCAGACAAAATATATTCAATATCATGCGGGAAAATTCGATCCATTACCCCTATTTTTTTTGGAGCGTTCATTACCAGTAAATCGGCACGAACAACTTCAGCATAATGACCTATGGAATACCCTCTTTTTCCGAAGATACTTTGGGTCTTTATTTTTAATTCTCCCAAAAATTCTTTTGGAATGGATTTTAGAATTTTTCTAATTCTGGAATCCTCTCTATTTTTTAATCTTTCCTTTAATATGGTTACTCTTTTTAAGGATTTATCATCTTCTACATCAACCGCCACTTCCTTTTGCCTAATTTCCTCAACAATGGTAAGCTGTTTAGCGCCTAATGCATGGGAAACATAAAAGGCATTGGAGATAGCAAAAGGGGTTTCCTCATCCTCCAACCCATTAACCACTACATGTTTGCATGGAACTCTTTCCTCGGAAGGTTTTATAAGCAGCAAGACAGAACAACAAACTTTGCGGGTTAGTTTTCTAGCAATGGAGCCAACATAAAACTGATAAAGGTTCTCATGTTGAACCGCTCCAAGAATAAGAAGGTCTATACCGGAACTTTTACAAGTTTCCAATAAAACTTCATCAGGCTTTCCAGTTTTCCATTCAATGGAAATCTCAAGGCTCTTGTGCTCAATATGTGACAGAATTTCATGGATTTTCCGCTCTTTTTCTTCAGACTTACTGCCTACGTGAAGCAAAATGAGTTTTGCTCCAAAAAAATGGGCAATCCTTGAAGTTTCCAACACATTGATTTTCAAGGTGGGTGAAAAAGCAAATCCAAATAAAACTGTTTTAAACGGGTTGTTCAAAGACACTATTTTTAGTAAGATGGAACACCAATATAGCACATAATGTATAAAGAGCAGAACTGCCCTCCCATATTAGTTAAAATATGAAAGAAAAACAGTAAATTTCAAGAAAACTAAAGCAATGCTTGAACTTGCAGGAATAATCATTCTTGGAATTATTGCACAATGGGTGGCGTGGCGTTTTAAATTGCCCGCAATTTTACCTCTTATTTTAATTGGCCTCTTGGTGGGCCCAATTGCAACCTTGTACACGGAAGATGGAGCAAAACTTATTGAGCCAATATGGAATGGAGAAAATGGACTTTTTCCAGGAGATGGTTTGTATTACTTTGTTTCTTTGGCCATTAGTATTATCCTATTTGAAGGAGGACTTACCTTAAAACGGGCTGAAATTAAAAACGTTGGCCCAGTTATCACCAAGTTGATCACGATAGGTTCTATTGTCACCTTTTTTGGCGCAGGAGTTGCAGCGCATTATATTTTTGGACTTACTTGGCAAATCTCATTTCTTTTTTCTGCTTTGATAATTGTCACAGGGCCTACTGTGATAACCCCAATTCTTAGAAACATTCCACTTAAAAAGGATGTTTCTGCTGTTTTAAAATGGGAAGGAATTCTTATAGATCCAATAGGGGCTTTAGTTGCAGTATTGGTATTTGAGTTTATCAGTGTAGGAGAGGGCAGTGCTTTTACACAAACGGCCTTAGTTGAATTTGGTAAGATTTTGCTTTTTGGAACCACCTTTGGGTTTACGTTTGCCCATGCTTTGGCTTTTGCCATTAAAAAGGATTTGATTCCACATTATTTAATGAACGTAGTATCGCTTTCCGTTGTGCTTCTTGTATTTGTGGAGTCGGATGTTTTTGCACATGAATCTGGACTTTTAGCTGTGGTGGTCATGGGTATGGTCATGGGCAATATGAACCTTCCAAACCTTAAAGAGTTGCTTTACTTCAAAGAATCTTTAAGTGTTTTATTGATATCTATTCTTTTTATCTTGCTAGCGGCAAATATCAATGTTAGTGATATGGAGCTAATTTTTAATTGGAACACCGTCGCACTTTTTGCTGTAATTGTCTTTATTATTAGGCCGCTAGGTGTTTTCCTAAGCGCACATGGGTCGGGATTAAAACTCAAGGAGAAACTATTCATAGGCTGGGTTGGCCCAAGAGGTATTGTTGCTGCAGGTATAGCCTCTTTATTTGGATCCAAGTTGTTGGCAAAAGGAGTGCCTGGCGCCGAATATATTACACCCTTGGTTTTTATGATTGTTTTAGGCACGGTACTTCTAAATGCAACAACAGCTAGACTTTTTGCAAAATTGATAGGAGTATTTTTGACCAAGTCCGAAGGAATATTAATTATTGGCGCTTCCAAAGTATCAAGATTAATAGGTAGCTACCTGAAGAAAAACAATAGGCATGTTGTGCTTATTGATAACAACCAAACCAATGTAGAAAAGGCACAAAGCTTGGGCTTGGAGGCAATGACGGCCAATATTTATTCGGACTCCTTGGCTGATAATATTGAATTGAACGACATGGGATATTTGATGGCCCTGACAGGAAATTCGGATATTAACAAATTTTCAATTGATAAATTTAAAAAGCAATTTGGTGAAAATGGAGCATTTAGATTAGTGAACACTGAAGAGATGAACAACCCGGAAAACAATCCAGAAGAAGGTCTTTTTTCTCATAATGATGACTTCATGAAATTAATGGATGCTGTGCGCAAATATCCTGCAATCCATGAAATTAGTCTAAAGGACAAGCAACATTATGATGGTCTTATTGACATTACTCAAAAGGACAGTGACATTATTCCAGTATTTACCAAATCGCCAGATGGGAGTATCCAAATAATCCCGGCTAACAGCAAAGACTTTACTCCTAATGGAGAGGGACATAAACTGGTCTATCTAGGAAAGATGTTTGATATAGATTAACACTAAACCTCCATTTGACAAAGCTTAAAATGTACGATAAACCCTAACTCTATACTGTTCGTTCTCATCTCCGAAAGAAATTTCAGGTCTAATGGTAAGTCCTGGTATAGGATCCCACCTAAGTCCAACAGCAAAGTAGCCTTCAAAATCTGAATTTTCCTCTAAATAGGTACCGTATCCAACATTTGCACTAGCTCCTAAATAATCATTTACATTATAAGTGAACGCGGCACTAATACTGGCAAAATCAAAACCATCCCCTTCTATTGTAACACCTCCTACATCCCAATCTTTTCCAACAAAGTGTGTGTAATCAACTTCAGGCCCAATACCAATAGATTTTGATACTTTAAAAGAGTAACCAGTAACTACGCCATAGGTAAAGGAGCTGGCGTCTCCGATACTTCCAGAAGCCACTCCTAAACTTAATCCTGCATAAAATGAGTTTTCCAAATCATCAGCTTTTATTGCGGTAACTGATATGGGAACATCTTGCGTTTTTTGCCCTTTTCTTTGGGCATTGGCAGCTATGACACATGCCAAGAACAATAAACTAAATAGAATAATGGAATTGCGGGTTGTAGTTTTCATTTTGTTGAAGTTTGGTTAATATATAATCACTTGAACTTTGATGGATTGAAGCATATGTTTTTAGGAAGTTATAATTGTTAAGCGTTATTTTTTTGAAAGAGAAAACCGCCCGCTTAACATTAAAGCGCCCAAACTACCTTCTCCAAAAGAAATATTTACATAGTTTATGGCAATTAAAACAGCTTCCAAAGGTCTCCAAAAAGGCCCTGCGCTATATATAAGACCCCCATCTCCTCCTTCACTGGCAGAAATGGCATACCCCAAACCGGCTTCAACACCAAAAGCATTGCTTAAACCATAACTCGCTTTGGCCTTAATAGGAATAAAACTTTCACCCTCGGTCTCAAAGCCAAAATCTGTTTCTTTTCCTGTATATCTTGTATAACCTGCAGTTGCTCCTATTTGAAACCTATCGCTAACCTTATGCAGGTAACCTAGATCGCCACTATAAGAAAATCCAAAGAAATCTGATTCATCACCTATTGTAGGGCCCCCGCCTACGGTAATAGAAAAACCATCACCTGCCCAATCGTAATCGAATGCGAATGCAACAATGTCATCATTAGCATCATTTCTTGCTGAATAGTTTTCTTCTTCTTTTTTAGCAGAGCAGCACTCTTCACTAATAATATCTATTCTGGGGTTGATAGGGTCTCCTAAAGGCCCTTGCCTATCTGTAAGAACGGATTCTACGGAAGTACATGAAATTGTGAAAAATGCATTTTTAATCTCAGTGGCATCTCCCTCAGGAATACAAGGACACTCTTTAGAAGTAAACTCAATGCTATATTCAAAGGTGACATTTGGAAATTTAAATTCCTTAACGGTCCGAAAAAGTTTAGTGTCGAATGAACAACTTCCTATTTTCCCTGAAAAAAAAGGATCCCAGAGAGATGCTTTATTAGAAAGTTTTCGCTTCATATAGTCGTAATGGCCTCTAAGCTCCTTTTCTTCTTCGGGATTCAAATCTGCCATGTTCTTACCTGCAAAATTGCTCACAAATGCTATAAAACCATTAGATTCAGCATAAGCGCTTAAAGATTTATCGTGCAAAGAAGCAAATTCGCCCCTATCATAAGATCCTATATATTGATATGAATGATGATTGAATGACATATCCGACGCTATAAGACCATAATCCATTTTCCCTATTGGGCTCATTCCCATTACGAAGCCGAGACTAATTTCTTCTTGATTTATCTTTGCTGCAAGATTACAGGATGTAGCATTATTAGGGATGGCCGGTGGGGCTTTATCAATCATTTTGAATAAAAAAGTTACTATTGGATCTGCACTTAATTCAGGTCCCTGTGCTTGAAGGGATAGGCCCATTAAAAAAGTAAAAAGAGCTATAATACGATTGGCTTTCATAATTTTTTTTGTTTGGCAACTACTAATAACCCAAAGAGAATATTTTGAAACACATGAAACAATACCAGAACTCAGGTATATTTTGTAGGAATTATGACCAAGACCGAAGTGCCTTTATCTTGAATGGAGTCAAAAAGGAATTGACCGTTCATTTGGGTGACTCTTGACCTAATGTTTCTTAGTCCAAGGCCTGAAGGATCATTTTTCTTGATAGTTCCCTGCCCATCATCTTCAAAACTGAGGGTAACAGAATTTTTATGCCCAAACAATTGAATGTCTACCATTGACGCATTGGCATGTTTAATGACATTTTGAAGTAGTTCCTGAATAATTCTGAATAGGTGCGTGGCAATATCCTCATTTAGGCTTTCAGGAAACTGGAAAGTGTTGAAATTAACCTCTAATTGTTCTGTTTTCTCAATGGTTTCCAATAGTTCGTCAATGGCACCGGAGAGGCCCACCAAAGAAATCTCAGCAGGGGTAATACTATGGGCTACCGTTCTAACATCTTCGCAAATATCATCGAATTCTTTTTGCATTTTTGCATCAGCATATTTTGAACTGAACAATCTTTTTAAGTTCGCTATCTTACTTCCGATATTGTCATGTAGTTCGCTACCCACGCGTTTCCGTTCCTCTTCTTGGCCTTGCACAAAAGCATTCAAAAATTTTTGTTGTTGCAATACCAGTTTGTTGGCCAGTGTATTCCGCTCCTGATAAACTTGACCCACAACAATAGTTAAAGCGGTGGTTAAGAAACAGATTTCAATGACTGAGGCATAAAAAATACCAGGAAGACCGTAAAAAGACAGCTTTAAAAGACCAAAACTGTGGTGCAGCACCAATAAAATAGAACCAATGGTCATAAACAAATAGGAAATAGCAAAGTAGGACCCAACTTTTGTGTTATGTTTTAGATAGGTAAGTATTTCGATAATTATGGCAATTACTAAAAACAGGATGGTTAAATACCATAGTTTCATAAATAATTCTACTTGGCTGGAATACAAGGAGTTTGCCGCGAAATGAAGAAAGATTCTAAATGTAAATTGAATTAAGATTACAATTTCCACGCTTTTTTTGAGTTTGGGCAAATACGTTTTGGCCATTAGAATTTGTTGTGCAAACAAAATAAAAACAGCAGTGGAAAGCTCAATCGAGATTACATAGATAGCTCGCCCTACATCTAATGACTTAGGAGGTAGAAGGACATTGGTATACCCAAGGTACGCACCAATAAATACTGTGAGCACAATAAGATAAAAACCATAAAGTAGAAAAACTGTACGTTTGATAAGACCAAATATGAAAATTGTGAAAAGAAGGGATAATAGGATTAAACCAAGGTATGCACCTATAGCAATATTTTGAAAGGTTCCTGTATTGTAATACGTATCTCTGTCCTGAAGTGTGATATCGGTAGCAAGGGGCTTACCTTTGGATTTATTGAAGACCAAAAAGTAAGAAGCCGTTTCATTTGGCAATACCGGTATTGATATCTTCCAAGTCCGCTCTACAGCTTTTTTCAAGGTATTGATACCTATGCTTCCCTCAAGTTTCAAGTTATTATTGACAACTTTGTAGACTTTTGCATCCTCCAAAAATGGATAGGAAAAAGACAAGATAATTTCTCTAGGCGCTTTTGAATCATTTTTAAATGAAAACTTGGAATACGCACTGACCACATCAAAGTCAAAATAAAAAAATGACCGATTATCCATAACTGGGCTAAAGTCATTCTGAGAATTTAGGGAAAAAGTGGAAATTTCATTTTCAGATACAAAAACCGCGGATAAATCTTTTAGGTTTTTGTGAATTACTGATGTGTTTAAAACGATGGTATCATTTGCGTGGACGGCGAACAGGCAAAGCTGAAACGCCAAAAACCAAAGGAAAAAATGCCTATAACAATTGATTTTCATGAACAAATGTTACTAATTTAACACTGCTGTCAACACCAAGCTTTCTATAAATATTTTTTTTATGCGTTTCAACGGTTAGCGGACTTATATGCATGGTGTTGGCTATGTCCGGAACTTTTTTACCATCGCACAAATATTTTATTATTTCTTTTTCTCGTTGTGTTAATCGTATGCGCTTGTAAAACTCATCATCAATAAGAGCATTCTGTTTTTTAGTTTCTATAACTCCCTCACCATAATAAAAGGAATCGTTTTCAGATACATGGATAAGCGCACTGTGCAAATCTTCTGAGGAGCAGTTTTTCAGCAAAAATCCATTGGCCCCTTCAGAAAAAACCTTGTTAACAATGGTTTTCTTATTGTACATGGTGAGAATCAGCACTTTTACGTGATTCTTCTTTAACCTAAGCTCTTGTAGAATTTCAATTCCGTTTTTATGGGGAAGATTTAAATCCAATAGGAGAATATGGGGATTGTTTTTTTTTAATGATGGGAGTAATTCAGAAAAATTGTTAGCGGTGTCAACAACATCAAACTCAGGAAAATCAAGAATTATGGACCGAAGTCCATCAATAACAATCTGATGGTCTTCGCAAATGAGAATTCTTTTGGTTTGGTTATTCACGTTTGGCTACTCTGTGATGTAAGGTACAAAAGATAATATTACATCCATTTGTTTGAGACATTCCCTCTCGTGAGATACAATATCAACTAAGGCTGTATGGAAAGGGAACAACTATCCCACAAAGAATTTGTAGCAGTGAATTGTGAAATAAAAAAAGGGTGTTTATACTTAATTTGAATTAATCATTCAATTTTAAAACAGCCATAAATGCTTCTTGGGGCACTTCTACATTACCCACTTGACGCATTCGTTTTTTTCCTTTCTTCTGTTTCTCCAATAATTTTCGCTTTCTCGAGATATCTCCACCATAACATTTAGCGGTTACATCTTTACGTAAAGCTTTGGTAGTTTCTCTGGAAATAATTTTAGCACCAATAGCTGCTTGTATTGGAATATCAAATTGTTGTCTTGGGATAAGTTCTTTTAACTTTTCACACATCTTTTTACCAATATTGGCAGCGTTATCTGCATGTATTAGTGCTGAAAGGGCATCTACCGGCTGTGCGTTCAATAAAATATCTACACGCACTAGTTTAGAAGTTCTCATGCCAATTGGCGTATAATCAAAAGAGGCATATCCTTTAGAAACTGTTTTTAAGCGATCATAGAAATCGAAAACAATTTCCGCTAAAGGCATATCAAAGTTTAATTCTACCCGTTCCGTAGTTAAGTATGTTTGATTGGTAATTTGCCCTCTTTTTTCTATACATAAAGACATTACATTGCCAACAAAATCGGACTTAGTAATAATGGTAGCTTTAATATAAGGTTCTTCAACACGATCTATGGATGACGGGTCCGGAAGGTCTGCAGGGTTGTTAACAATCATTGGTGTATCCGGATTTTTACGGGTAAACGCATGATAACTAACATTGGGAACTGTGGTGATTACGGTCATGTTGAATTCACGCTCCAGCCGTTCTTGAATAATTTCCATATGGAGCATCCCTAAAAATCCACAACGAAAACCAAACCCCAGGGCCGCACTGCTTTCAGGTGCAAAAACCAAAGAGGCATCATTGAGCTGTAGTTTCTCCATAGAGGAACGCAGTTCTTCAAAATCTTCGGTATCTACGGGATAGATTCCAGCAAACACCATTGGTTTTACATCTTCAAAACCATCAATGGGATTTTGGGTAGGGTTAGCGGCATCGGTTATTGTATCTCCTACTTTTACTTCGCGAGCGTCTTTTATACCTGTAATCAAATACCCTACATCGCCCGAAGAAATTTTGTTTTTAGGAACCTGACTCAACTTCAGGGTTCCAATTTCATCAGCAAAATAGTCTTTGCCAGTAGCTACAAATTTTATCTTTTGCCCTTTTTTAATCTCCCCGTTAATAACTCTAAAATAGGTCTCTACACCCCTAAAAGGATTATAAACAGAATCAAAAACCAAGGCTTGTAAGGATTCATCGAGGTTTCCTTCTGGAGCAGGAACACGGTCAATAATAGCGGTAAGGATTTCTTTAATGCCTATACCTGTTTTTGCACTGGCAGGAATTACTTCTTCTGGTTTGCACCCTAATAAATCCACTATATCATCAGTTACTTCTTCTGGATTGGCACTCGGTAAATCCACTTTATTGAGTACGGGGATAATTTCCAAATCGTTTTCTAAAGCCAAGTAGAGATTAGAAATAGTCTGGGCTTGAATACTCTGTGCGGCATCAACCACTAAAAGAGCACCTTCGCATGCTGCAATGGAGCGCGAAACTTCATAGGAAAAATCAACATGCCCTGGGGTATCAATTAAGTTAAGCACATACTCTTCTCCTTCATGTTCATATTCCATTTGAATGGCATGGCTCTTTATGGTGATACCACGCTCCCGTTCCAAATCCATGCTATCTAAAAGTTGGTCTTGTTTTTCACGTTCGGTTACGGAGCCTGTAAAATCTAACAAGCGGTCAGCCAAAGTACTTTTACCATGGTCTATATGGGCAATAATGCAAAAATTTCTGATGTTCTTCATAACAACTCTTGCTCAGCAAAAATGAGGGCATGTAAGCAACTGCAAATATAGGCCTTTTCAATACCTAGATGTGGCTTTTTTGCAAATATGAAAACTGAGCCATTTCTATCGCTCTAAAATATTTTCTTAGATTTGATATTCAACCCAAATAGTAAATGAAACACTTCACCTATATCTTTTTTATAGTGTTTTTAATCTCCAAAAGCTTATCTGGGCAAACTTATGAGATAAAGGGAAAGGTTGTAAATAGCGAAAACAAAACCATCCCATATGCGAATATTTTGCTTCTACAAGCATCAGACTCCACTTTTGTAAAAGGAACATCTGCTGATGATAATGGGCTTTTTGTGCTTACGGAAGTAAAAGCGAATTTGTATTTACTTCAAGCCAGTTATGTTGGAATAGGGTCAGAGCCTCGCGCATTGGACATTGCTAAAGATGTATCCTTGGGGGCGTTGATAATTCCATTGGGCACTACCGATTTGGAGGAAGTTGTGGTGACAGCTAAAAGACCCACATTGCAAAGATTAGCAGACAGACTGGTCTTTTCGGTTGAAAATACGGTTATTTCCCAAGGCAGCTCTTGGGACATACTTAAAAGTACCCCAGGTGTAATTGTCAATCAGGAGGAGCTTCAGATAAGAGGGCAAAGTGCAACGGTATATCTTAATGACAGAAAAGTGCAATTGTCCGGGCAAGAAGTGAAAGATTTGTTGGATGGTCTTTCAGGGACCGCAATACAATCTGTTGAAGTAATTGCTAACCCGCCTGCAAGGTACGAGGTAGCGGGAGGGCCCATTTTAAATATAGTTACTGCCAAAAATGTAATTCCAGGATATAAAGGAAGTATTAATGGAAGTTATACTCAAGCAGTGTTTCCAAAGTACAGTATAGGCACAAGTCATTATTTTAAAACGGACAAGCTAAATCTGTTTGCCAATTATACTATCAACCCTAAAAAAGAGCTTCGAAAAACAGATAAGGGAATTAATTTTATTGACGATTCGGATTTGATATTTTCCAGATGGAATACACAATATAAGCAGACAGATCGTTCAAAAGCGCACAATGCAAACTTGATTTTGGATTATGATTTTGATGATCAAAATAGCTTAAACCTGACATCTAATCTTGCTTTCAACCCAAATCAAGAAAGAGAAAATATATTGAGCAATGAAATAAGAAATGGACAAAATCAGTTGGATTCTACCTTTATTACACAAAACAATACCGATCTTGACAATACCAATTTGGCGTTCGACTTAACATATGTGCATAAATTAAAGAAACCTGGAGCAAGATTTTCGTTAAATGGGCATTACACATACTATGACGGAAAAACGGAACAAAATCTTAGTTCCATTTATTTTGATGATAATGGCAATTTTCTTAGAAACTTTGGTTTTGATACGGATTCTCAGCAAGACATTCAAATTTTTACTGGCCAGGCCGATTATTCATCACCAATAGGAAATGCATCCATAGAGACGGGTCTTAAAATTTCATCTATTGCTTCTGAAAGTAATATTGATTTTTTCAACTTTGTTGGCACAGATGACCAGGTAGACGCTTCTTTGTCCGACAATTATACCTATGATGAGAATGTGTATGCGGCATATTTTAGTTTCGTTAAAAACTGGGAAAAATGGTCCATGAAAATGGGACTAAGAGGAGAATTAACCGAAGCAACAGGAACATCACTGGCCTTAAATGAAGTAAACACCCAAGATTTTTTTGAACCCTTCCCTTCCCTTTATGTACTATATTCTCCTTCGGACAAGCATAGCTTTTCTTTTGACTATGGAAGAAACGTAGATAGGCCAAAATACAATGATTTAAACCCATTTAGGTTCTTCTTCAATGAAAACGATTTTGAAGAAGGAAATCCAGGGCTTAAACCAAGTTTTAGCAACAACTTCAATTTTAATTACACGCTCAACAGTGAATATTTCTTTGATATTTATTATCGAGATAACGGTAAGAACATTGCTGATTTGGTTTTTCAAAACAACACTAATCAGACCTTGGTTGAGCTAAAGCAAAATGTTTTAGAAAGCAAATCTTATGGTTTGGATTTTACTGTGAGTAAAGGCATAACGCCTTTCTGGTTCCTTTACGCATACACTTCGTTATTTCATGAAGAGGAAACTTTTTTGGCTGTTGAGAGCAACAACGAGGAATTTACCAATGAGGTGGACGGCGTTTATGGTTATTTGGCAAACTATTTAACGCTTTCTAAAGATGGCACATTTACAGGAGAGCTGACCATGACTTATATTTCCAAATTCCTATTTGGATCCTACGTGTCCGACGAACAGTTGAATTTGACATTGGGACTAAGAAAATCCTTATTCAACAATAGAGCGATTGTCTCAATTGCGGCAGAAGATATTTTGGAACGGTATATTCCTACCTATAGCTCTAGATATCTAAACCAAGATAATTTTTATAGAAGACGCCCAGAATCACAATTTATAAGAGTAGGTTTCACCTATAACTTCGGAAACTTTAGGCTGGAGGATAATCAGAAAGAAATTGACAAAAAGGAGCGGGAAAGACTAGAACTGGAATAAAGAACTGATTTTCTTATATTTTGTACTTTTGCAATCCAAAAAATTCACGGTTTGCCTAAAATTGGAGATATAGAACTTCCTGATTTTCCGCTACTTCTTGCCCCCATGGAAGATGTTAGCGACCCTCCTTTTCGAGCTTTGTGCAAAGAGCAAGGCGCAGATGTAGTGTACACAGAATTTATTTCTTCGGAAGGACTTATCAGGGATGCTGCCAAAAGCACCATGAAGTTGGATATTTATGAAAAAGAACGTCCGGTAGGCATTCAAATATTTGGAGCGGAGTTAGATTCTATGCTTCAAGCCACTGATATTGTGGAGAAATCCAACCCAGATATTATTGACATTAACTTTGGTTGTCCCGTAAAAAAAGTGGTCAGCAAAAATGCAGGTGCAGGGATATTAAGAGATATTCCGCTGATGGTTAAATTGACGGAGGAGATAGTAAAAAGAACCAAATTACCCGTTACTGTAAAAACTAGATTAGGTTGGGACAGTGATTCCATTAAAATTGTTGAGGTTGCCGAACGGTTACAGGATGTTGGTATCAAAGCCATTGCTATTCATGGACGAACAAGGGTTCAAATGTATAAGGGAGATGCAGATTGGAAGCCAATTTCACAAGTAAAAAACAACGCCAGAATGCATATTCCCGTTTTTGGAAATGGGGATATTGATACACCGGAAGCAGCGGTTAAAATGAGGGACGAATTTGGACTGGATGGAGCTATGATTGGCCGAGCCAGTATAGGAAACCCATGGTTCTTTGCTGCGGTAAAACATTTTTTTAAAACAGGAACCCATATAGAACCTCCAACTATGGAAGAACGGGTAGATGCAGCTAGAAGACATTTACAGATGGCCATTGACTGGAAGGGAGAAAAACTTGGGGTTTTTGAAACAAGAAGGCATTATACCAACTATTTTAAAGGAATACCACATTTTAAGGATTATCGAATGAAAATGGTTACTAGCGATGAATCTGCTGATGTTTTTGCTGCTTTTGATGAGGTCTTGGAAAAGTTTGGGGGTTTTCAGTTTGCTTAGGCATCAATTAATTTTCTAGAAATTCTACTGCTAGCGATTTTTGAAGAGATAAAGCCAAGTACCACAATTGTAGCCAATACTACAAACACGTTCATTACATCATATTCAACAGGATAGGATAATGAAGGGGTTATTTTCAGCCAACCAAAGGCTAATTGAGAACCAATCAACAACGAACCGATTAACACACCGATAAGCCCACCAAGCGAAGTCACCAAAAGGCCTTGCGTAAAGTAAATGGTTCGCAATTCCTTTATGGTGGCACCCAGACTAAATAATGTCTTAGAGTTTTGCTGCTTATCTAAAATCATCATAATAATGGCTCCAACAACATTAAAAAGAGCTATAATCAATACAAGGGTAAAAATTAAATAGGTCGCTAAATTCTCCGTATTGAGCATTCTGTACAGCGTGCTATTTTGTTCTTGCCGGTCAAGCACTAAGACCTTATCACCTAAAACATTTTTTATTGAAGTCTTAATATCTTCAATAGGAATTTGACCATTCAGTTTAAAGTTTATGCCGGAAATTTGGGTACTATCTTTTTCTAAAAGGGCCTGAACTAAAGGAAGGTGGGCAAAAACATATTTTTTATCTAGATTTTCTTCCACCGCATACACTCCGCTTACAACAATGGGCAACTCATTATATGGTTTTGTAGCGTTTAAGCCTTGTTGAGATAGAGAACCTTTACCTGGTTTTGGAACCAATATGGTCATAGGCGTTTGATAATTATCTAAGGGAACACCAAGTAAATTATAAATACCGATTCCCATAACACCATTATACTCTGTAACCCCCCAATTGCCAAAATATAAGGTACTATCCACCCCAGTTACAGAGCGGTATTGAGAATCTATTCCTTTGATAAAGGCAATACAGCTCTTTTCTCTAAAGGTGAGGTATGCCCTTTCTTCAAGTTCCTTGGAGTAGTTTGCTAGTCCAGCAACATTACCTAATGCAATTTCTTCTTCAGGAGAAACAGAAAAATACTTTCCCGAAATGGGCAATGCTTTTAAATCTGGATCAAAGGTATTGGTGAAGGAAAGACTAAAGGTTTTTAGCCCAGCAAATGCGGAGAGCACCACAAAAAGTGCGGCAGACCCAATTACAATTACCAGAAAAGTTATAAAATTAATAATGTTAACCGCATTTTGACTGCTTTTGGAACGTAGGTAGCGTTTTGCGATATAAAAGGGAAAGTTCAAAATCAGGATTTCTTTCGTTTGTCCAGTAAGTCCCTATTTTCAATAGGATTTTCCTCTCCTTTGAGTGATTTTTCAATCTTATCAATGTACTCCAAAGAATCGTCTAAATAAAAACTGAGTTCAGGAACACGACGCAATTGGTTTTTTGTGCGTTGTGCCAAATCGTGTTTAATAAGAGGTTGGTTAGATTTCATACCTTCAAGTAATTCACCAGCACTTTTGTTTGGAAAAATACTTACATAAACTTTGGCTATAGATAAATCCGTGGTAACATAAACCTTGGAAACCGAAATCAGCGTTCCTTTTAGCCCTCCATCAGTAGCAGCACGCTGTAAAATATCAGCGATATCCTTTTGGATGATTCCTGCAATTTTCTTTTGCCTTTGTGTTTCCATACCTGCAAAAATAATGGAATTAATGACTAACCTCATGATATGATTAGCTTACAGTGCGTAATTTTGAAGAATGTAAGAGACATTAGCATAATAGTAGATGCAATAAAACCCATCATACAATGGAAAAAATAGAGCATATTGGCATTGCGGTTAAAAACCTGAAAGACGCTAACGTATTGTTTGAAAAGCTTTTAGGAGTACCTCATTACAAAATGGAAGAGGTGGCATCAGAAGGAGTAAAGACTTCTTTTTTTAAATCTGGCCCAAACAAGGTAGAATTGTTGGAAGCTACAAATGAAGATAGTCCCATTGCAAAATTTTTGGAAAAGAAAGGAGAAGGGGTTCATCACATTGCCTTTGCCGTTGATGATATTGTGTCAGAAATCAATAGATTAAAGGAAGAGGGCTTTACGGTTTTAAATGAAATTCCAAAAAAAGGAGCGGACAACAAATTGGTGGCATTTTTGCACCCAAAGGGAACAAATGGTGTTTTGGTAGAGCTTTGTCAAGAAATAAAAGCGATGTAGGGGCGTTAAAACCTTGCTATGAAGAGAAATAAATAGTAATATTGCATCCGCAAAATTGCAGGTCCTATAGCTCAGCTGGTTAGAGCACCTGACTCATAATCAGGGGGTCCATGGTTCGAGCCCATGTGGGACCACAGAGAAATGCAAAAACCCTTTAACCTACAATTAGTTAGGTTAAGGGGTTTCTTTTTTGTGCCAACATGGTGCCAACAAAACACATAATTATCATGGATTACAATGAGGATGTTTTTATAGGTTTGTTAGAATGTGCAGATGATAGTATATTGGAATTGAATGGTATTCTCAACAAAAAAGGATATGAGTTTAAAGGATATGATTATGACAGTTTCGTCGAGAAAAGATTGGATTTTTTTATAAGCGGGAATAAGAAACAATATGCCGCTGAACCTAATAATTCTACTTTCACCATAGACGGCGAAAAAGTCAAGAGAAACCCGTTGGTACTTCAGTTAATAAGGGATCTTGGAATAACAGTGGACTTTGACAGAACTTCTTGGAGAAATAAGATTTTTTTTTAGAAAAACCCGGTAACCAGCAAGTAAGTGTAGAGGATTTACAGGTCGTTTCCGAATATGAGGTTGTAATTGCGAGAATTCAGCAGATTTTGAGCCTCTATACAACTTATCCATTAAGAATTAATAATCTTTCATACCAATCCTATGGTTATGGATGGCGATTTCGTTATCCAGAGTATTCAAAGCACAAATATCCCAACAAAAGAATTTTTGAAAACCATAGTATATGGGGTTCTAAACTTACGGAAAATGAAAGATTCATAAAGTTAGTAGAAAGGAATCTTTCTTATTCTGGAAAACGAGGAGCTAGTAAGATTAGTTTTGAGGAAGTGGAATATTCTCTGACAGGAAAAGAATATATAGACTTTGCGATCCAACTTTATAATCAAGCTAATCAAATACCGTTGAACAACCCTAATGCAAAACTAAACAAGAAAACCAAGCTCACACTTTATATATCTAGTTTGGAAAGTTTGTTCAATATTTCTCCAATTCAGGCATCCCATACTCTTGCAAGACATTATTCTATAATACTTTGGAACCCCAAATCTTTTATTGTGAATTACAAGCTTATGAAGCTTTATTACGAATTACGAAGTAAGTTTGTTCATGGCGCGTCAAATACAAATATGAAGGCAATTGATAATAAAATACTTAGTAAATCCACAAGCTTAGGATTAGTTCATCCAAGGAACTTGTCAGATGTTTTAGATGAGCTAGATTCCAAAATTAAGTTCATTATTAATCTCGTAATGCAAGAGAATAAATCTAAGGAAGATCTTTTTGTAGCGTTAAATACTCGAGGGCAGGATCCGAGTGTCTATTATAAAGATTCTCCAGTTTCACCAACCCCGTATTAACTAAAAAAGAGTTTCAATGAATAGAATAGTTCTCGTCGGCAATGGATTCGATTTATCCTTAGGATTAAAAACGAAATATTCTGACTTTTTGTTCTATTTCTTTAAGAGCAAGCTTTTAAAATCTTTAGATGCTTCTAAAGAATCATTAGGCAGACAGTATTGTGGTTTTTATGATGGACAACTTCTAAAGATACTCATCGGAAGTTATTACAGTGAACATAATGTTAGAACCAGAATTGAAAATGTAGAGTCTCTCGAGGAGCTCGAAGGCCTTAAAAGTTTAATGAAGGGCCATCTTCGAATCGAAGTTAAATCAATGTTTTTGGAAAGAATTTATGAATCCAATAGGGAAAGTGGATGGGTGGATATAGAACAAATATATTTTGACCTTTTGATAGGTTGCAAAAATGATTCAATCGACTTGACAATTGAAGAACTAAACAGAGAAAAAGAGAACTTGACTTTAGAGCTGGAGAGCTACTTAGAAGAAGCACAGAACGTTGGATTGGATTATGAAAAGGTTACATTAAAACATAAAAGAATTTTTCTCGAACCAATAAAAGGAGAAGAGCTTAATTATACCTCCTCTAATACACAAATTGAACCGCAGACAGTATATTTTGTTAATTTCAATTATACATCAACAATTGCTAATATTTCAAAAATTCTGAGTCGAGAAGAATCATATCCTAAAGTTTTGAGAAATGATATTCATGGGAACCTAAATTCTCTTGAAAACCCTATGATTTTTGGTTTTGGTGATGAAGAACATGATTACTATGGGGAAATTGAAAAACTAAATGACAACAGATACTTAGACCATATAAAATCTTTTGATTATTTGAAAACTACAAATTATAAAAAGTTAATGCAATTTTTAGATTCAGCTAATTTTCAAGTCTATATATATGGTCATTCATGTGGTCTTTCTGACAGAATAATGCTTAAGCAAATTTTTGAACATATAAAATGCAAGTCGATTAAAATCTTCTATCATAAAAGGGAAAACGGAGGAGATGATTATAGAACAAAAACCCAAGAAATATCAAGACATTTTTCATCAAAAAATGTTATGAGAGAAACAATTGTTTCGTGGGAACTTTCAGAAGAATTACCACAAATAAGTTAGCTAATTGAGCAAAACGATTTTAGTTCGCCACTTAAAGCATTTGTTATTGATAATATTGCTGAATGTTTTATTGGGGAATAGAATAAGACCTAACCCTGAAATTGTCAAAAGTTATGAATAGAATTATACTAATTGGTAATGGTTTTGACAAATCATTGAACTTGCCCACAGGGTATTCTCAATTTTTGGATTGGATTTTTTTAGAAACCTTAAAAGCAATCATTGAGAAAGAGCCGCATGCAGGTTTTCCTGGCAGTACAGATTATTCAGTAGAGAATGAACTTTTTAGCTCCCAAATTAACCGACACACCGTAGTGTGGTTAAAAGTTCTTGTTGAGAATAAGCACAACTACAAATATTACCTAGAAGAAAGAGAAAAACTAAAATTAAACAATTATTTCAACTTTAGGTTGAGCCCAAAACATCCTTTTGTTGGCAAATTATTCGAGTTCTATGGCGACAATGGATGGGTAGACATTGAACAATTATATTTTGAAGAGCTTAAACAAACTGTAGCTTCAGAAATTGAAAACTTTAATTCAATATTCGAAACTATCAAGGGAAAACTCTCAGAATACCTTGAGGGTATACGAAATGAAAAGAACAATGTTGATACACTAAATTTATATCGGAAACACTTTTTTGGAAATGTTCTTCATTACGTAAAAGGATACCAATCATACGAGGAATCGAAAACTAAGCCAGATTCATACTACTTCTTAAACTTTAATTACACAAATTTTTTAAGAGAAATCCTTGATCATGCCCCTTCCGAGATCTTGAATAATGTTATAATCAATAACATACACGGGCAATTAGGAGATTTTCCAATAATTTTTGGGTATGGAAATGAAACAGGGGAGGAATATTCAAAACTTGAAAAACAAGGAAACCTATTCTTAGAAAATATTAAATCCACGCATTACTTTAATAGCACACATTATCGAGATTTACAAAGACAATTGGGAGAACCGTATGAGGTGTACGTTTATGGTTTGTCATGTGGATTATCTGATAGCATTTTACTTAAAACTATAATGCAAAAACCAAATTGCACACAAATTAGAATATTCTATCATGCTATGGAGAATAAGGACAGTTTCCGCAGTACATTAATGAACATCTCAAGAGTGTTTGATGATAAAGAAGATATGAGAAGAAAAATAATCTCCAAGAAGGAAATAGACTTCATACCTCAGTTAAATAATTAACCTGCCCTCCTAAAGATCTCTCTGAGGGAGATTGATAGTTTTCTATCTCTTTACCCTTTTTGCTTTTAGGAGAACAAGTTTGGAAGATGACTTACTATCCTTGGTAGGAGATTAAAAAAGGACTACTCTTAGCGTGTTTATTGGAATATCTCACTAATTTGAACAACAGGTTGAATATTGGTGTAATTTGGGATGTCACCCACAATTTTTTCCGCATTTGGCCCGAAAGAATTTTGATAGGCCGAAAGCTTGTCAAAGTATAAATATCCAATAGCCAAATATGGAATTGGTTCATCTGGAGTCCTACCCGCTATTCCTTTATCAATTTTTGACAGCTTCAATGAGTCGCCCAGTAAACTTGACACCATTGGCATGTGTTTATTGGAATAGTAGTTCATGTCAAATGTTTTCCCGTCACCGTTCGGATATAATATCGTCACTTTGACCATACCCTTTTTACTTTTGGAAGTATCACTTGTTATACTCTGCTGGCAACTGGCAAAGAGCGCAGTAGCGCCAAGAATTAAGAGGATGATTTTGGTTTTCATTTTGTTGAGATTTAATGGGTGGTTAAAAATTAATGTTTTGATTTAGTATTGGTTATAACAGTCTTGTATAAGAATAGTGTGGTTTTGTGCGCAAAGATTTTCCTTAATAGCTCGAAGTTAACAAATAAGCGCGGATTTCAGTTTAGGAAATCCGCGCGCAATGGATTATAGCCATTGCTAGGTTTAGTTTTTTAGATCAGGCTGTATTTAGAACGATACTTTCATAGTGCGAGACGGAACACTCTGAGATAAATTTTTCCATTCCCTTTGGAATATGGGCCTGATTCCAATTTTGTCCAGCAAATTCAATCAAATCTTTTTCAGTTTCCCATTGTGAAATCATAATAAATTCCTGCGGATTCCATTTAGTAGGTCGACCTATTTCAAGCGAAATTAATCCTTTGTAGTTTTTAACTACGGGAACAGAGATTTCTTTAAACTTAATTTCAAATTCAATGTGTAATTCTGTTGGTATTATTGCCTTAAATATTCTGACTATCATCTTGTTCAATATTAAACCTAAGGTGTTTATAAGGATGTAAAATACATCCTTATACCCCAAATATGGACTATAATCGATGTAATTGCCCATCTTTTTTTTTATCTGGATATAAATACCCAAATAAAAAGGTAAGGAAAACCAATGTAAAAAACGGGTTATCCTTTACCATTTCTTGAAAGTGCCGACAACTTGTCAAAATATGGTTATTTTACACTTGCCTAAAATTTTATAATGGAATTTGAGGTGTAACCTGGAGGACGGTCTTTCAGAAATAACTATAGTAAACAATGCCTATTGGTTTGAAAAAAGGCAAAATTATAAAGAAACAAAATGAATAAATTCATCTTATTAGCATCATTGTTGACCCTGTCATTGAGTGGTTTTGCTCAGGATAAGGATAATTGGGAACTGGTTTATCATAATGATGAGGTTGGAAATACAATTGAAGGAGATATTGAGATACTGATTGAAGCAGTAAGGAAGGGAGAAGAAATAAGGATTTATTGGTCTGCTCAAAGTGCAAATGATAAAACCAAAAAAGTGGAGCACTTTGCAGATGCTAAATTCCTAACTGTTTTAAGCGATTCCGTAGTATTCGCACAGATTGATGCAATTACAGGCCAAACACCCGATTTTGACTTGCAAACCATCACGTTTAAAGAAAATCTGGAATGGTCATTAATGGCGGCAACCAATGGAAAATCTGATACCATGATGCGAAACATGGTAACGGGTGAAATTATAGGACACAATTTGGTTCCATTTGCAATTAAATGGTATGCCAAAAAATGATGTTCTCCAAAGAAGAACAACACAAATTAAAGGTTCAATTAAAAGGTATACAAATTGAAGTTCCTTTGAAAAGACAAGAACTATTTTGTTAATTAATAACCAAACATGTTGCATATACAACTTAGATGTGTACCTTTATCTCATGAAGTATGAACTAGAACAGTGTATAGGGTCTAGGATAAGGCGTTTATCCCGAATAGCTGATGGGCATATTAGAAGTTTTTTAGGGGACCATAAAATCACCGAAAACCAAATGACCATCCTGTTTACCTTACACGAACTGGGCAGGGTTGAGCAGGGAAAAGTGGGAGAAGTACTTTGTCTAGAACGATCCACCGTAAGTAGAAATATTAAACTTCTGGAAAAGCAAAACCTATTACTGCGTACCACAGAATATAGACCTGAGGTTGAACTGACCACACAGGGTTTGGATTTAGTAAAAGTACTTATCCCGCAATGGGAAAAGGCAATGGATGTCCTCGTAGAACAAATACAAGCGGATGGAATGAAGAGTCTTAACATGCTGGAAAGTAGAATGCATTAAAAAATTTATGAATGAAGTTGTATATACAACATATAATTAACCTTAAAATGAACAACAATGAAAACAAATCAAGACAATTCTAAATTACTGGACACCAAGAAGTTGCGTATTCAAAGATTTGGACTGAATATCCGTTATGCTGAACTGGGCAACAGTGACAACCCAACAATCCTGTTGTTACATGGGGTTCCTGAAAACTTATATGCATGGTATGACATTGCACCATCATTGTCCAAGCGCTATCATGTTTTAGCTATTGACTGGCCCGGTTTTGGAGGCAGTGATGCCTTTACCAATCTGAAGGATCACAACCCGCGCACTTTTGCCGCTATAGGTATGGATTTTCTAGATACGCTTAAAATTCAGCATGCGCATATTATAGCAACGGACATTGGATTTACTCCTGCTTTGATCATGGGGGCAGAAAACCCTGAACAAATTGGCCAGATGGTGGTAATGGATGGAATCCCATTTCCTACTACGGCTTATTCTTCATGGGAGTTGAGAAGCTTTGGGCGCAAAAACTCCATCACAGCAAAAGCACTGATTAAATGGTTCCCAAAAATTTCCGCCAAGATTGCTTACCAAAAAGGGTTTTACAAAGGCAACAATATACCCAAAGAAGTTCAAGAGGAATTCCTGGCAGATGGTTATAAAATATCAACTCAGAATGCTTTTTTATCCTACTTCCAAAACAATGCGCCAGGACAAGCTTATTTAGAAAGCAGAATACATGAAATTCAACAACCTGTATTGGTTATCTGGGGAAGGCATGACCGTTTTATCAATGTTAAACTTGGAGCGCTTTTGGTAGAAAAACTGCCCAATGCGCATCTGGAAATTATAGAAGACTCGGGACATTTTGTACATATGGATAAGCCTGAAGCTTTACTCAAGCTTACTTATGAGTTTTTAACAACGGAACCCGTTCAAAGCACAACGATAAATGAGTAGCTTTTTTACAAAGTAAATGTTGTATATACAACTAAATACATAAAATCATGAAAACAAAATTATTGATTTACCTCTCAGTTTTGATTACTAGCATTATTATGTCTTGTAATACTGTGGAGACAAAAACAGCTGTGGAGCCTTATGTTGTGGATTTACACATTGAACAGAATACTTCTATTGTAGCACTTAGCAAATCACTACATCCCTCCAAGGATTTTGTTGCTTTTAAACAACATGAAAATGACCGTAGTTTTCATTCTGATATTGCTTTTTATGAAGTGGTATTGTCTTACGGCCCAAGCAAGGACCCCAACCCCATATTTCTTCTTGCGAATGCTTACATAGCTACCAATCAGCAGAATTATGGTATTCGTTATTTTGAAAACATACTTGAAAGGTTTCGTTTTCAAATGTCGGGTGAAGTTAGGTCTAATTACCTATCGGCCTATGCCCTTTTGCGGGCAAGTTATGCTGATAATGTTTCCCTTTTTATACGAATGGGCTGGGTAAAAGAAACGTTCAAGGTTTTGGAAGAAGCCCAAAATCTGTCTAAAAACAATCCTTTGGTTCATTGGGCATCTGGCATTATCTATGCACAAGTACCTTGGTTTTTTGATAAAAAGGAAGAAGCCCTTGAAGAACTTCTATGGTTGACAAATCGTCCAGAACTAGAACCCACACCGGGCTTTTATCGTGAAGTATATCACTACCTAGCTAAACTATATGCGGAAGAAGGTGAGATGGAATTGGCAAAAAGCTATTTGGTTCAAAGCGGCTATACAGACTATGAACCAAAAATGTTATTCTCGGGTTGGTTTTCCACTACCAAAGAGAAAGGTCTTTTGTTTGCCCCGACTCCATGGATAGAAGAGATTATTCCAAATAGAGTCTTTGCAGTAAGAGGGTTTGGATTTTCGGACCTGCATTTTGTGGTCTCCAAAAATGGGCAAGAACTATTGTCCATTGATGCTGGAACCCAACCATATAGTTACAAGGAGGGATATGAGTTCTTATTGGAGCAATATCCTGACTTACCTCCATTGACCACCGGTTTGATCACACATGCCCACTGGGACCATATTGGGGGGCATACTTATTTAAAATCCTTAGGTCGGGGAATAACACTTTACGGGCGCGAAAATTTTCAAGGAACGGTGAATCGTATACTAAAAAACCATAGTTATACTCAATTCAGAGGTGTCAACTTTAAAGACAGTTGGGTTAGTGAATACAAGCCAGATGCAATTGTAGATTCAATAAGCGAGATTCACATTGGTCAGTCTAAAGTAAAACTTATCCCTGTTACAGGAGGCGAAACTGAAGACGCGCTTCTATTTTATTTTCCTGAACTTGAATTGGTCTTTATGGGTGATGTACTCATGCCCTTTTATGGAGAACCTTGGACGGAAGAAGGCTTCATTAATGAAGCCCTGGAAGTAATGGACACCGCACTTGACCTTAACCCTAAATATATTTTACATGGTCACGTGGGAATAACCATACTGTATAAAAACACTGAACAATTAAGCGCATATCGGGATGCTTTTAAATGGCTTGTAAATGAAACGAAAAAACATTTAAGGAATGGCTATTCTTCTAAAGATATTATACGACTCAATTTGATTCCTCCAGGACTACAAAACCACCCAGAAATTTTCATCAGCTATCTCTCACCTAGAGACCATATCATAGCGAGAACTGCGGATCATATGGTGGGGATATGGCAAGAAGAAGTCAGTGGAAAAGATCCTGAAGGGCTTGATGTTATTACCTCAGTAGAGCGAGGTCGATTTTTGCAGTTGTATTTGGGTCTCTCGGGAAATCAGGTGGTAAAGGCCCTAAAAAAAATGATTGATAACGGAGATAACGAATTGGCACTGCAGATGGCAATAGCTGCCGAAAGCAGGTATCCAGCAAACACGAAAATTACCGATTTAAAAGAAGAAGCAGCCGACCGATTGCGAAGTTCTGTGCAGTTTTTTGACCCCTTTAAGTTTGTGGCCTACACAGAAATAATTGGGAAGGAGCACCATCCAATTTCAAAGGAATAGAAAAAGCATTGCTTTAGGCAACTATTTCATAAAATCTTGCGTCAGTATAATTAGTAAGGTTATGTTCAAAAAAGTGAATCCGTTATGAAAACAATAAGTGCGCTCTTCTTAATATTTCTTATCACAATATCTTCTTCACAAAACATTGATGAGCAACCTAATTTATCTGGGCAAGAATTGGCATTGGTGACATTCAAATGTGAAAGTTGTACGGCTAAGAATAAATTCTCCGTTTCAGGGCCAACGAAATTTACAGTGAAACAAGTGAATTTTCCATTCACAAAAAAAATGGAACCAGGGAAATACAGAATGACCTATTGGCAAAATAGGGTGCGACAGATTCATTTGCCTTTTACGGTGACCTCAAATTTAGAAAATGAAGTTACTGTCAAATAATAAATGGAAAACCTTTAATCAAAATTTGATTTAGCTTCCTAAAACTTCATCCAATTCTAGGTATGTGGAACCCATTGTACTTAGGGCAAATGCAGCAGCAGATGCCGTAAATACAGAATAGTCCAAGGGACCTTTTATTCCCGTTGAAAACGTCATAGATAGACCAAAAAGCAGTAAAAGCACCCCACTTAGTTGAGCAAAGAACTTGGTTTTAAAACCGAGCAAAAAAGAAAGGCCAAAGAGGATTTCTAAAAATGTTGCGGCAACGGCGACAAAAGAAATCATCTGACCGGGAACCCAAGGGTTTAAGAGCTGGGTATACTCAACAAAACTGTTCCAGTTGCCCCATGCAGAAATCGCTGCGTCCCACATTCCAAACCTATCTGCACAAGCAGAAAGAAAACCTACGGCTAATGCAATCCTCAAGAAAACTTTTATATACTTTGTGTTCATTTTTTGTGTGATTTAAATTGATGTTTGTTTAAGCTGAAAGTTATAACAATTCCACATCCTGAAAGGAAGAAAACGCTTCATTTATTTCTAAAAAATGTATTTGAAAGATGACATTTTCTATTTTTGGTTATATACGATAAAACAAGATGAGCCAAACCAAACTAATATTATTGATTTTCTTGGGATTACAGGTCGTGACCTCTCAAGAATTACCACAGTCCGCAATTGATGAAATAGTGAGCGATTACCAGGCTAAAATGGAACAAGCAACTGTGCTAAAAGATTGTGGGCATGCATTTGATGGACCAGCATTTATTATTAAGCAGTTTGAAAATAATTGGTTGGATGCGATGCTTTTGGTTACAAGTGATTCTAAGAGTACCATTGGCAGGGATATCTACAATCAATATAAAGTGTTGGGTAAAATAGATAATGGGCATAGTATATACCCCAAAGCAGAAGAGATACTGAAAAACCTGACCAAATATGTTAATCGGAAAGATGTTACATACCGTTTGAGTATTTTAAAATCGGATGAAATAAACGCATTTGCTACACTTGGAGGATACCTTTACATTACTACCGGTTTAATAGATTTTGTGGACTCCTATGATGAGCTGGCCTTTATAATAGGCCATGAGGTGGCCCATGAAGACAAACTACATACGCAAAGAAAAGTAACCAAGCTAACACTGTCCGCAGACTTGTCAAATAGAACACGAGTGCAAATCTTTGGTGATATTGCCAAAGGCCTGAACAGCACTTTCTCTCCACCGTTTGATCAAATAGATGAGTATGAATCTGATAAACATGGTTTTGAACTAGCACGCAACGCAGGGTATGATGTAAATAAGTTTGCTGATTTCTTCAAAAAGCTTGGGAAATATCAGAAGCAAGATTTAATCAAAAAGCTTACTTCCACCCATCCATTCGCAGAACACAGAAAAAAATGCATCGAACAATATATTGTTAACCGTCAATAGCAACTACCCAGATGTATTTAGAATTTAATTGTACCAGACTGGAATTATCGGAAACTCCCATCTCAATTGGACGAAAGGGACATGGGGCCGATGTTGAAATAGATTCCCGTACTGCATCCCGCAAGCATGCTTTGGTGAAAAAAGTGGGCCCTAAGGTATTTATCAAGGATTTGGAAAGTGCCAATGGCATTTTATTGAATGCAAAAAGAATTGTATCCAATGATTGGGTGGAAATTACACTTAAAGATAGGGTTACCATTGCTTCTCAAACCTTTAATCTGTTTGATGAAGTAGTAGTGCCAGTAGAGGAGGAAATTTCTTCACAACCAGAGAGTGCTGAAGAGCCACAGCTTAAGGAGACCTCAGATTTTAAATCACAAATTGATAAAAAGGGCTTTCTAAATGTTGGGAGGCTGCCCTCTAACGACATTGTCTTTGACGACCCTACGGTAACGCGTGTTCATGCAAGAATTAGTGTTGAGGATAAAAAGTACTATGTTGAAGACCTTGGCTCTAAAAATAAGACCTATATAAACGGGAGGGAGGTTACAGGTAAGGTGGCTTTAAAGGATAGCGATATTGTCACCATATCCTCATATATGATCAACCTTGTTGAGGGAAGCAAAGATTTAAGAAAGGAAAAATATGCGATAAAGGCTGTTTCTATCCAAAAGAAATACCCGAACAATAAAATTGGACTTCAGAACCTTTCCATGGATATTCCCAATTCAAGCTTTGTCGCTCTTATGGGACCTTCAGGTTGCGGAAAATCTACATTGCTAAAATGTTTAAACGGCGATAATCCGGCAACTTCCGGGGAGGTTTTTATCCATGGTTTGTCACTGAGAAAAAATTTCAACCTAATTAAGAAAAAGATTGGGTACGTGCCTCAGGATGACATTATCCATAAAGAGTTGACCGTTTATAAAACATTGTTTTATGCGGCAAAATTACGCCTGCCGGATGATACCACGAATGAAGAAATAAACAAAAGGATAAACAAGGTAATAACAGACCTTAACCTAAATCAAGACAAGGAAAAAGATATTAAGGATGTTAAAGTGGGTAGCCTCTCTGGGGGTCAACGTAAAAGAATTTCCATTGCTGTAGAATTATTGACCGAACCTACCATTTTGTTTTTGGACGAACCAACATCTCCACTTGACCCAGAGACCATAGAGAGTTTTTTAATGAGTCTACAAAAACTGGCACATTCTGGAACCACAATTGTCATGGTTACCCATAAGCCGGAAGATTTAAATTATGTGGATCAGGTCATTTTCTTGGGAGTACAAGGACACCTTGTTTACAAGGGCCCGGCACAATTGTTAACCAGTCATTTTGGCGCGGAAAATATTATACAGGTGTATAGTAAAATGAGCGACTCAAATATGGTAAAATCTACCTACTACCAAAAGCCAAATGCAATAGCGTATAAAAATTCCAACACAACGGATTTTAAACGGGACAAACCAGATTCGCTATGGTTACAACTTTACTGGCTTGTGTCTAGATATTTCAACATCAAAATAAACGACAAGGAGAATCTATTGTTGCTATTGGCACAACCCGTTATTATTGCCGGCTTGGTATGTTTGGTGTTTGACCGGCTTCAAATAGGGGTGCTATTTTTAATGGCTATATCCGCAATATGGTTTGGGGTAAGCAATGCAGCAAAAGAAGTTGTTGGGGAGCTTTCCGTATACAAAAGGGAGCGTATGTTCAACCTCAATATACATACCTATATACTTTCTAAATGGATAGTGTTAGCCCTTATTGCCCTGGTACAAACCATCGTTTTTGTAAGTGTGATATACCTCAATTTCAAATTCAATACGTATGGTGATTTTGATGAGGTTTATCTTAGACCTTATGGCCAAGGAATTCTGTTCATGTTCTATATTTCTTTTTCAGCATCTCTTATTGGGTTATGGCTTTCATCATCTTTAAACTCTACGGAAAAAGTAATGACCGTGGTTCCTATTGCTTTAATGCCTCAGATTATGCTGGCCGGGGTAATGACAAAAATCAATAATGTTCTTGTAGAGATTTTAAGCTTTTTTACCCTTGGCAGATGGGGCACAGAAGGTTTTGCCAGATTGCAGGATGAGGCTTCTCCTTCCCACCCAAGAAATTTAGGATCCAAAGAGAGTGTTTTAACATCATACCCTTCACCAAGTAATTTTAATGCCAGTGCAAAAGAAGTATCAGACGCTTCAACACAGCTTAAAAAAGGTGTTGTGGAAGATTCTGCTTCTGCAATGGATATTTTAGATTTATACAATCAAAAATTAATAGATGAGGGGAGTTTGATAGGAGGAGCGCTCAACAGCTTTGATAAAAACATACTTGTAATAGCGCTGCTGAATGTCCTTTTTTATATCCTGATTTATTTGGCCTTAAAGAAAAAAGACAGTATTTAAATGATTCAAATGCGAAAAATATTTATACTCTTACTGGGATTGGCCATATGTATTTCATGCAGTGAAAAACCAAAATTTATTCAGGTGGACAATGTTTCCATACTTGGATTAAAAGATAGTCTCTTATTGGTCACCATGGATTATGTGGTATACAACCCTAACGATGTAAAAACTAAGTTGAGACAATCTGGGATGGAGATATTCTATAAAGATTCTCTTGTGGGAAACGGGTATTTGGACAAACAGATAAATTTAGTGGCCAATGACACCCTTAGTGTACCCGTACGTTTTGAGATCGCTGTAGAGAAATTACACAAATACTATCCAGAACTTATCACGTCTGATTCCACCGTTTTTTCCATAAAAGGAAATAGCCGGGTAAGTTTTCTCTTGAATTCTTTTACGATTGATATGGATGATGAAATCCATTTAAATACGAAGGGTATAATCCATGAGCAAATAAGAAAAAATTTAAGTACAGCTGATAATTTTAAAATTCGATCAATATCCTCCAACAGGCTCCCATCATTTAACACAACCAAATTACAGCTTCAGATAGAAACCAAAAACAACCTTCCATTAGACTATGTCATAAATGAGTTGCAACTTGATTTTTATCTGGATAAGAGCCGCGCTAAAGTTGCCAATTGGCAGCTTTCTCAACCCTTAAGACAAGAAAGCCTGCAAAAAGCTTTGATCCCTGTAGATGTTACCCTAAACAATTTTGATATTTTAAAACAAGCCAAATTGTCTTGGCTTACAAAAACCGAAGTTAATTTTAGTATTTTGGGAGAGATAGCGATACAGATAGAAGGATACGAATTTAGAGTGCCAATAGAGGACAACTTAAATCTTGCTTTATAGCAAACAACACAGAAAAAGCTCTTGAATGACCGACCAAGAACTGATAGACCAGCTTAAAAATGGCAATGAGGGGTGCTTAAAACATCTTTACCAACATTTAGGGAAGGTAAAAGGATGGATATCTCAAAATAGTGGGAATGATGACGATGCCCTTGATGTTTTCCAAGAGGCGATCATAGTTTTCTACAAAAATGTAATGGCGGGCAAATATGAACTTAGGAGCAAGATAAGCACCTATCTTTTTGAAGTTTCCAAACGGCAATGGCTCAACCAGCTAAATAGAAGAAAGAAATATGAAAAGCAAAGCGATGGGGTTGTGGCTGTGGATTGGGGGCAAGAGGATGATGAAATTGAATTTACCTACAAAGGACCCTCTCTCAAAAAATATTTAATGGAAGCGCTGGAAAAGCTTGGTGAACCCTGTAAGTCCTTGTTGGAGACAACTATTTTTTTAGGTATGCGAATGGAAGACATAGCAGAGAAATTTGATTATTCTGGCCCACGTTCAGCAAGCCAACAGAAATTGAGATGTTTGAAAAAATTAAGAAGCGGCATATCTTATGAAGTCATTATAGGCCTTAAATAACATGGAAGAAGATTTAAGACATATAGATTTAATAGATAAATACTTGAGCAATGCCTTAACCAAGTCTGAAAAGGAAATGGTTGAAAAACGCATTGCTGAAGATGCAAGTTTTGCCAAGGAACTAGAAGTCTACAAGCAAATATATAAGGGAATAGAACAACAGGGTGATACTGTCTTAAAAGAAAGGCTCACATCATATTACAATAGTTACAAAGAAGAAAATAAAAGCAAGACCAACAAAGGGTATTATCGCAGACTGGTTGTATTTGGCAGCGGAATAGCGGCTTGCGTTCTTATAGGATTACTATTGTTTTTTTATTATCGAAACGATGGACAGAACCCTAGTTTTAAAGATGTTAACCCAATTATAGTTGACATTGATACGGTGCAGTCCAATAGGAAGGACACTATAGAAAACCCTATTGATGAAGAGCGTTTAGTACAAGAAGAAAAACCGCAGCAAACAAAAACAGAAAATCAAGTTGACGAAGAATTGGTCAATCAAGAGGGACTAAAAGACAAGTCCAGGGATACCGTTCAGTTAGACAATAACAATATAAATAACGATACTCAATTGGCTTTAGGTGGCTTTACGCCTCTTCCTCCAGAATCGGTTAGAACGATAGAATACCCACTTCCCCTGCGGTATACTTTTGATGGCGATAAACTAACACTTTTTGGAGACCCTTTACTATCTAAATTACAACTGGAGCTTATAAAGAACAAAGAAGAAGAATATGTTTTGTTTTATAAAAACAAATACTTTTCAATTGATAAAACAGCTGGAGTAAAACCTTTGGAGGAGTTGCGAACCGATAGTTCTTTTGGCAATTCATTATTGAAGATAAAACCAAAGCTAAATCCATCCAAAGAGAAATTGGACATAGTGTTGGAAGACATCACTAGGTTTTCAGGGAAATCTAAAAACCTAAAGGTAAATTACGATTCAGAAAGTTCTTTGGGCACGTATTTTTTTAATGAAACAGAGAACACGCTTGAACTTATAATAAACTCAAATTTGGATCCTGAAATAGCCAAAGTCTATGAGGTCAAGGAAAAGAATAGACATCGTTACTTTTTAGTTGAAGGCACAATGATATATGAGTTGGATGTCCATGCTAAAGAACCCATGCCGCTGGAACAGGTAGAAATCACCAAAAATAAAATGGCTCGCCTTTTTATGGAAAAAGCCTCCTTTGAAACTACAGTGTATACAGAAAAATGAAATAAAAGTATTTAAAAAACACCTTGGGCAAATACCAAGAATTAAATAAATTTTAGCTGAGTTTAATACTTTAAAGATGACATTTCACTTTTCTTGTTATATAGAATAAAACAACAATGACCAACAAAGAAAGAGCCCTGCTTGTAGCAGAAAAAGCCCACTCAAATCAGCAATATGATATATACCCATACATATATCATATAAAGCAAGTGGTGAAAATAATTGAAGATTTAGGGTATGATGAAAGTGTTATCGTGGCGGCTGTGTTGCACGACACCTTAGAGGATACAGATCTTTCATATAACGATTTAAAAAAAGCATTTGGGGAAGAAGTAGCAGAGATTGTTTATGCCGTAACTGATGAGTTGGGAAGAAATAGAAAGGAACGTAAAACAAAAACATACCCAAAGATAAGAGCAAATTGGAAGGCCACGGTAGTAAAAATATGTGACCGTATTGCCAATATGGAACAATCCAAAAGGTACAATCAAAAATTATTTGAAACCTATAAAGGAGAGCATGAAGAATTTTGTGACCAGCTGCGTAATGATGAACATCCAGATGTGGAAGTGAACAAGGCATGGGAAAGGTTGTTTGGGTTGATTAAGGAAGTAAATAAGTGACCCATAGATTTTAAAGTTTACCTAGAAGAAGAAGTTTTTTAAATTGTAATACGATTAGCCTAACACTCAACCAAATGAAACTAAACCAATACGAATGGGATCCCGAAAAAGATAAGCTAGGAGAAGGTGCCTTTGCAGAAGTTTTTAGAGCCAAGGACACCTATGCCAATAGGAACGTAGCGCTCAAAATCTATAAAATAGCTGTTACTTCGGGCGATATGGGCAGCACAAGGCAATCCAAGTATAGTTTAGAAAAAGAGTTTAATAATTTGGAAGGCCTATCCCATACAAATATCATAACTTATTTTGGTCTTAACTATATAAAGCATACAGATGCCATGGGTAGATCTGGCAGCTATCCCGTGATTATCATGGAGTATGCTAACCAAGGAACCTTAAAGGAATTTGTAAAGACTAAACCTTCAAAACAGGTACTGGACAAGCTCATTAGGGATATTGTCCTGGGTGTGGGATATCTACATGAAGAAGGGCTTTTGCACAGAGACCTAAAGCCAGGGAATATTCTGATTACCAAAAATAAAAAAGGAGTTCCTACCGCTAAGATTTCAGATTTCGGGATTAGTAAGGATACACTGTCTGCAGAAAATATTACCAAGTCTTTTACGGAAATGATAGGAACGCCCCATTATATGGCGCCAGAACAGTTCCACAAGAAGAAATTTGGTTTGGATGGCACCATAAGTTCAAGGACTGACTTGTGGGCTATTGGAGTAATTGTTTATAAAAGCTTAACGGGCAAATATCCTTTTGGTGAGGGAATGGATGATATTGAATTAGTTCGTGATGCCATCACCGAGAAAGACCCTGACTTAAATAGTATTCCAGAAGATTACAAGAAGCTGCTTTCTATATGTTTTGAAAAGAAAGCCATTAACAGACCATCTTCTGCGGAAGAATTATTACAATATATAAATTCTGATTTTAAGGCGCCTATTAAAGAAAAAAAGGACGCAGATAGAACAATTGTTGAAGAAGAAAATCCTCAAGAAAAGGACATTGACAATACGGTATTCATCACAAAAGAAGGAGAAGAAAAACCTGAAGATGATCAAAGTTCCAAAGTAACCAAACTTCAAAAAATAATACTTTGGATTTATGCTGGAATTTCGATTCTATGGTCTGCCTACTTGATTTTAGATTCAGAGAATACTGTATATGCCTTTCTTCTTTACCCAATATCAGTTTTCCTCTTTGCTGTTTTTTATGCCAAGCCTAAAAACCAATATACCTTGCCAAAACTCCTTAACACAGGTTTTTTGTTTTACTGTAACCTAATAGTTGCTTCCGTTGTAATAGCAATGTCAGTAAATAGTAGTTTAAAGGCAGAAGACTATGTTTTCCTATTTTTAGGAATAATCCAAGGACTAGTTTTCTGTTGGTTGGTTTATAGGGATATAAAAAACACATCCCAAAAACCCAAAAGAAGGTTCGCTATCGAAAACTATCTGGCATTGTTTTTTTTATTGACCTATTGTATATCGTATTTCTTCGATATTTATGAAGATACCATTGGTTTTATGGTAGTGTTATTATTAGATAAACAATGGATGGTGCTTACACTCATGCCCAATGTACTATTTATTGCCGCCCTATTCTTCTTTATTTATAAAAAACATAAAGACTTTGGAAACACATTGATATTATTTTTTATCGCAAGTGTTGGTATTGCTTCATTATGGTGGCTGTTTTTAGAAACTAATTCTTTGTTTTTTCAAGGCGGGAAAGGTTTTTATAGTTCTTTGATCGCCAAGGTGAGCTCTAAGGTATATATCCAAGACTTTAAGATAGGGTATTACATGTGGTACTTCTCTATGTTTTTTGGTTTTATGGCAATCATTTATTCGGCAATAAAAGAGACCAACTTCAAAAAATACTTCTGGCCTGCAATAAGCATTTTCACACTTATTTTAGGAACCTTGTTTTATAACCAATGGGCTAAATCAAAAATCGGATATGACTTTAATGAAGGCATAGAAAACGTAAATTATTCCCAGTTTATAGAGGCTTTGGACAACAGAGCCAAGTGGCATTTTGAAAAAGGAGTGGTAAATAGAATATTAGGAAAGTATACTGAAGATAATGCAGATGAACTAAAAAGAATGCTCCGTCTTTTTGTAGATCATAGTGGATTAACAACAAGAATAGATGACAAACAACTTAAAGCAGCTGTTGAAACCAATGATGCTGAGGTTTTGGAGATTCTAATGACTCCAAAAGTAGGAGGATTTACAGAAGACGTAGATTTTATTGAAGATGAAAAAAGTCTACTGCAAATGGCTCGTGATCAACAAAACACTAAAATGGACACGCTGTTAATAAACAAAGGGGCCAAACTTACTGATAAAGAACAAAAAGCAGAAGATCTAAAAAGGCAGGAAGAACAAAAAGCCAAGAAATTTAAATATCATGAGAATTTCACCAACGGTTCAACAAAGTTCCCAAAATTTTCTGATACAAATAAGGAATGGACCTACGAGTTTAGTGCCTATAAGATAAATGTAAAAAATAAGGAGCTAAGCCACAAAAAAACGGCTTATTTTGATATAGATGCCGCAAAGCCTTATTCGGTAAGCACAAAAACAATCAGGGGAAGCAGTAAAGCAGCGATAGGATTGGTTTTTGATTATAATGGTTCTGATGACTATCATATTGCTGAAGTGGGTAACAACACGGTAAATATCCATAAATATGAAGGCGGCAAATGGAACAAAATAAAAGGGGTTAATGTTACTACCAAAGAAGGGACAAACACGATAATGATTCGTAAAAACGGAAATTATGTCTCCTGTTATCTAAATGGCAAGATTGTTATTTCTAGTCAGCCAATACAAAGTACTGGAGGTAAATATATGGGAATGATAGTCTCTAACCCCAGTAGTAATCCTGTTCTTTATTTTGATGATTTTAAAGTTGAGGGGACAAAAAGATGATCTACAAAAAAGAAACCAAGGACAATGAGCTTTATGTTTATATGAACGGCAAGCTTATATATAAAAAGTGGTTGTCAACCGGGCAGTCCATCGTTTTTGATGTTAGGGCGTATGACCGATTTACCTTAAGCTCTATTACAGAAGAAAAGGACACTTAATTTAAAAGTAAAATCTCTTCCAAACTCCATTATGAGAATCTTGTTTAGAACATTTTAAGTTCTATTCAAGATTTTTTTATTTAAAAAGATGACATTCTTAAAAAGTGGTTATAAAGAATAAATGTATAACTAAAACTTTTTTAAAAATGAAACCTAGAACAACCCTTTTGATGCTTTTGTCAATTATGATTTTTGGATCGGCAACAGCTCAAAATGAAAGAAGCAGAGCAGATCGAACCAAAGAAAGAACTGTAGTCAAGGAAATTGACAAGACGGACCGCACTGTTGAGGAAACCAATGTACAAATAGATAGTACTACCGTAAGTATTGAAAACACCATTGAAGGAACCAAAGAGACAATTGATAAAGTAGGGAAAATACTTTTTGGCTCTAAGGAAGGTAAGGCTAAATCTAAAAACATCGTTGTCATTCAGATTCATTCTGTGGAGTATGGGAATGAGAACTTGAGTCAACTGCAAGAACACATTAAAGGAATAAAAAGCGTAAAAAAGGTATCTAAGACTTTTGCTAACAACAATGCAACCATTAGTGTAGAATCTAAAAAAACAGCAGATGATATATGGCAAGAAGTACCGCAGAACTTAAAGCAAAGCTTCACCATAAATAGTGTTTCAGAGAACACCATTGCTTTAAAAGCCAATAATTAGAATTTTAAAAATCGATTTTAAAACAAATACAAAATGAAGACTATTTACAACATATTAACCATGCTGTCTGTGATATTCTTATCCATTAATTGCGACAATGATAATAGCAGCGAAGAAGAAATAGCAAGTACAGATGCCAGGGGCGTAATTACCTTATCAGGAGAAGACACTACTGAGATAGGGACCCAATTAGAAGTAGGAGACATAAACTATGGGAGAAAAGATTTAACAGGATTGGATGAAACTATCATAATAGTGCCCAAGGGCGCTAAAATATCAGAAGACGCGCCTGATTTGCCTTTAAATGACCCTGATTATGTAGAATCTATTATAAGTTTTGAGGATATAGAAAACACTTTTGTAATAGTTCTTGGGCAAGAATTGATTTCTATGGTAATTGTGGTCAATGGGATAGAGAGACGTTACATATGCGACTCACTTTTTGAAACCTCAATAGCATGTGGGTCTATTGTATTAGATGCTGAAGCGAAAAAAAGTGCGCTTTCTAATGTTACTGTAAAGAATGTTGAAACAGGTACAATTCTCACCATGAATGGTACTGTAAATTGGTGATTTTTGAGAACCGTATTAATTCTTGGCAAACAATGGATGTGCAATGAAATATCAGATCGGACTATTATTTGTTTTAATTAACTTGGGATTTATTAATGCCCAAACAACAGACTATTTTAGCGAAACTATTGGCTTTAGCTGTTCTTTTGTTGGAAAACCAACATACGTTGTGAAGAAAATGCATCAGTATATTAGTGCATCCAGATATGATGAGATTAGACAACTTTTGTATTCACATAACACAGCAGAACGCATTATGGCAGTTATAGTATATGAAGAATTAATGTTTTCTGGAAAATTAACCTTAAGAAGAGATCAGAAAAAAACAATACGAGAATTGTACAGTTCGGAGAGTAAAGTATCCGTCTGTTCTGGCTGTACTTTTTTTGGATCGGCAACCGTAAAGGACCTTTTAAATAATATAGACTCTTATGGTATGGGGCGTAAAATACGCTCATGGGTAAAAAGAGAATTGATGAAACAGGCAGTTATTAATTAAGTATGAAAGACAATATAGAAATACCATTGAGCAGAATAAAACTGGTGCTTATAATTTTTGGTTGCGCTATGTTTCTTGCATTGAGTGTATTTATTCTTTTAAATGCGGAAAACATGCAAACCCGAAAAGCTGAAAATCCATTTATAATGAGGGCAATTGCGGTTATAGCTATTTTATTTTTTGGTGCGATACTCATTTCTGTGTTCAAAAAACTTTTTCAAAACCGCATGGGGATGATAATAAGCGATAAGGGCATATGGGATAATTCAAATGGGGTAAGCATTGGGTTAATTGAATGGCAAGACATTCAGAACATCAGAAAATCCCAAGTGATGCTGACCAAATTTTTGCTTATAGATGTTAAGAATCCGGAGAAGTATTTAAACAATGCAAGCAGTAAGTTCAAAGCTTCTATTATGCGTAGGAACATGCAAACCTATGGAACACCAATTTCCATTTCCTCTGGCGGATTAAAATGGGGGTTCAGAAAAATAGAGTCAACCATTATTAGGGAGTTTAAAAGGCAAAAACAGATTCCTTTTATGCAGTCAACCAAACCGACAACAAATAAGGATATATGAAAGTATTTACTCCCGTCTACATTAATGAAATCGGAAATCGGAATAACAATGAAGATTCCATATACCCTGAAGAACCAACAGGAAAAGATGAGCTTTTTTTGGTGTGTGACGGGGTAGGCGGGCATGAAAAAGGAGAAGTAGCTTCATCTTTGGTGTGTAAGTATATGGCAGAGTTTATTAATAAGAACGATGCTGATGTAAAGGACGTTGATATTTTGCCCAAAGCATTGGAGTATACAGAAAAAAAACTTGTTGATAACATTTCTACTGTACCCGTTCTAAAAGGAATGGCAAGTACCCTAACGTTACTTAAATTATCGCATAATAAAGAGCACGCGCTAATAGGGTGGATAGGGGACAGTAGAGTGTATCACCTTCGTAATGGGGAAATATTGTTCCAGACCAAAGATCATTCTGAAGTACAAAATTTACTTGATATGGGTGAAATCACCCAAGAAGAAGCAGAAAATCATCCTCGAAAAAATGTCATTACAAGAGCCGTAAGCGGAGTAAGGCCCACTAGAATAGATCATAAAGTGATTGAAGATATTAGAAAAAATGATTTCTTTTTGTTGTGCACTGATGGTATTCTAGAAACATTGGATGAAGATAAAATAAGGAATTGGTTCACATCAGAAAGTACAGCCGAAGAAGTAAAATCCAAAATCCTAAAAAATGCTTCGGGGAGAACCCAGGACAACTATTCCTTGTATCTCATCAAAATCAAAAAGACAGACACAGAACAAACTCTTGACCTGCAAAATACAAGTGCGACAAAAGCAGTTTTTGAGACAAACTTGAAAAATAAGAAAAACCCTAAACCCTATTTAAAAATTGTATTTTTTATACTACTGTTATTGCTTGGGTTTTGTTTGTACAAACTATGGGACTTAGGACAATAATGCTAACAGAGCACACAAAAAATTCAACCAATAAAACCTAAAAAAAATGAGATTATTTTTACTACTCTTTTCATTCGCCATATTAATTCCAAACGTAGCATCTGCTAAGAAAATAGGAGGTCTTTTTGGAAAAGACGAAAGCATAAAGGAAATTATGGCTTTAGAAGGCAAAGGCCCTAATGGGGAAGAAGTTTATCTTGCCTATAAGACTACGGGAACGTTTTTCTTTATGGGGGCATATTTATCTGATGATGGCTATGTTCTTGGTATACGTGGCACCTCAGGGTCCTACTATCCTTTAGATGAGAAGCAAATCAAAGCATTTCAAGAAAGCGGTTTTTTCCCAACACCTTTGCCTGAATACGAAATTCCGACTATGGATTGGGTATGGGGATTTGCATTGTGGATTTTGCTTATTGTTATAGCTATTATATGGTTTTTTCCAACGAATGGGAACAGCTTTGAAAGAGGATGTAAATATTATTTTGGGAAAGAAACAGCGGTAGATTATGGAAAGGCCTATAAGTTGTTTAAAAAATCAGCCAGCAAAGGATTTGCGCCTGCACAATATAATTTAGGAATCATGTACCTCAATGGTCAAGGGGTTCCAAAGGATGTTCAAAAAGCAATTTCCAATTTTATGTTGGCCTCCGATCAAAACTATGCAAATGCCCAGTTTCAAATGGGAAGCCTTTATTTTAACGGACAAGAAATACCAAAAGATTTAAATAGAGCCCTATCTTTTTATACATCTGCTTGTAACAATGGCAATCAGGATGGTTGTAAGATGGTAAACCATATAAATGGGAGCACTAAATAGCATAAGGTAGTGGTCTTCCTATTTGAATAAAATAGCAATTGCTCCAATGGCTGTAACAATTAAAATGAACCTTTTATAGTTGCGGTCATTGATCTTTTTTACAAGTACAACACCTAAGAAAAGTCCAGTAAGAATAGCTGGAAGTAACTTAATGTTAATCAACAATGTTTCTGGGGAAATGGTTTTCCAAACAAACAGATGAAAGGGCAATTTAAAAAGATTGGTGATTAAAAAGAGCCACGCAGCGGTGCCTACGAATTCATTTTTTGGCAAACGCATGGCCAGAAAGAAAATATTGGTAAACGCACCTGCCAAATTCCCGATCATGGTACAGATACCTGCCATAATCCCTATAGAACCAGAAAAGAACCAATGGGTAGGTATAGCCTTGGATTTTCTTTTATCCCACCAAATCAACATTCCTAAACTTATAAGAATGACAACTACCATGCTTATTTTAAACTCTTTTTCTGGTAAGTCCTTTCCAACGAAAACCCCTATAAGAATACCAGCGAGCATCCAAGGTAAAAATTTTAAGATATGATTCCATTGGGTGTGCCGGTTGTAATATATTACAGCAAAAACATCTCCCACCAAAAGCAGAGGAATTATTAACCCTGTAGATTCTTTGGCCCCAAAAGCCAAAGCCATAAGCGTTACATTGAAGATAGAAAGGCCCTTTAACCCTGCCTTTGAAATCCCCATTAGAAACGAGGCAGTAGCCGCCATGACCCACGCTATTAAAGAAGGTTCAAATGTTGTAGATAGCGTCAAATTTGGCGTTTAGCGAACAAAGGGCAAAGGTATTCTAAAAAATTATACATTAGCAGTTAACCAAACCAATAAAATATGGAACTCAGTACCCTGGACTACAGTCTTATAATTGTTTTTTTTGCCATTGTTTTGGGAATAGGGATTTATGTTTCCAAAAAGTCCGGTAAGAGCTCATCAGAATACTTTTTGTCTGGCAGAACAATGCCTTGGTGGTTATTGGGCCTATCTATGGTCGCTACAACCTTTTCTACAGACACTCCAAACCTTGTTACCGATTTAGTAAGAACCAATGGAGTATCTGGCAATTGGGGTTGGTGGTGTTTTCTGCTTACAGGGATGCTTACTGTGTTTGTATATGCCAAACTGTGGAGAAAATCTAATGTAAAAACGGATCTTGAGTTTTACGAACTTCGTTATGGAGGCAAGGCTGCAAGTTTTTTAAGAAAATTTAGAGCCATTTATCTTGGGGTATTTTTTAATGTTATTACCATGGCTTCAGTTACTTTGGCGGCAATAAAGATTGGCGGGGTTATGCTGGGCCTTGAACCTTGGGAAACGGTTGTAGCTGGAGGGCTTATAACGGTTATCTTTAGTGCACTTGGTGGATTTAAAGGAGTTGTCTATAGCGATTTTTTACTCTTTTTTGTGGCAATGGCAGGTGCAATTGGAGCTGCATATTACTTGGTCAATATTCCAGAAGTGGGTGGAATCCAGGCTATTATGGAAAATGAAAATGTAAAAAATAAATTAAGCATTCTACCAGATTTTAGCGATAAAAAAGCCTTGATTACCATGTTGGTTATTCCGTTGGCTGTACAATGGTGGAGTTCTTGGTATCCTGGTGGAGAACCGGGCGGAGGAGGATATATTGCACAACGAATGTTGGCAGCTAAGAATGAAAATCATGCTATGGGGGCCACATTTTTTTTCAATATTATGCATTATGCATTACGTCCTTGGCCATGGATTTTGGTAGCACTGGCTTCCTTAGTTATATATCCTGATGTTGCAAGTATTCAAGAAGCATTCCCTAATGTTGCGGAAAGTAAATTAGGGCAAGACCTTGCCTACTCGGCAATGCTGACCAAACTTCCAAGTGGTCTGTTAGGTTTAGTACTAGCTTCCTTGGTTGCGGCATATATGAGTACTATTTCAACTCAATTGAACTGGGGCTCCTCTTATATAGTATATGATTTTTACAAACAGCAAATCAATCCAGACGCAACAGAAAAGCAAATGGTTAACGTAGGAAGATTATCCACGGTAATCCTCATGATTTTAAGCGCATTTTTAGCATTGGCATTACAAAGTGCGATGGGAGTTTTCAATTTACTGTTATCTTTTGGGGCAGGTACGGGACTCATTTTCATTTTACGATGGTTTTGGTGGCGTATCAATGCTTGGAGTGAGATTACAGCAATGTTTTCTTCAGGGATTTTAGCTATTCTTTTAGAAACAACTGCATTAAAAGAGATACTTTTTAGCCCGGAAACCGGAGTATTTCCAGAGTGGGGAGAATTGCCATTTATTATGATAATTACATCAATAATATGGCTTACCGCTACTTTTGTTACCCAACCAGAAACTAAAGATGTGTTGAGAAGCTTTTATATTAAAATTCAGCCAGGCGGGCCGGGTTGGGCCAAAATTATTGAAGATGCAAAGCAGGACAACGTTGAGATTGTTGTGGGAGACCAAAAATGGAGCGTACCATCTGGGATTACAGCAATGTTATTGGGCGTGGTGTTAATTTATACTATAATGTTCGCTACAGGGTATTGGATTTATGGCAAAACAAATTTGGCTTTGATATTGACGGGAGTTGCTGGAGTCTCAGGATTTTTGCTGATAAAGGCTTGGAATAGAATGAAGGATAACATTTTATAATATTACCATGAAAAGCAGGATACTCTCTGTTGATATTTTTCGTGGAGGGACCATTATTTTGATGATTTTGGTGAACACACCGGGAACATGGTCCAATGTGTACGCACCCTTTTTACATGCAAAATGGCATGGCTACACCCCGACTGATTTGGTATTTCCATTTTTCTTGTTCATTGTTGGCACGTCAATTGTGTTCGCATACCAAAACAAGAAAGCAGATGCTGCCGTCTATAAAAAAATCGCGATTCGAAGTCTAAAACTAATTGGGCTAGGTCTCTTTCTTGGGGCTTTTACCATTAGTTTTCCATTCATAAAGGATTTCTCTTCAATAAGATTTCCTGGGGTGTTGCAACGTATCGGAGTGGTTTTCTTTTTTGCAGCGATCCTCTTTTTAAACCTTAACTGGAAAAGGTTAATATGGGTTGCCGCAGTTTTGCTAATCGGATATTGGTTATTAATGGTTTTTATTCCTGTTGAAGGCATGATCTCTACATTGGAGAGGGCGCCAAATAATTTGGCCAATTATTTGGATGTTCAAGTTTTTGGGACGCATAGCTATAAACCAGATTATGACCCCGAGGGACTATTAAGCACAATACCAGCTGTAGTAAGTTCGCTTTTAGGAATTTTTACAGGATTGATATTGACCTCCAAACAAGAGAAAAAAGCAACCATTTTATTTGGACTAGGGGGTTCACTATTATTAATAGGACACCTCTTGGACTTTGTTTTTCCAATTAATAAAGCACTTTGGACAAGCAGTTTTGTTTTGGTAACTGCAGGTTGGGCAAACATTGTTTTAGCATTGATTTATTATCTAACAGACGTAAAGAACATCAAGTTTGGGAGCGTATTCCGATATGCTGGTGCAAATGCAATAGTGGTTTACTTTTTGTCCAGTTTTATCACCAAATTGTTTTATTCAATAAAAGTTGATCAGGACACCTCAATACATGGATGGCTTTTCAATAGCATCTATGTTCATGATTTTATGTCCATGGAACTATCATCACTACTCTATGGCCTAAGCGTTGTGTCTTTTTATTGCCTTCTGGCCTATGTACTTTATAAGAGAAAGATTTTTATAAAAGTGTAATACTTCTTCTACTGATGGAAGTAAAAAGAAGGTCTTAGGAATGAAGTTGTATTAACCTGGCAACGTATTTTCCTATTACATCAAACTCTAAATTTACTTTAGCACCAGGTGAATACGTATTGAATCTGGTATGTTCGTAGGTGTACGGGATAATGGCAACGCTAAAAGTGTCTTTTTTAGAGTCGACTACCGTTAAACTTACACCATCAACGGTAATAGAGCCCTTTTCAATGGTAATATTATTTAAGCTAGAATCATATTCAAAGCCAAAAACCCAGCTCCCATCTTTTTGTTCAACAGAAACACAGTTTGCGGTTTGATCAACATGTCCTTGCACAATATGCCCATCCAATCGCGCACCCAATACCATGGCCCTTTCAAGATTTACGACATCTCCGACCTTTAAATCACCTAAGCTGGTTTTGACCAAGGTCTCTTCAATAGCGGTTACGGTATATTGGTCTACATTCAATGCCACAACTGTGAGGCATACGCCATTATGGGAAACGCTTTGATCAATTTTTAGTTCTGAAGTAATTTCGGAAGAAACAGTAATATGCAAATTATCACCATCTTTTTCAAGCTTTTCAATTTTACCTAAAGTCTCAATAATACCTGTAAACATGAATCTTTTTAATTGAGTAGTTTTGTAATGTAAATGTAGCTATATCGGCAATTATTTTATGAAGGAAAAAGGAAAAATAAAACTGGGTATTTCAATTGGAGATTTTAATGGCATTGGATGTGAAGTTGCTTTAAAGACTTTTCAAGATCCAAGGATGCTGGATTTCTGCACCCCAATTATTTTTGCATCAAACAAGGTGATATCCCAACAAAAATCAGATTTGGAACTTAATATTAGTTTTAATGGAGTAAGAGATGCTTCGCAGGCCATTGATGGTAAAATCAATATTGTGAATGTTTGGAAAGAAACGCCTAACGTTGATTATGGAAAAGCTACAGAAGAAGCAGGCAAATATGCCATAAAATCTTTAAGGGCTGCCGTCGCGGCTTTGAAAAATGGCAAGATTGATGTTTTGGTTACCGCCCCTATCAATAAAAACAATATTCAATCTGAAGACTTTAATTTTCCAGGACACACTGATTTTCTTGCTCAGGAATTAAATGGCGAAAGTCTTATGTTTATGGTAACGGACACATTGAGGATTGGGTTATTAACAGACCATATAGCAGTTAAAGATGTGGCTCAGGCGATTACGCCTGCATTGATTAGAAACAAGGTGGAAACGATGGAAAAATCACTTAAAATGGATTTTGGAATCCGAAGACCTAAAATAGCACTGCTTGGCATTAATCCGCATAGCGGTGATAACGGAACTATTGGAGAAGAGGATGACAAAATTCTAAAACCAGCTATACAAGAATTGTTTGATCAGGGGACATTAGTATATGGGCCATACTCCGCAGATAGTTTCTTTGGATCTAATTCCCACAATAATTTTGATGCAATTCTGGCTGCGTATCACGATCAAGGGCTTATTCCATTTAAAACGCTCTCTTTCGGAAAAGGAGTAAATTATACCGCGGGGCTAGAAAAAATACGGACATCTCCAGATCATGGAACCGCCTATGAAATTGCTGGCAAAGGAGAGGCGGATGAAAATTCGTTTAAAGAAGCAGTTTTTACAGCGATACAAGTTTTTAAGAACCGCGAAGAAAACATAGCATTGAACAAAAACCCTTTGCAAAAGCAGAAGATAAAACGAGCAAGTTAAAACTTGAGTTTTATGTGTGATATTTATTATAATACAATTGCAGTTTTCTAAATAAGTAGTATCTTTGCACCCGCCTTTATGGGCTGGTACACAAACCTTAAGTGTAGAAATGATGAAGCTGAAGGAGTTTTTTATTCCTTTTTCGGGATTAAAGTTGGGGAAGCACGAGTTTGGGTACGAGATTGACAATACGTTCTTTGAATCTTTTGATTACCAAGAGTTTAATGATGCTTCGGTGCAAATTACCGCTATATTGGACAAGATGAACAATATGATGGAATTGGATATTGAAGCAAAAGGAACCGTAAATGTAGATGGTGATTTAACAGGCGAACCATTTGATCAGCCCATTTCATCAAATTTGCATCTAGTTGTTAAGTTTGGGGAAGAGTACAATGATGAAAATGACGAAATTTTAGTCATTCCCCATGGCGAGCATCAAATCAATATTTCTCAGTATATCTATGAAATGTTGGTGTTGGCAGTTCCGCAGAAACGAATTCACCCGGGAGTACTGGATGGAACATTAGAATCGGAAATCTTGGATAAGCTGGAAGAATTACAGCCAAAAGAAGTCAAAGAAGAATCAGAAAATACAGATCCCAGATGGGACGATTTAAAGAAGTTATTAACGGATAAATAGGTATATAATGGCACATCCTAAAAGAAAAATCTCGAAAACCAGAAGAGATAAAAGAAGAACTCATTACAAGGCAACTGCACCAACAATTGCTAAAGATTCTGCAACAGGAGAAATGCACTTGTATCATAGAGCACATTGGCATGAAGGTAAATTGTACTACCGTGGTCAAGTGTTGATAGACAAAGTTGAAGAAGAAACTGCTGCGTAGTAGTTAACTTTTTAAAATATATTGACTCCCGTTTTTTTATAACGGGAGTTTTTTTATGGGATAAAGTTAATTTTAAAAACCACCTCTTTTTGACCAAAAAGTCGTAGAAAATGACTATTTTTCACCGTTTTTGGGTCAATTCTTAACGTTTTTGACAAAAAAGGACACTAATATGAAAAAACAAACAGCAGCTATTACAGCTGTAGGAGGATATGTTCCTGACTTCGTTTTATCCAACAAAGTGTTGGAGACCATGGTAGATACCAATGACGAATGGATTACTTCTAGAACAGGAATAAAAGAAAGAAGAATCTTAAAAAAAGAAAACGAAGGAACTTCATATTTGGCAATTAAAGCCGCTGAAGATTTAATAAAGAAAAGCGGTGTAGATCCATTAGAGATAGACTTTGTTTTGGTTGCAACTGCAACGCCGGATATTCCAGTAGCTTCTACTGCTGCTTACGTAGCCTCACAGATAGGTGCTGTTAATGCATTTTCTTATGACCTTCAAGCAGCTTGTTCCAGCTTTTTATTTGGGATGTCCACAGCTGCTAGTTATATAGAATCTGGAAGATATAAAAAGGTATTGTTGATTGGAGCGGACAAGATGTCTTCCATTATTGATTATACGGACCGAACAACGTGCATAATTTTTGGCGATGGAGCTGGAGCGGCACTTTTTGAACCTAATGAAGAAGGTCTTGGGTTGCAAGATGAATACCTACGATCAGATGGTGTTGGACGCCAATTCTTAAAAATAGATGCAGGAGGTTCCATTCTACCAGCATCAGAAGAAACTATAAAGAACAAAAGGCATTTCGTTTATCAAGATGGCAAGTCGGTATTCAAATTTGCCGTTTCCAATATGGCAGATGTTTCTGCTTTGATTATGGAACGTAACAACCTTGGACATGAAGATGTACAATGGTTGGTGCCACACCAGGCAAACAAGCGTATTATAGACGCCACTGCAAATAGAATGGGAGTAGATCGTGATAAAGTGATGATCAATATTCACAGATATGGAAATACCACATCTGCTACTTTACCGCTCTTGTTATTCGATTATGAAAAGCAGCTCAAAAAAGGAGATAACCTTATTTTTGCCGCTTTTGGCGGAGGTTTTACATGGGGCTCCATTTATTTAAAATGGGCATATAATTCTTAAAAGACAACTAACTAAATCATATTCCATGGATATTAAGGAAATTCAAAGTTTAATCAAGTTTGTAGCTAAATCAGGCGCTAGCGAGGTGAAGTTGGAGATGGAAGACATCAAGATTACAATTCGCACAGGAGGAGAGTCGGTACCAGAAACTACAATTGTACAACAAATTCCTATGGCACAAGCTCCTGTGGCTCCGGCAGCGCAAGTACCAGTGGCAGAAGTAGCTTCTTCGCAAACGGAACAACCAGCAGCTGCAGATGATGATTCAAAGTATATCACTATTAAATCGCCAATAATTGGTACGTTTTACAGAAAACCATCTCCAGACAAACCTGTTTTTGTTGAGGTGGGAAGCACCATTAATCAAGGAGATGTACTTTGCGTGATTGAAGCTATGAAACTATTTAACGACATTGAATCAGAGGTTTCTGGTAAAATTGTTAAGGTATTGGTTGATGATTCTTCACCTGTAGAGTTTGATCAGCCCTTATTTTTGGTTGACCCTTCCTAATCAAATTCCAAGAGTTCACATTTCAAAACCCAACAGACGGGATTTTGACTTTAAAACTTTAGGGCCTAACATGAAAGACTATGTTTAAAAAAATATTGATTGCAAATAGAGGAGAGATTGCACTACGTATTATACGGACGTGCAAGGAGATGGGAATCAAAACAGTAGCGGTATATTCCAAAGCAGATGAAGAAAGTCTTCATGTGCGCTTTGCAGATGAAGCTGTTTGTATTGGCCCTGCACCAAGCCATGAATCCTATTTAAAAATACCGAACATCATTGCTGCAGCAGAAATCACCAATGCAGATGCCATTCATCCTGGATATGGATTTCTTTCAGAGAATTCCAAATTCTCAAGGATTTGTGCTGAACATGAAATTAAGTTCATAGGTGCTTCAGGAGATCAGATTGATAAAATGGGAGACAAGGCGACAGCCAAGGAAACCATGAAAAAAGCAGGTGTACCCACAATTCCAGGTTCCGAGGGATTATTAAAGGATGTGGCAGAAGCAAAAAAAATAGCCAAAAAAATGGGCTATCCTGTAATGATAAAAGCCACTGCTGGTGGTGGTGGAAAAGGTATGCGCGCCATTTGGTCTGAAGATAAAATGGAAGCAGGTTTTGAAAGTGCGGTACAAGAGGCCACAGCTGCATTTGGCAATGGGGGAATGTACATGGAAAAATTGATTGAAGAACCTCGTCATATCGAAATTCAGATAGTTGGTGATCAGTATGGAAAGGCATGTCATTTATCTGAAAGAGATTGTTCAGTTCAACGTAGGCACCAAAAATTGACAGAGGAAACCCCTTCTCCATTTATGACGGATAAGCTTCGTGAAGATATGGGTAAGGCTGCTGTAAAAGCTGCTGAATTCATTAAATATGAAGGAGCAGGGACAGTGGAGTTTTTGGTGGATAAACATCGTAACTTCTTCTTTATGGAGATGAATACACGTATCCAGGTTGAACACCCCATTACAGAACAAGTAGTTGATTACGATTTAATCCGCGAACAAATTTTAGTAGCAGGAGGAGTACCTATTTCAGGTAAAAATTATTTCCCAAAGCTACACTCTATTGAATGCAGAATCAATGCAGAGGATCCATATAATGATTTTAGACCTTCACCGGGTAAAATCACTACCCTGCATACTCCAGGAGGTCATGGAATACGATTAGACACCCATGTCTATAGTGGTTATATGATTCCGCCAAACTATGACTCTATGATTGCCAAGCTAATAACTACTGCCCAAACCAGGGAAGAGGCAATTAATAAAATGCGTAGGGCACTTGATGAGTTTGTGATTGAGGGTGTAAAAACAACAATCCCATTCCATAGACAATTGATGGACCATCCAGATTACTTGGCAGGGAATTATACTACCAAGTTTATGGAAGATTTTGTAATAGACACAAAATATCAAGATTAAACCAACCCCGATGCAAGTCGGGGTTTTTATTTGATGGAATTAAGCTATTGGGAATATAAAACGTGGTTGTCCAATGTAGATTTTACAGTGGTAGGAAGCGGTATAGTCGGTCTCAACTGTGCATTGCATCTTAAAGAAAAGTATCCCTCCAGCAAAGTACTAGTATTGGAAAAAGGCTCCTTGCCACAGGGAGCTAGTACTAAGAATGCAGGTTTTGCCTGTTTCGGTAGTATTTCTGAGTTGTTATCTGACCTAAGAATACATTCACAGGAAAATGTTGTCAACTTGGTTAAGAAGCGCTGGGATGGTATACAAGTATTACGAACCCTTTTGGGAGACAATGTAATTGGGTTAGAACAGTATGGTGGGCACGAGCTTTTTCTAAAAAAAGATACCTCATTATTTGAAACGTGTGTAGAGGGGATGGATACCTTGAACGCATTGTTAAAGCCTATTTTTGGAGAAAAACCTTTTGTGAAAACCAGGAACGTTTTTGGATTTGAGAATATTCAGAATACCTATATCACCCATACTTTTGAAGGTCAACTTGACACGGGGAAACTGATGTCCGCATTGCTTGAAAAGTGTTTGAAGAAAGGAATACATATTATGAATGGAGTTGCGGTTAAGAAGCTTCAAGATTCAGGAAATACCGTTGAGGTACAGACAACGGATTTTTCATTCAATTCCAAAAAAACATATGTTGCCACCAACGGCTTTGCTTCAGAACTTTTAAAAGCTGAAACAGTAAATCCCGCCAGGGCCCAGGTTTTGATTACAAAACCTATCGATAACCTTAAAATCAAAGGCACTTTCCACTTTGATGAAGGATATTATTACTTCAGAAATATTGATAACCGAATTCTTTTTGGAGGAGGCCGTAACCTAGATTTTGAAACAGAGCAGACGGCTTCATTTGGAAAAACAGCCATTATTCAAGATGAACTTGAAAGACTCCTTAACACAGTTATCTTTCCAAACCAAAAGATTGAAATTGACTACCGTTGGAGCGGAATAATGGGGGTAGGCCCCCAAAAAACACCCATTGTTAAGCAAGTATCCAACAATGTTTATTGCGGGGTTCGCTTAGGGGGAATGGGCATTGCTTTGGGCAGTTTGGTCGGAAAAGAACTGGCGGAGCTTTCCAACTAAATCATTCTTCCATCCAAAAGATTGATGATACGAGAACCATATTCAGCATTTTTCTCTGAATGGGTAACCTGGATAATCGTAACTCCCTCATCATTTAATTGTTTAAATAATTCCATGATTTCCTCCCCCTGCTTGGAATTCAAATTTCCTGTGGGCTCATCTGCCAAGATCAATTTTGGGCTAGAGATCAATGCTCTGGCAACCCCTACCAATTGTTGTTGCCCACCGCTCAATTGAGTTGGAAACAAATCTTTTTTGCCTACTATATTAAATCGATCTAACATATCTGCGACCATAGCTTTCCGCTCAGAGCCTTTAAATTTTTTATAAAGTAGCGGCATCTCCAAATTCTCTTTTACCGTTAATTCATCCAATAGGTGATACGATTGAAAAACAAAACCTATATATTCCTTATATAAGGTAGCCCTACGCTTTTCTTTGAGGGAGTGCACAGACTCGTCCAAAAAATGATATTCCCCTTCGTCAAAGGCATCCAACATACCAATAACATTAAGTAGGGTAGATTTACCGGAACCGGAAGGACCCATGATAGAAATAAATTGTCCTTCTTCCACATTAAGGTTAATGTCCTTTAATAAAAAGATACGTTGGCCACCTGAGTTGACCCATTTAAAAATATTATTGAGTTGTAATAACATTGTTTTTTGTTTTTAATTAAAAATATTCTATCCCTCTCTCAAAGCATTCACTGGGGGTTTGTTTGCTGCCTGTATTGCTTGAAGCCCAACTGTAAGTATGGCAACCAGTAAAGCTATAAAACCTGCTCCTAAGAAATACCATACTTGTAATGGAATGTGATATGCAAATCCTGAAAGCCAGTTTTGGGTCAAAAAATACGCAATGGGCAAAGCAATAACGATAGAGAGTAAAACCAATTCGGCAAATTCACGTGAAAGCATTATTGTGACCTGAGAAACACTTTGTCCCAAAACTTTGCGAATGCTAATTTCCTTTCGTCTTCTTTCAGCCGTAAAAATGGCCAGCCCAAATAGCCCAAGACATGAAATTAGTATCGCCATACCAGCAAAGTATTTTGATAGGGTAGCCACTCGTTTCTCAGAAGTATAAAGTGCCTGATAGTTATGATCTAAAAACTGATATTCAAAAGGAAAACCAGGATTGAAAGTTTCATAAAACGCTTGGAGTTCGTTGAGCGTTTCTTTTTCCTTTCCCGCTTCAATTCTTGCCATCACCTTGTTTACCCCTTCTGGCATTAAGGACATGAACAATGGTTCTACTTTATCATGCAAAGATTTAAAATGAAAATCCTTTACGGTTCCAATAATCGTTCTATTACCAATCATTTTACCAATAGGGTCTTCAATCCCCATGGCTTTGATGGCTGTTTCATTGAATATGATACTTGTACTATCCGTTCCAAATTCCCTGCTAAAACTGCGACCCATCGCCATTTCCATTCCCAAAGTTTCTATTAGGCCATAGTCCACGCCTACAATTTGAAATTGAGTAACATTATCGGACTCTTTTCCTTCCCAATTCAAGGTTGTTGACCAATTATGCCCAACCATACTATGGGTAGTGCTTGAGGCGTTCTTTATTCCCGGCAATTTTTTTACTTCAGAAACAAAGGTCTGCAATTGGTCTTTTATTTTGCCTTCAATTCTGAATTGCACAATGTTATCTTGGTCATACCCCAAATTTTGGTTCTGAACAAACTCAACCTGTTTGTAGACCACTAGTACAGATACAATTAATACGACGGACAGTGTAAATTGGGTAATGACCAATCCCTTCCTTGTCCATAATTCTCCAACAGAGCTATTCCATTTTCCCTTAAGAATGGCTACGGCATTAAGGCTGGATAAATAAAACGCTGGATAGCTTCCAGCAATAAGACCTGTAAAAACTGTAATACACAAAATGATTAAAACAAGGTTGACATTAAAAGTGAGCGTTAATTGTTTGGCTATGATAATATTAAATTGTGGAAGAAAGATAGCTACCATTATTAGGGCAATTGAGAGGGCCATAAACACCATTAAAATGGACTCACCTAAAAATTGAAATACAAAAACCTTTCTTTTTGCCCCAACGGCTTTCTTTATGCCTATTTCTTTCAATCTTTTTGATGCTCTTGCTGTGGATAGATTCATGAAATTGATGCAAGCGATGGTCAAAATGATCAAGGCAATGATTGAAAACAAGCGAACGTATTTTATTCTCCCTCCTACCTGTTTGCCGTTTTCATAGGTTCCATGTAGATAATGTTCAGAAAACGGGACAAGGGTGGCCGTCCGAATGGTGTTTTCATTTCTACTTTTTCGAATCATCTCAACCTTGGCGTTTAATGCACTAATGTTCGTCCCTTCCTTTAATGAAACATAGACCCTGGGACCACTACTGTTCCATGTATTCAAAGAGTTCCATGGTGTCTCTTCTTTTGAAGCTTCAGTAGATAGGGCAAAATCGAATTGAACCGTGGAATTTGCAGGCACATCTTCAAAAATTCCTGAAACTTGAAATTGACGTTTTTTTTCAAATTCTACCGTTTTACCAACAACGTTCTTTGTACTACCGAACAGGTTTATGGCCAATGTTTTGGATATGACAATTGAATTTGGGTCAGACATTACATAATTCTTATCCCCTTCAATCAAACTAAAAGAAAAAATATTGAAATAATCTTCACCTATCAGTTGTCCTGTCGCCTTAAGATTGTTTTCATCTACAGAAAGCACATGATCCCCAAACCATGAAGGGGGAATGGTTGCTGTGGCATACTCCACTTCGGGCATTTCATCTTTTAACAACTCAGCCATAGGGCTTGAAGTTTCTGTAATGGTTTGAATCCCATCTGTAAACTCCAGATGTTCAATTACCTGGTAAATACGTTCATGGTTTGCATGAAACTTGTCTACATTCAGTTCATCCACTACCCAAAGTACAATGAGAAGGGTACATGCCAAACCTGTAGACAACCCAATGATGTTAATCAAAAAGGTATTTTTCTGTCTTTTGATATTTCTAAAAAAAAATAAGATATTGTGTTTTAACATGATTTCTATCTTTTTTATTTTCTATTCTGTTCTTAAACTTTCTACAGGATTCACCGAAGCAGCTTTTAAGGTTTTCCCTCCTACTGTAATAAAGGCAATTGCGGCGGCTAAAAGACCGGCGCCTATAAAAAACCAAACGCTGAGGGAAATATGAAAAGCGTATCCCTGTAGCCACTGGTTCAATGCATACCATGCTATGGGAGTAGCAATGATAAAAGCTACTCCTACCAGTTTTAAAAAATCTTTTGTCAGTAATAATGTAATAGACGAAACAGTGGCTCCAACAACTTTGCGAACCCCTATTTCCTTTGTTCGTTGCGCAACTACCAGTAGCGAAATAGCAAAGAGACCAATACAGCTTAAAACAATTCCCAGTATTGAGCCACTGGTTATTATTGTGGCCATCATTTTTTCACGCCTGTAGGTGCGATCAATATTTTCATCTAGAAAAGAACCTTGAAACTCGGCATTGGGCTCAATTTTCTCCCAAGCAGTTTTTAGAAACTCAAAAGACTTGGATAATGAACCCGGAGCAACTTTTACATAAGCATAATACAGGTCCCAATCGCGGTTCATAAATAGGGTAAGTGGCTCAATTTCTTTGGTGATTTTTTGAAAGTTGAAATCCTTTATAACTCCTATAACGGTATATGCGATTGAATCATCCATCATAATTTTGGTAGAAATTGGATCGGTTTCATTCAGTTCCTTTACCATGGCTTGGTTAATTATGAGACTAAGACTGTCCGCTTTAAATTCAGGACTGAAGGCTCTTCCGGAGAGCAGTTCAATATCTAGGGTTTTAAGGTAATCGTGGTCCACGGTAAGTATATTTGTGGTTACCCCCCGTTGTTTATAGTCAAAACCCCATTTACTGGTAGATAGACTACCATCTCTTCCTCTTCCCAAATTGTTGTCTGCTCCCGTAACTTCCAAAATATTGGGATTGTTCTGGAGTTCTTCACGTAGCAGATCTATAACGCGATAACTGTCTTTTTTTCCGTTTAGGGGAATAGAAATCACCTGTTCTTTGTTATACCCAAGGTCTTTGTTGCGCATGAACTGAAGCTGCCCTTGCAGCACTAAGGTGCCACTTATCAAAATAATGGCAATGACAAATTGAACCACGATGAGGACATTTCTCACACCGTTCTTTCCCATTTCCCATTTCCCCTTCAATGCACGAAGGGTGTTCATTTTACTCAGTAACATGGCGGGATAACCTCCTGCAATAAAGACGATTAGGAACATGGCCACAAAGAAACCAAGAAGTATGGAAGGTTTGGTTAGGTTGGCCATGGTAGCCTCAGTATTAAAAAGCACCTTGAAGGGGTCGATAAGCAAATTGCCCAGTACTAGACCTAGGAATAAGGCAGCGGTAAATATCAAAAGGCTTTCTGTCCAAAATTGAAAGAATAACTGTCCTTTTATGGCTCCCAATGTTTTTCGCATCCCAATTTCCTTAAGTCGTTTTTCACTAAGAGCAATGTTCATGTTAATAAAATTGGCACACGCGATAAAGATGATTAAAAAGGAGATGCCCAGTATGATATAGGGGAAAGTACGTTGCACTTGAATAGCACCGCTAGCATATGAAACAAAATGGACATCTGTATAAGGAAGAAGATGAAACTGTTTGTATTGGTTATTGGCATCTGGCCGTGCTCCATCCCTAACTAGATTTTCAATACTTTCTCTATAATGCATGTTGGTGAACTCCCAGGTATTTTTTTCAAACTGAGCAGCAGATACACTCTTGTCCAATTCAACATAGACTTCATGAAAGTTGGAATCCCATACAGTTAAATTCTCTGCATATTCGGAATGGTTTTCAAAGGGAATGGCAATCTGGAAATCGACACTACTGTTTATTGGAAGGTCTTTAAGAATTGAGGAAATGGTAAAGGGACGCTCCTCTTTCCCCAGCAGTAGGTAGATTGTTTTTCCTATTGCGTTTGTACCCCCAAATAGCAGTTGTGATGTTCTTTCAGTGATGGCAACGGATCTCTTGTCTGAAAATGGATGGTTTCCATTCCCCAATACAATGGGATAGCTGAAGATTTCAAAAAAGGCGGGATCTACATAATGTGCATCCAAAACCAATTCTTTCTCTTGGTAGGTTACCAGAGCATCTTCGCTTACGGCTCTTGTAATCTGTTTTATCCCTGGAACTTCGCTTTTTAGGGAAGGAGCCAAAGGAACGGGACTTGCTGTACTTGTTCTGGTGCCCTTTGGTGTTTGATTGGAAAGTGCCAGTTGATAAATAGAGTCCTTGTTGGTATGAAACTGATCATATGACAACTCGAACAAAGCGGTCATTGACAAAAGAATGGCCACGGCAAATGCAAGGGTCAAACCAATTACATTTGCAAGAGTAAACACTTTGTTTTTAAGAAGGTTCCTCCAAGCTATTTTTAAATAGTTCTTAAACATAATTTTTCTTTTTTGATTGATTTGATGAGTTTTTATTCGTCCCGAAGCACTTCAACAGGATTTGCAATTGCTGCTCTAAAACTTTGCCAGCTTACCGATATTAATGCAATTATGAGAGCAGAGATTCCCGCTAAGACAAATACCCACCAACTAATAGTGGTTTTGTAGGCAAAGCCTTCTAACCACTTGTGCATCGCAAACCATGAAATGGGTATGGCCACTACAAAGGCCAATCCAACCCATTTTATAAAGTCTTGATTCAGCAATTGTAGAATTTGAGTAATTGTTGCTCCATTGACCTTTCGGACGCCGATTTCTTTTTTTCTTTGAATGCAGGTATAGGAAGTAAGTCCAAAAAGCCCCAAAGAGGCGATTAAAATTGCCAGAATAGTAAATATTTGGAAAGCCTTGGCAAATTTTTGATCTTCATTAAAGAACGCCTCAAACTTTTGATCTAAAAAGGTATAATTATAAGTGCTCAGCGGAAAGACTTTATACCACATACTCTCCAAATCATACAAGGCCTTGTTTACTCCAGCCATGGTGGTCGCTTTTTTATCAAGCTTGACCAAAACATTACTACTGTTTCTGCCATGTCTTATAATTAGAGGTTCTACTCTTGCTTTTAATCCAAAATGATTGTAGTCCTTGATTACACCGCTCACTGTCCAATCTTCCTCCCAAAAATTAATGGTTTTGCCAATGATACCCTCGAAATCAGAAACCCCCATGAAATAGGCCATCCTTTCATTGATGACTACATTTCGACTCCATTTTTGGGCAGTTTGTGAAAAAGCCTTTCCCGCTGCGAATTCCATTCCCATTAAATCAAAATACTTGGGATAGGCACCATAGTTATACCAAATGTGCTTGTCGTCGATTCTTCCATCTGGGAAGGTAAGTCCTAGATTGGAATTCATATTGGCATATGCATCTCCGGGGTATGTGCCTGCTGCGGTCACCTCATCCACATAAGGACTTTTTCTAAGCTCGTCCAGAAGAGTCTCAAATTTTGGATAGAACAACGAGTCTGATGCTCTATTTAAAACTTGTCCCTTTAATGCTACTACTTGGTTCAAATCAGCACCAATTGGACGGTTTTTAAGAAAACGAATCTGTTTGTTTGCCATGAATGTGCATATCAACAAAGCAATGGTAGCCACAAATTGAGTGATGATGAGAGCTCTTCTAAAATGAAGACCATTTTTTGAAGTCTGCAATTTTCCTTTAAGAACTTTAACCGGGCTGAACCTGCTTAATACAAAGGCTGGATATAAAGCGGCCAACGAAGCACCTAATAACATAATACCTAAATAAGGTAGAAGCGTTTTTAATTGCGCGCTATCAAACCCTAAATTTTGTCCCACCAATCTATTGAAACTGGGCAATAAGAGATAGACAACGAGCAAAGCCAACAGTATTGCCACAAAATTTAACAAGGCAGATTCAAATAGAAATTGCAGTGTTAGTTGCGATTTTTTGGCTCCTGCCACTTTACGGATTCCTATTTCTTTGGCACGTTCCAATGATTTACTGCTGGATAGGTTCATATAGTTCATCCATGACAAGAAAAGGGTGATGAAAGCAATAATAGATAAAAGTTTAATGTTATCGCCATTGCCATTGGTTTCGGCCTCATATGGTTTATGTGAATACAAGTGTATATCCTCTATAGGTTCCAGATGATGTCTTTCATTTTTTAGCCCTTCTGGTGTGAAGGCCATTACCTTTTGATTGAGTAAATCCACATTTGTGGATTCATCCACTTGGAGATAGGTGAAATACTCGTTTTGGTTCCAAGTATATTTCCAATCATTTTGAAAAATTTTCCATGTGTAGAAAGTTTCAAAAGAAACTAGAAAATCATTTTTTAAATGGGTCTTTTGGTTGTCATCTGCCAAAACCCCTGTTATGGTAAATATGGAATCTGCATCACCCACAATCTTTATAGTCTCTCCTATTGGATTTGCATCAGCGAAGATTTTTTTTGCCAAGGAAGAAGTGAGCACAATGGAATAAGGTTCGCTCAATGCGGTCTGCGGATTTCCTTTGCTTAAACTACGGTCGAAGATTGAAAAGAATGACGGATCCGTCAATGCGCCTATGTTTTCATCAAAAGCTAAATTGTTATGTATTAACACCATCCCATGCCTCCGTCGAAACCGTACAAAGTCATTTATCTCAGGGAATTTTTCTTTTAGGGATGGGCCACTAAGAATATAGGCATTGGCATCACCAGGAACATATTTGCCTCCTTCCAAATAATCCATGAACACCCTATGTACATTTTCTGAACCTATGAACGTGTCATAACTACGTTCATAATTTACGTAGAGCGTGATTAAAATGAACGATGCAACTCCAATGGCCAGACCTGCTACATTAATAAAGGAATACATCTTGTTTTTGAAGAGAAACCTAGTTGCTATTTTCAGAAACAATTTAAACATAAGCTCTATTTTTTGATTACTCCGTTCGTAAGCTTTTAATCGGATTCGCCAAGGACGCTTTTAAACTTTGGTAACTGACTGTTGATAGTGCCACAAATAAGACTGTGAGGCCAGCCAGAGCAAACATCCACCATTGGATTTCTATATGAAATGCATATTCTTCCAACCATTTGTTCATTATAAACCAGGCAAGAGGAACAGCAAGAACAAAAGCTATAAAAACTAGTTTTAGAAAATCTTTAGAAAGCATATTTACCAATCTTATGGCGTTTGCTCCCAAAACTTTTCTAATCCCAATTTCTTTGAAACGTTGTTCTGTCATAAAAGCGGAAAGGCCATAAAGACCCAAGCAAGAAATAAAAATTGCGAGTATGGCGAATACTTTAAAGATTGAACCCATTTGCTGCTCCCCTTTGTATTGGGAATCCAAATTGGCATCAACAAAATTATAAACCAAAGGGTAGGCAGGGTTTAAAGTCTGATAGATGTTCTCAAGAGCTGCAATAGTACCCTCTGTACTTTTGGGAGCTGTTCTCACTACGGCAATGTTTCCATGATTTCTATGTTGTATTAACAAAGGCTCTATGGCATACTGCAGTTGCTTATAATTAAAGTCCTTAACAACGCCGATTATGGTTCCTTTATCTCCGCGGAAAGTTAGGGTTTTGCCTATAATGTCTTCGATGTTCATGCCCATTACCTTGACTGCGGTTTCGTTGATGATGTAGTCTTTATTTTCAAATGAGGTTTTTGAAAATTTTCTACCATTTAAAAGAGTCATCTGAAAAACATCCAAGAAATTCTCATCTGCCATAATACTTGGAAAAAGAATTTGTTCATTAGGATCTTTACCCTCCCAATGAATATCAAAATCACCAGAGACTAGATTGGCCGGAATATCAGAGACAATGGAAAAATCACTTGTTAGTGGGTTTTGAGCTAAAGCGGTTTTTAATGCTTCCTGTTTTCCCCACATTTCCCCTTCCATTGGAATGTATATTAAATTGGATTTATCATAACCCAGGTTTTTGTTTTTAATAAAAGTCAATTGTTTATAGATAACTGTAGTGCCGATCATCAACAACACAGAAACTACAAATTGGGAAATGACCAATCCATTTCGGAACAGAAGATTGTATTTTGAGAGTTTCAATTTGCCCTTTAAAACTTTAACTGGCTTAAATCCTGATAGAAATAAAGCAGGATAACTTCCGGAAATAAGCCCAGTTATCAAAGCTATAATGAGCAAAGCCGACCAAAGTATTGGGTCTGCCATGCTAAATACAAGTTCTTTTTGAGAAAGATGGTTAAATGCGGGCAACAACAAATACACCAAGCCTATGGCAAGGACTAAGGAGAGGAAAGAAATAATCAGGGATTCACCCAAAAACTGAAATATAAGTTGGCGACGACCAGCTCCGATCACTTTTCTTAACCCTACCTCTTTGGCTCTTTTGGAAGATCGTGCAGTTGCTAGGTTCATGTAGTTGATACATGCCACTATTAAAATGATAAAGGCAACTAGAAAGAAGATGTTTACATATTGAATATTTCCATGACCAGGGAGATCTATTTGCAAGTCAGAATGTAAGTGAATATCCTTTAAAGGCTGTAAATTAAAAGTAATCTCAAACTCAGGTGATCGTTCTGCAAAAATCTTGTTGATTCTATCCACCATTTCAGATAATTTCTCTGGGGTAGAAACAGCATTTTTTTCAAACTGGAAGTAACCGTAAAAATTAAAACTGTTCCACACTTTGTTTACCAAATCACTATCATTTTTCGCTTGATAGGTCATTGGTATTATCATGTTGAATTGTAAGTGTGAATTGGACGGAACATCTGCTAACACACCTGTAACAGTAAAGGTGTCCTTATTGTCAACCTTAATGGTCTTACCCAAGGCACTTCCAGCCCCAAAATACTTAGTTGCAATGGCTTCTGTTATTAAAACAGCGTCAGGATTCTCAAGAGCGGTCTCAGGTTCGCCTTCTATTAGGGGAAAAGTAAACACATCCAAAAGATTAGAATCTGCATAGAAAACGGGACCTTCTTTAAATTTTTGATTATCTATTTCAACTAAGGCCTCAAAAGGGGCACTTAGACGAAGACTTGACTTTATTTCAGGGATGTAATCAGGCAATTCCTCAACCATGCCAGGAGCGCTTACTGCGGCTTTAAAATTTTCATTTGCCTCTGCTGTCAGTCTATATATGTTATCTGCATTGGAATGAAAAGTATCATAACTAGACTCATTCTGCACCCATAAAAGAATGAAAATACTGCACGCCATACCAATGGTGAGCCCCCCTATATTTAAAAGAGAATACCATTTGTTTTTTGTAAAGCTTCTCCATGCAACCTTGATATGATTTTTTAACATGATATGATTTTTTTGATTGATGTTTAATTCATTCAGTACGCAGACTTTTAATAGGATTGGATCTAGCTGCTTTAATTGCTTGAAAACTTACAGTTACAATGGTAACTAACACGGCGCCTATCATAGCAAGCGCAAAAATCCACCATTTAAGAATTACCCTATAAGGGTAATCTTGTAGCCAACCATTCATTACGTAATAGGCAATGGGAACGGCAATGAAACAGGAAATAATAACCAACTTTAAAAAATCTTTGGAAAGCATGTTCCATACATTAAAAACCGATGCTCCCAACACTTTTCGCACCCCTATTTCTTTAGTACGTTGCTCAGCAACAAAAGAGGTAAGTCCAAATAATCCAAGGCAGCTAATCAAAATCGCCAAGGCTGTAAAGATTCCAGAGAGTCTTCCAACTCGTTCTTCTGAGGCAAATTTTACTCCATACTCTTCATCTACAAAATCGTATTGAAAAGGAATATTTGGAAAGTGTTGTTTAAAAACGCGTTCTATAATCGCTAGATTCTGACCTACACTTTGCTTAGGGTTTAGCCTTAGGTTATAGAAACTTGACTCACCTTCCTTGTCAAAAACGTACATGCCTTGCTTAACAGGCTCATATGGCGACTGTGCAATCATATCCTCTACAACACCAATAACTCTAAGCGGAGGGTCTGGATCTTCATCAGAATCATCTTTAATAAGCATCCCTATAGGGTTTTTAAGTCCCATATATTTTACCGCCGTTTGGTTCAATAGAACTGCATTGGAATCTGTTGCAAATTCTCTGGAAAAATCCCTTCCTTCCACAATTTTTAAATTCAAGGACTTGGCATATTCTGGTGATACTTCCGTCCATGCCAAATCTTCCTGAAACCCTTCTGCTTTACCTTCCCAAACAAAGCCATTTCTGTTGGACCATATCCGAGTTGTTGGGCTGCTAGAAGAAGACATTTCAATGACAGCGTTTGAACTCAAAAACTCGCGGCGCATTAGGTCATATTTACCAGTAAAATCTTCGCTGAAGGTTGGAACTTGAATCAACCCTTCTTTATCATAACCTACAGGGCGGTTTTTAGCATAGTTTATCTGTTGCATTACAATAACGGTCCCAATTATAAATGCTACTGAGACGGTAAATTGAAGAACAACTAGAATTTTTCTAGGAGTACCGGCATGTTTACCCGCTTTGAAGGTTCCTTTTAAGACATCCACGGGTTTAAATGATGAAAGATACAAGGCTGGATAACTACCAGCAAGCAAAGCTGTAAACAAGACAAATACTATGGAAATGAGCCAAAAAAACGGATTAGCCCAAGGAAATACAATCTCTTTTTTCGCTAATTCGTTAAACCCATTAAGGGATAGAAGGACAATTAAAACCCCAATGATAAAAGCAAAAAGAACTACCAAAAATGATTCGCTCAGGAATTGATTTATGAGCTGTCTTCTTTGTGAACCTATTGATTTTCTAATACCAACTTCTTTGGCGCGCTTTTCTGACCTTGCCGTACTTAGATTCATAAAATTAATGCATGCCAAAAGCAAAACAAAAGCTCCTATAATACCAAAAAGCCAAACGTACTTTATCCTTCCACCAACTTGCACACCATTTTCGAAATTGGATCGCAAATACCAATCCTTCATTGGTAAAAGAGCTAATTGGGGGTTAAACGGCTCCCCATCTTCAAACAGATTCTTTTTTACATCTTTTATGGTTGAAGAAACGCTTTCCATTGATGTGTTATCTGAAAGCTGCACAAACATTTGAAAGGAATTATTGCCCCAGCTGTCCTCAGATTCTTGTACCCATTCTCTTGAGGTCACGTATTTATCCCATGGCATGATAAAATGTGTATCATTAAAAGAGTTGTTGAAAGGAATAGCTTCATAGATGCCGGTTACCATCATATCATACTGGCTGTTTACCTCAATGATTTTACCTATTGGGTCTTCATTGCCAAACAATGCCTCAGCCGTTAAAGTTGAAAGCATAATTGAGTTTAATTCTCTAAGTCCGTCTTTTTCTCCTTTTATAATTTTTAGATCTAACATTTCCGGAGCTTTATCTTGCATAAAATTCCCAGTTCTTGAAATACTGTTGTCCTTATATTTTAGGTACTGGGAGTTGGTCCAAGATGACATGACCAGATATTTAAAATTGTCCATGTAATCTTCTCGGAAAGCCATTTCCAATGGACGCGGAATTGCTGGACCAGTGCCAGTAAGGCCATTGAAGGTCTGCGATTGAATTACCTGCGCCACAGTTTCCTTATTTTTAAAATAATCATTGTGGGTGAGCTCGTCCTGCATCCAAAGCCCTATGATAAGTGTAACGGCCATACCCAAGGCTAGACCGCCAACATTTATAAGTGTGTAAGCCTTATTCTTTGTAAGATTCCTCCAAGCTATTTTTAGATAATTCTTTAACATGATAGTTCGTTTTTTTGATGATGTTATTCTGTTTTGAGGCTTTTTACAGGGTTGACAATGGCTGCTTTAATACTTTGGTAGCTTACAGTTAAAATAGAAATTAGAGCTGCCAAAAAAGCAGCAAGTATAAATACCCACCAACCTATTTGAATCCTATAGGAGAAATCCTCTAACCACTTATTCATAGCAAACCATCCCAGTGGTAATGAAATAAGAATGGCAACTCCTACTAATTTTAGAAAATCTATGGTTAGCTTATAGGTTATTTGTCCAACACTGGCTCCCAACACTTTTCTAACTCCAATTTCTTTGGTTCTTTTTTCAGCATTAAAAGCAGCCAGGCCAAATAACCCAAGGCATGCGATTAGAATGGAAAGAGTAGTGAAAATGAAAAAAATATGGCTTAGACGCTGTTCTGACCTATAGGTTTTATTGAAAGAATCTTCCATAAAATAATAGTCGAAAGGTTGTCCAGGAGCTGCCTCGTTCCAAATGCCCTCAATACTTTTAATGGCATTTGAGAAACTGCCCGCCTCTAGTTTTACAGCCAGAGAATATGCCCAATCACCCAAGTGGAGACTCAAAGATTCTATTTCCTCCCTGAAAGGAGAAAAATGAAAATCCTTAACTACCCCGATGATGGTATAGTATTTTGGGTTTTCAGAACCCATATCAGGAGTATAGCGCTTGCCAATTGCCTCGTTAGGCGGAACTCCAATAACAGCCAACGCGGACTCATTGATAATGATACTGGTAGAGTCTTTTTTATATTGTTTGTCAAAATTTCTCCCAGCAATTATTTTGAACCCCATCGTTTGGACATAATCGTAGTCAACACCCCAACGTTGCATACTTAGGGCATTCTCCTGGTCTGAGGCACCCTCTTCAGGAGTAAAAGTACTGTCTGACCTACTCGAAGGGGTTGGAAAAAAACTGCTTAAGGTCGCGTTCTTAACAAAGCCCAAGTTCTGAACCTCTTCTTTAAATGTGGTCACTTGATTGCCTATGGCAAACACATCATTGATGATGAGCACCTGATCTTTTGAAAAACCTAAATCTTTATTCTGAATATATTTCAATTGCTGATAAACAACCAAAGTGCTAACAATAAGGAAAACGGAAATTGCAAATTGAAATATGACCAGCCCATTTCGAATTTTCCCGCCACCAAGATTATTGCCACTTGATCCTTTGAGCACTTTTACAGGCATGAACTTTGACATAAAGAACGCAGGGTAGCTACCAGAGAAAAGTCCCAAAACAACACCTGATGCTAATAGAATCAGCCAAAAAATTGGATTTGAATACGGCATGGAAATAGCCTTATCTGCCAAACTATTGAAAAAGGGCAGTGCAATTATAGCTATTAGTACAGCCAACAGAAGTGCACCAAAAGAAACCAATCCTGATTCTATCAAAAACTGACGTATAAGCTCCCCTTTCTTGGAGCCCAATGTTTTGCGAACACCCACTTCCTTAGACCTTTTTAGTGAATGTGCAGTAGACAGATTCATAAAATTGACACAGGCCAGAACAATTAAAAATATAGCGATGAAAGAAAGAATGTATATGCTTTTAATATCATTATTTGCACTTATTTCTGCTACGCGATCAGATTTTAGATGGATATCAGTTAATGGTATTGTACTATAGATTAAATGATTTCCTGCTGCCTTGAACTGTTCCTCAGTAATACCCGGCATAAATTGTTGTACTCCAGGAACCACATATTTCCCCAAAAAACCACGTAAAGGTTCTTGTATATTATCAACATTGGCAAAAGGTATAAGTTTTGCAAAGGTTTGGTAATTGTTACTGCCCCAATTCACTATACGGGAATCATCGTAACCAGCCATCGCCATAAAAACAGTATGATCTCTTAGAAATGAATTGTTAGGGAAATCATCAATTACTCCTGTTACCGTGTACGTTTCCTGATTGTTCAATAAAAGTACTTGGCCTAAAGCTTCATTAACTCCAAAATGTTTTTCTGCAGCGGCCTTGGTCAGGACCAAAGTTTGAGGCAATTTGAGAGCTGTGTTTACATCTCCCGTTAAAAGCGATATCCCAAACATTTTGAAGAACGTAGAGTCTACATAGGTGGTTTGGAGCTCTTTTACATTCACTTCGGTGTCTGTTTTTCTGATTAAAGCGCTGCCCCTAGTCCTAAATCGTGTGGTCAATTCAACTTCTGTAAAGTCATTGTCAACAGCTTCTGCAAGTGGTGCGGGAGTTACTGCAAATTCACGTGCTTCGCCACCAAACTTTATATCTACATTTATTCTATGTATGCGATCTGCATCTGCGAACATTTTGTCAAAACTCAATTCATCGTAAATATATAATGAGATTAGAAGTCCGCCAGCCATACCTATAGCAAGGCCAAAGATGTTCAGAAATGTAAAAAACGGTTGTTTTTTAAGATTTCTCCAAGCAATTTTGATATGATTTTTAAACATAATCCTTTGTGTTAATTTTTTTTATTCTGTCCTTAGACTTTTTAAGGGCTGAATCAATGCTGCACTTATGGATTGATAGCTAATCGTTAGTATAGCTATGACCAAGGCTATTAACCCAGCTGTGATAAAGGTGGTCCAATCCAATCCTGTTTTGTATGCAAAATCTTCTAGCCATCGGCTCATCACATACCAGCCAACCGGAACGGCCATAACAATTGAGAAACCAACGAGCCTTAAAAAATTAATACTCAATAAGCTGTATATATTTTTAAAAGATGCTCCCAATACCATGCGAATGCTAATTTCTTTTTTCCTCTGCTCCACCATAAAAGCTGATAAGGCAAATAAACCAAGGCATGCAACAAGAATTGCTAAAACCGAGAAGGAGAGAAAAATGGTTCTTATACGGCTTACATTATCATACATTTTGGCAAAAGAATCGTTCATAAAAGCATACCGAAATGACATATTGGGTGAAAATTCATTCCACTTGTTCTCAACTTCCTTTAATAATGAAGACATGTCTCCAGTATCTACTTTTAAAGAAATTATTGAGGGACTTACGCCTCTAAAAAAGCATAGTGGCTGCACTTCTTGCTTTAAAGAATTAAAATTGAAATCTTCAACAACGCCAATTACTTCGTAAAGCCTACCATACCTCGATATTTTTTTGCCAATAGGATTATCAAGGTTAAGCTTTTTGGCCATGGTCTGATTGATTACGGTCGATTCATCATCACTGATCTTATCTATGGAGAAATTTCTTCCTTCCACCAACGTAATCCCTAAGGTTTCCAAATAATCTTCATCCACTACCCAAGCCTGTCCGGGCACGGTTTCGTCCACATTATCTCTACCTTCATTTACAAAGCTATTGCCATTTCTTTTTGTTCCTTCAAGAGGCAAATAGTCACTTATACTTGCATTGGTGACCCCGTTTATTTTTTTAAGCTCATCCTTAAAAGTATCTACCCTATCACCCATAATATTGGTTCCGTAGAGCTGAATTACCTCTTCTTTTTCAAAACCTAATTTAGAGTTGAGAATAAAATCCATCTGCTGATTTACAATAAGGGTTCCAATGATTAGAATAATTGAAATGGTAAATTGAAATACAACAAGACCACTTCTTAAAGCGTTAGATTTACTGCCAGTACTAAGCTTGCCCTTAAGGACAGCTACCGGACGAAATCTTGATAAATAAAAAGAGGGATACAAGCCTGCAAGCAAACCTACGGCCAATGAGGAAACCAAAAGAAGAGGTATAAACACAGGGCTAGCAAACGGTAGACTCAATGCTTTTCCAGAGATGCTACTAAAAAGTGGCATCATTAACCAAGCTATTGCCAAGCCTATTACAAAGGAAATGAAAGAAAGTAAAACAGACTCAGTCAAAAATTGACCAACGAGATAACGTTTGGGTGCCCCTACCACTTTCCTAACCCCTACCTCTTTGGCTCTATTCGCGGATTTGGCAGTTGAAAGATTTACAAAATTGATGCTGGCAATGACCAAAATAAACAAGGCCACTATACCAAAAATCCATATAACCTTGATGTCGTTTCTTGAATTGGCTTCAAAATCAATATCATTTGAATATAGATTTATATCGGTCAAGTGCTGTAATCCAATGGAAAGTCGATCTTCAAGATTTCCTGCCATGGCAAACCCACCTGCTTCAAACGCAGGCATTAGGTAATCTTTGATGATATGATTTGAGATTTTCTTTTGAACCTGCGGGATATTCGTTCCACTCTTCAGGGTGATGTAGGTAAAATAGTTGTTTTGTGTCCATCTTGTTTGTTCTCCTTCCCCAAATTCAACGCCGGACAGGGTTAGCATAAAATCGTAATCTAAGTGGGAGTTGCTAGCAAAGTCTTCCATAACCCCATTGATTCGAAATGGTTGGTCGTTGTTTCCGTTTAGATATATTGAGCTTCCCACCGGATTACTTTCTCCAAAGTACTTTTCAGAAATGCTATTGGAAATCACAATAGTACCTGGTTCGCTAAGGGAAGTTGGCGCGTTTCCATAGACCATTTGGATATCCATAATATCCATAATGGACTGATCCGCATAAGCAAAGCCCTCCTCATGATATTGCGTGGGGCTCCCTTCCAATCGAATTTCATTACTGCCTGCTCCATAAAACAATCCGTTATCCATTATTCTTCCCGCATTTTCAACTTCAGCAAAATCATTTAGCACAGTACTTGCCATAATGGCTGAAAAATGAATACCACCCCTTACATTACCATCCTGGATAATGGCATTGGTCATTCTATAAATGTTGTTGGAATTTGCTACATGTTTATCATAACTGCTTTCATGAATAATATAAATTGAAATCAGAATGCATGCGGCTACACCAAAACTAAGACCAACTATGTTGATTAAGGTGAACCCCTTGTTTTTTAAGAGACTTCTCCACGCGACTTTTAAATAGTTCTTTAGCATGACATTTCGGTTTTTGATTTGTTATTCGGTTCTCAAGCTTTTTACAGGACTGGCAACTGCCACTTTTAATGTTTGATAGCTAATGGTGATCAGCGTAATCACCATTATGGAAATTATGGCGAAGGCAAAAACCCACCAATGTATTTCAGTTCTGTATGCGTAACCTTGAAGCCATTGCTCCATTAAATACCATGCAATTGGGGTAGCAAGTAAACCGGCAATAAGAATAAGTTTAAAAAAGTCCACAGTAAACAGAGTCAAAATATTGGCAACATTGCTGCCCAATACTTTTCTTATTCCTATTTCTTTTGTGCGTTGTCCAACAAAAAATAAGATAAGCCCATACAGCCCCAAGCAACCGATCAATATGGCTAAAGCAGAAAATACTTTGGAAAGCGACAAATACCGCTGTTCTGTTTCATATTGCTTTGCGACTCTTTCATCTAAAAAGCGGTATTCAAAAATGTATCCCGTAAAGGCATCTGACCATTTTTCACCAATCTCCTCTAAAGTGGATGCTGTGTTTTGATGGTTTATTTTAAGGGCAATTTCACCGTACCAGTCATTATTGGCAGCGATAAAAACTGGGTTTATCCCTTCTGTAAAATTAGAATCATGAAAATTTTGCACTACCCCAACGATTGTCCCGCTCATCCTGCCTCCGTTGACTTCTATTTTTTTCCCAATTAGTTCTTCTGATGTGGCCAGACCTAATTTTTCACCAAGCCTTTCATTAACAAGCAACTCAGTTATAAGAGAATCACTTTCAAAGAAGTTTCTGCCTGCCACAAGAGGAATATTAAAAGTGTTTAAATAGTTTACATCCCCTATTTTAGCTTCTATGCTAAACTCTTCTACTTCTGCTCTGTTATGATATTTTACTCCTGTGCCCCAATTGTTTTCAGCCGCACCAGGGCTGCTTAAACAGGCCGAAACGTTTTGCACCCCAGGAATTTGATTAAACCGTTCTTTCAAGCTTTTAAGCTTAATGCGGTCTATAGCTGCTGGGATTTCTACCATGACAATGGATTCTTTGTCAAAACCCAAGTCGGTATTTACAGCATAATCTATCTGCCTAGAAATAATCAATGTAGCAGCAATAAGAGTAATGGATATTGCAAACTGGGCAACTACAAGCACTTTTCTCGTGGTGGTTCCTCCGGTATCATTGTGACTTAGCTTGCCTTTTAGCGCAAGTACGGGAACAATGCGGGCCATTAGTATTCCAGGGTAGCTCCCGGATAAGAATGCAACCAATGTTAAGATGAATATTAAGAACCCTAAAAACCTATAGTTTAAAAGATCCTTCCAGGATAACTGCAATTCAAAAAGGTTGTTGAATGAGGGTAGAAAAACTAAAGCAAGGGTAACACCTAATATTATTGCAAATAAACTGATGACAAATGTTTCTGATAAGAACTGCCAAAACAGGTGATGTTTAAAGCTGCCCAGCACTTTACGAACCCCGATTTCCTTAGAACGATAAAAAGCTTGAGCTGTTGAAATATTGATAAAATTGATACAGGCTATTGTAATCAAAAACAAACCTATAATGGCAAACACCCATAAAAGAACAGGGTCTAGACCACCATAGAGTGGATTAAAATGGATATCCGACAGGGATTGTAATTTGTAGATATGTTTGTTCTTGCTTTTTGGCCTATGTTTCTTAGGAAGCTCCAACAAAGCGGTTTCAATAGAGGCAATATTTTGGTTTGGTTTTAAAAGAGCATAAGTCTGTAGATTGCTGGTTATGCCTCCCCAAGTTTCTGAAGCAGCAAACTCAAAGAAATCTTTGAGGTTTTCAAAAGAGACAAATACACCTCTATCTAAAAAAGTAGTTTTAGGAATGTTTTTCAGCACCCCGGTAATTTCTATGGTCTTATTGTTCTGTAAAACAAAAGTCTCACCCACCACGTTAGTTTTTCCAAACATTTTTAGGGCGACCGCTTCTGTTAATACGGCTGTGTTCGGAGCTGAAAGAGAGATGTTATTGCTGCCATTGATTAAGGGGTAGTTGAAAATTTGAAAGAAATCTTCTTCCACAAAGGCCACATCTTCCTTAAACTTGTCTGTGACCCCATTCCTTACAACATCCATTATAAGACCATCTTGACTTGAGATTTTAGCAACTTTTTCTGCATATTCATAGTCTTCCTTAAAGGTCTTGGCAAAGGCTGGGGGGACACTGGGTTCAAATTCTATAAGATCCCTGTGCTCTTCAGTAGCCATTCTGTAAATACGGTCAGAGTTGGCATGGAAATTATCAAAAGAAAGATGATAGCTTAAGAACAAATAAATTAAGATGCCGCTACCAAAACCAATGGCAAGGCCTAAAATGTTAATGGCAGTAAAGACTTTTCTTTTTAAAAGGTTTCTCCAGGCAATTCTTAGATAGTTCTTGAACATGATTTAATCGATTTTCTGAATTTCGGCTTCACCTATTATTATTCCTCTATCCACTTCTGGGGAACCTTCATAGGCAATAATTGCCTCTCCATAGGCGGTAACTTTTAGTCTGTCTGAGACCGCTACTCGGTAGCTGCCTTCACCATATACTGTTATCTTGGTCTCAATGGTGCTTACCTCTAAAGTGTTAATTGTGCTTTCTCCATAAGCCGTTATTTTTTGTCTGCCAACAGAACCTTTTTTAAGTTCTAAATAGCTTTCGCCATAAATAATCGTAGTCAGATTATCTAGGGTTACATCATTTAAATACACTTCTGATTCTCCATAGAGCTTAAGCCTAAGTTCATGACCAGTAATTGAACTCTCACAAACAAATTTTTCCTCTCCACGTAATGAAAGTTCTTTTAGTTTTTTATAAGTAACTGTTGCAGTGACCACGGTACCTTTGTAAATGGACCGCTTGCTTTTCCATTTATCATTTTTGATTTTCTCTCTTTTTGTCACCATTTTGGCGTTGTCCAGATAAAGATGAAGTGTCTTGCCAACAACTTCTATATTGAGTTTTTCTATTGCCTCCGTACTTGAATGAACATTGACAGACTCAGACGCGCCTTCAACAAAATTTACGGCTATGTGCGGGCTGACAATGACCTTGTCAAAACGCTCAACAGCAACTTTTTTAAGTTGACCAAAAGAATATCCAGATAAAAGAACAAAACCGATGATGAGCAGTTTTTGAATATACTTTTGTGTTTTTAATGATTTCATAACTATTCGTCTTTTGATTGATGATTTTGTTTTTTGATTGATGAATAAACTCCTCGGTTTTACTTAGACCATTGCTCCCATAGGTTTGTTTTGACTTTCCGTAACAATTTGCCCATCAAATAAATTAATGACCCTATGCGCGTAATGGGAATCTCTATCTGAGTGGGTAACCATAACAATGGTTGTACCTTCTTGATTAAGTTCTGTGAGCAGGTTCATAACCTCAATCCCATTTTTGGAATCCAGGTTACCCGTAGGCTCATCTGCAAGAATCAATTTAGGATTTGTTACTACTGCTCTTGATATAGCAACCCTTTGCTGTTGACCACCGGAGAGTTGTTGCGGAAAATGTTTTTCACGATGTGCAATTTTCATGCGCTCTAACACTCTTTTTACGTTCTCTTTACGTTCGGCCTTGTTCATTTTTAAATAAATCAAAGGGAGCTCTACATTTTCATAAACAGTCAACTCATCAATAAGGTTAAAGCTTTGAAAAACGAAACCAAGATTTCCTTTTCGTAATTGAGTTCGTTGGCTTTCTCGTAACCCTCCAACTTCGTGTCCGGCAAATTGATAGCTTCCATCCGTAGGATTGTCCAGCATACCAATGATGTTTAGCAAGGTTGATTTTCCGCAACCAGATGGTCCCATTATAGCTACGAATTCTCCTTCGGCCACATTAAGGTTTACACCATTTAATGCCAACGTTTCCACTTCTTCCGTTTTGAAACTCTTTTTTAGATTCTGTATTTGTATCATCTTAATAGTTATTGTTTTTTTAAACTTTCTTGGTTAGATTTCTTTAAAGACCTGTTTTATAGCGCTTTGTTTCAGTAAATCTGTAATTAAGCCTTATTTCTATTTATTATTTACTTAATCTGCGTTAATTCCGTTTTTATGAAGGCTGAAACAAATGACCTTAAACCCAAGGTCCATTTCCATCTCTTCTCCTTCGTCTTCTATGTACTCAATAGAATTTATATCGAAATATGCTTCATATGGAGAGAAACCCTGTGGCAGATAATGGGCCGTATTAAAGCCTAATTCTATAGCTTCATCCTCTACATAATTAATCGACTCAACTCCAACGATGTCCGTATACGGATCAAATCCTTCTGGCAAATTGTATGTGGCATCAAAATCTAATTGCAATTCGTTCTCATCCTCAATATATATGATGGAATTCAAATCAAAATAGATTTCATATGGATTAAAATCCTTGGGAAGATAAGCGGAGGTATCAAAGCCCAAATCAATTTCTGATTCCTCTTCAACAAATTCAATTTCATCTAAATTCAGGGTAAAAGAATCTTTGATTACCTCAGTATTGCTGTTCAACACTGTATAATTACTCTCAAACGTACTGACAGTTTTAGTGGTTGCCTGTGCAACCAATGTCGTACTTTGTTGTTCTTCGGCTACGGCGGTACTGCTTATGAGTAAACATCCGTAAATCATTAATAACTTGTTCATTTTTTGATGTATTTCTTTTATTTTAAAACTATTCTTTCTGCAGTTCCAAAACTGTCATAGTTACTGGTAATTACCTGCTCGCCTGGTTCTAAACCTTCCAACACCTCATAGTATCTTGAGTTTTGTTTTCCAATACGGATGTTTCGTTTTACGGCTTCGTCTTCATTTGCACCCACTACAAAAACCCACTGCCCGCCAGTACTTTGAAAGAAACCTCCTTTTGGTAGTAATAAAGCGTCGTTGGAAGCACCAAGCTGCAGCTTTATATTGTAGCTCTGCCCAGCTCTTATGGTTTCAGGTTTGTTGTCAGTAAAAACTAAATCCACTTTAAACCTTCCGTTTCTTACTTCAGGATAAACCTTCCGTAAACGAAGACCATATTCTTTTCCATTTCTTTCCAATGTTGCCGATAGATCTCGTTTTATACGATCTATATAGTGCTCGTCTATTTCTGCTTCAATTTTAAAATCCGTTAGCACATTAATTTGACCTATACGTTCACCTTGCGCAATGCTTTGTCCTATTTCAGCATCCAAAAACCCCAATTGACCATCAGCTGGAGCCCTAACATTTAAATGATCTAAACGCTCATAAACCATTGATAGGGTTTTTTGCATACGCTGCAAATCCGTATCCAATCCAGTAAGTGATGTTCTTCTTAATTCATCATCCTGTACCGTTTGAATCTTTACGATGTCATGTTGTTTTTTAGACAACTCATAGTTTTCCTTGGCAGTTAAATACACTTCTTTAGAAACCAGCTCTTCCTCGTAGAGCGCTTCGTTTTGCTCGTAGTTTCTTTTAAGACGTTGCAAATCATATTCGGCCGTGGCCAAAGACCTTTTTCCTTCTACTTGTCTAGAATCAAAAGTCAATTTAGTGGAGCGCAAATCATTTTGCTTAAGGGCCAAGTTACTTTCACTGGCCAAAATCTGCTCATAAAGCATCATGTTTTCCAGCTTCAGAATGATGTCTCCTTTCTTGACCATGGTACCCTCTTCAATTAACTTTTCAGATACACGACCGCCTTCATAAGCATCCATATAGATAGTAGCAATTGGGGCTACAGAACCATTTATGGTAATGTAATCATCAAACTTTCCTTGCGTTACTTGCGCTATTGAAAGACGTTCTTTCTCGGTCCGAAAAGTGGATACGGAACTTGCGAAGAGCAACTTCCATCCTGTAAATAAGACCAGGGCACCTAAGGCGATGTATCCGTAATGTTTTGGTCTTAATCCTTTTCTTTTTTCCAGTTGTATATCCATTCGTGTGGTTAATTAAGATTAAAAATAGGTAAGCCGTTATAGAAATCTATCGTGCTTTTATTCACTTTTAAGCGCAGGCCTACCTGTAAATTTTCATTTTGGGTTACGCCATATAAATTTTTTGCCTGAAAAAGATCTATGGCATTAATGAGACCCTTTTCATACCTTTTTTGTGCTATGTTGAATGCTAATTCCTGAGCTTGAACCCTTTTGTTGCTTTGCTCGTATTCTGCCATTAAAGCTTGATTGGTCTGAACCAATTGTTGTAAAAGTTGAAATAGTTCTTGTTCTTGAATATCAAGATTGGTTTTAGCTTGCTGATATGCTATTTTTTGTTGCTTTACCCTTGAGTGATTGGACCAGCCCATACTAATGGGAATATTGATTTGTGCTCCGGCAAAACGAGCAAAGTTATCACTGATTTGATCCGAGAATGGGATGATATCATCATTGTCATCAAGATTTGTTTCAGAAAACCTTGTCGATAGACCGGCAACCAAAGAAATTGAAGGATACAGACTTCCTCGTGTAGCTTGCAGTTGTTTTTTCGCAGCATAGACCCTAAACTCTTGTGATTTTACCAGGGGAACAAAATTTCTGGCGACTTCATAAATCGAATCTATAGAGACCTCATCATTCAAGGCAGTGGACACTGGGTCAAGTGTGGTCTGTAGTTGTATATCATTTTCTTCAGTCAGATTCATTTCTTGAAGTAGAGTGAGCTTTGCTAGGGCCAACAAATTTTCATTCTGTGTAACTAAAAGCTTATCACCCAAAAGATTGGATTCAGCTTCGTACAAATCAGCTTTGGCCATAACCCCTAATTCCACTTGTTTGTTGACCAGGGCATAATTAGATTGTGAAATCTCTAGTTGTTCCAAAGAATTGGTCACCAAGCCTTCGTTGAATTTTATATCATAAAAAGCGCTCATCACCCTAAAAGCCAAAAGGAACTTTTCTTGCAACACGTCTTCTTGGGTGGCTTTGTATATAAATTTGGTAGCCTTTATAGTATTCAATTTCTGAAACCCTTGAAAGAGATCAACATTAGCGTTTAGACTATAGCGGTTGCTATAAAACTCATTATTTACAAGAACACCTGTCTGCGGATCTTCTATTAAACCTGAGTTATATATGTAATTGGAAAAACCGGTTACATTGGGCAACATGTCCCTTACAGACTGTCTGTAAGATTCTTTACCCGCATCCTTATTGTGAGTTGTGTTTTTTACTTGAAGGTTATGCTCCACGGCATAAGAAACACATTCATCCAAAGTCCAAGTCTTTTGACCAAACCCGGTTAAGGAAATTAATAAAGCTAAAATTGTGATGTATGTTTTAAAAGTCATAATTCAATACTGTGCCAAACTATTTGCTATTCTCGTGCCAAAGAATTAAAGATCTAATTATCAACCGATTAAAACAATTCAGTGCAATAGAAGAATTTCAGAGTGTAAAATTTTTATACAAAAAATGTCCAATTATTTTACACTGTCTAAAAATTTACAATCTCAATTCGTAGTTTTAAAATCAAACATGAACAACAGGCCAAATGATTGATGCCAAGATTCTAGTCATTGATGATAATAAAAGCGTACTAAGCGCTTTGGAGATTTTATTGCAATTTGAATATAAAAGTGTTGAAACACTTTTTAATCCAAATCAGATTTCTTCCTTCCCCAACATGGAGAAGATTGATATTGTACTTCTGGACATGAATTTTTCCGCAGGGGTAAATACAGGGAATGAAGGCTTATACTGGTTGAATGAAATTAAAAAGAAATCACCTAACACATCAGTAATCATGATGACCGCTTATGGTGCGGTAGACCTTGCTGTAAAGGCTTTAAAGCAAGGAGCGTCTGATTTTGTTTTGAAACCTTGGAACAATGAGCGGTTATTGACCACAGTAAAATCTGCATATGAACTCAGAAAATCCAAAGAAGAAATACACAAGCTTAAAAAGAAGGAAAGCAACTTAAAACAAGTCATTAACGATGACAAAAATTTCATTATAGGAAATTCCAAGGCATTGACCTCTGTTCTAAATTTGGTTAGAAAAGTGGCCAAAACAGATGTAAATGTTCTCATAACTGGGGAAAACGGTACAGGTAAGGAATTGATAGCTCGCGAAGTACATCGGATATCCTCCAGAAAAGATGAGGTTTTTATTGGTGTTGATATGGGGTCCATTGCTGAAAACCTATTTGAAAGCGAGCTTTTTGGCCACACAAAAGGTTCTTTTACAGATGCCAAGGAAGATCGCTCCGGCAAATTTGAAGCTGCTCACCAAGGGACTTTGTTTTTAGATGAAATGGGAAACCTTTCGCTTCAGATGCAAGCTAAATTATTGTCGTCCATTCAAAATAAATCTGTGGTAAGGGTCGGTTCCAACAAATCGGTTAATGTAGATATTCGTTTGGTGTGCGCTACCAATTGCAACTTAGAACAGATGGTTGCGGACGGACTTTTTAGGGAAGATTTATTGTACAGAATCAACACGATTCAAATTGAGGTGCCCCCGTTGAGAGAGCGAGGAGAAGATATTATGATTTTGGCGGACTTTTTCCTGAAAAAGTTTGCAAATAAATATGATAAAAAGGGATTACGGATGAATAATTTGGCCCAAGAAAAACTAATGGAATATCTATGGCCAGGAAATGTGAGAGAACTCCAACACACTATGGAACGTGCTGTAATCCTTTCAGAAGGAAATGTTTTAAAACCGACTGATTTCTTGTTGCATTCCAAACCAAATCAATCCATGGAGAATGGGCCGGCAACCTTAGATGAAATGGAATTGCAAATGATTTCTAGAGCGTTGGACCAACATGATGGAAATTATAGTGCGGCGGCTGATCAATTGGGTATTTCCAGACAAACGCTTTACAACAAACTGAAGAAAAAGAATAAATAATGGCGAGCAGAAACTTTTATGTACAGCTCATTTTTAGAGTGCTTTTTATTACGCTAACAGCATTGGCTTTTGCATTTGCAGTATTTAAATTATGGTATTTTACTTTGGCATTCTCTATCATTTTCCTTGTTGCACAAGTGTATTCCTTAATTGCTTTCATAAATAGTACTAACCGCAAGATTTCTTATTTTTTTGATGCCATCCGCAATGAGGATTTTACGTTGCGGTTTCCAGAAAAAGTTTCCATAAAATCTTTTAAGGAACTCAACCAGAGTTTGAACAGGGTAAACGGTCTTATTCAAGAAGTTCATTTACAATTACAGATAAGGGAGCAGTATTATCAAGAAATTCTAAAACAGGCAAGCATAGGAATCATGACCTTTAATGATAAGGGACACATTCTTTTTTCTAATCCTACTTTGGAAAAATTGTTGAACTATACACCCTTAAACCATATTAAGCAGCTTGCACAAGTTGATGAAGGGTTGTATCAGGTTTTTGAATCGTTTAAACCTTTTGACAGGAAGTTGTTCCAACTTACCAATGAACGGCAGCAAATACAATTGGCGCTAAAATCTACGCCCATTACGTTAGACGGAAAATCACTGATATTGGTTGTTGTGCAGGATATTCATGAAGAGCTGGATGAAAAGGAAACCGAATCTTGGGTGAGACTTATTAGAGTGCTAACCCATGAAATTATGAATACGATTACCCCAATAGCTTCAATTTCAGATTCAATAATTAAATATTACAAGAAAGATGGCAAAGTAGTGTCTTCTAAAAGTTTAGATGAAACTCAAATTAAGAATACACTAAAAGGATTGGAAGTAATAAAGGAGCAAGGAGGAAACCTAATGGATTTCGTTCAATCCTACCGCAGTTTATTAAATGTTCCTGAACCTAATAGAACCATAGTAAGTGGAAAAAAGTTATTGGGAAAAATAGAGGTCTTAATGTCGACCAGACCGGAAAACGAGCAAACCAATTTTTATGTGGAATGCAATCCTGATGAGTTGGAATTTTTTATTGACGAAAAACAGATTACCCAAGTATTGATTAATCTTGGCAAAAATGCCCTGCAATCTGTTAGGGAAACAAAAAAAGGGCAAGTCCATATTATTGCAGGAATTGAAAATGATGGTGTAAAGTACATAGAGGTAAAAGATAATGGACCGGGAATACCATCAGATTTAATAGATGAAATTTTTGTTCCTTTTTTCACCACTAAGAATGAGGGCACCGGCATTGGGTTGAGTCTATCCAAGCAAGTAATGCAATTACACGGGGGTAATCTAAAGGTTCGATCTATTCAAAATCAAGAAACTGTTTTTAGACTAACCTTTGCGTAACCATTGAGTTTGAAAATGAAGAAGGAAATACTTTTAAAGTTTTGTTGGGACTACCTAAATAAAAGAACAGAAAGACTACAGGAAAGGAGTGTTTCATTGCAAGAATCCCTGAACTCCGAAACGAAGAGCAGTGCTGGAGACAAACATGAGACCGGTAGGGCAATGGTGCAGCTAGAGCAAGAGAAACTGGGAAAACAACTTTTTGAGCTTGAAGAAATAAAAAGAGTTCTTCAAAAGGTAGATATTAAAAAAACGTCGAAAAAAATCAGTTTGGGAAGCCTGATTAAAACAACTTCAGCTAACTACTTCATTGCAATTTCTGCAGGAACGGTTAAAAGGGATGATATCTCTATTTTTTGTATTTCAGCAGGTTCGCCAATAGGCAAACTTTTATTGGGAAAACAACAAGGAGATTTGTTTAGCTTCAACGGCACTGAGATTAAGATTCTCGATGTAAATTAATTTTTATCACTCCTTTTTCAAATGTTATCCTGAGCAATGTCGTATTTAGCTTGTTGAAATATTGTTGAAGAAAAAGAACTTTTTCCTTCTGGCCTATTTATAAATCAATAGCCCATATCCATCCATTTCCACTGGATTTTTTAAATAAATTTCCCGAACTTCACTTATCGTTGGATATAAATCATTAAAACGGATTCATATCCTTTTAGTTATGCTCAATTAAACGAAAATGGGAATATTCTCTAAAAAACCTAAAATGGACTCGAAAGAGCAATTCCTTGATATTATAAGAAAGGAATATAATAATTTGACTCAAGGACAAGTTCCATCTGATTTAGTTGATGAAGTTTCTAACGGCATTACTGAATATTATTACGGCCAATACAAGAGGTTTCGAAAACAATATCCGAAATCAATTAAAAGATATTCTTCTTTTCAAACTAAAGACTTAGACCATCCTGATACTTATGAAACTATAATTAAACTTCTGAAAGGAAGAGTTGGTGATGAATATGATAAATATGCAACTGTATTCTTGAATAAAACATTGAACGAATTGAAAGCGTTCGAAAAAAACAGAGAAGACTTTTACAAAATGTTCTAAAAGTCTACCAACTTTTTAAGCGGAACTTCCAAAGCCTTAGCAATCTCTAAAAGTGAATAGATAGTCGGATTAACTTTTCCATTTTCCAACTTTTCAAGTGCCTGTCTATCTTTATTGCAAGCACGAGCCAAATCGGACTGACTCCAATCCTTCTGACTTCTTAACTCAACAATACGCTGACCCACTTTCTTTTTAAGTTGTTCTTTATTCACAGAACAAATGTCAATTAATTATACGACAATTTTGTCATACAAAAGTTTGACAAACTGATTTAAATTATTATGTTTGTCATATAACTAGTTGACAATTGAGTAAAGTCAGGATTTTAAAAATATACAGTAAGTTCCGTTATAGAAGATGGGGGAATAATTATTCTGTACCTGAAATTCGACTAGAGGGACAGTGGCTCGAACAACTTGGATTTGAACAAGGAAATGAAGTATTAATCGAACAGAAAAAGAAGAAACTGATAATAACTGTGAAAAAAGAAAAAGAGCATAACACGGTATATAAAAAATAGCGGTTTAAGTGCTTAAACGAAAATGAGTTTTGTAAATTTATGGTCAACAGTAACTTGAAAAGTTAGTGCATAAAATCCGCTACTTTTCATATACAAACCGATAAGTGAAAACCCCTTGAGACCGACAGGCGGGTTTCTGTCTATCTTTTAACTAGACTTAGGACTTCAGTTGAACTCGAAGTGACAAAATCAATCCAAATCAGGTTTTTTGCGATAAGCCTTTTTATTGGAATCTATTTTTTTAGATTTTAATCGTTTTTCAACAGAAGATTTTGAGGGCTTGGTAGGTTTTCTTTTTTTAGGAACCTCCAAGGACTTTTTAAGTAGGTCAAAAAAACGTTTTATTACAAGAACTTTGTTTTTATGTTGACTTCGAGCTTCATCACACTGTAGAATAAGTGATCCCTCTTTAGTCAATCTTGCCTCAAGTTTTAATAAGAATCTGCTCTTTTCGGCATCGGATAGACCGTAGGAAGATTGTGGATTAAAAGTCAATTCTACTTTTGAAGAGACTTTGTTTACATGTTGTCCACCTGCGCCGCTGCTTCGTATGGCTTTAAATTGAAGTTCTTTAAGGATTTGTTCTTTGTTCAATTTGAAGACGTGAATTAATTGTTTCCAAAGATACATTAAGGAAAACAGTATCACCTTTCTTTAGCTTTTTTGAAGTATTGAAGTACAAAACTGTTACCTCATTCACCGTAGCTTCATTTAGAAAATGACTTCCTTTAAAAAAAGAATCTTTTACGGACACTTGCAAACCTGAAGTATCGGAAATTTGAAATTCGTGCGGATAAACAAGAACCGATTTATCAATTTCGGCATAGGACTTTAGGAGTTTGATGGGAAGTCTATTTACTTCCCCAAAAAGCGAAGCCGTGTAATAATTTGGAGGGTTCTTATAAAGCTTTTTTGTTTTCTGATTGGCAACGATTCTTCCTTTTTCTAAAACAATGGTATTTTCCGCATAAGGCAAAACATCATTGGGGTCATGACTTGCAGTAAGAACGGTTATCTCTTTTTCTTTTAAATACGGAAACAAATTTCTCCGTAACGAGTTCCTTTTAAAATTATCAATATGTCCAAAAGGCTCGTCTAAAAGTAGTAGTTCAGGTTCTTGGGCCAAAACGCGAGCTAAGGCTACGCGTTGCTGTTGGCCTCCACTTAAATTTTTAACCTTTGTTTTTGCATAAGACTCAAGTTCTATAAGCGCTAAAAGTTCTTGAATACGTTGTTGGTGCGTTTCACGCTCAAAAACAGATAGATGTTGCCCAATATTTTCTTCAACAGTTATAAAGGGCATCAAGTCAAAATCTTGTGAAAGATATTTCATGTATGATTCCCCTGGAACAAGATTATAGTTTGGACCAAGAGCTTCCTTATCGCCCCAAAAGATAGCTCCGTTCTCAACATGCAAAAGCCCATAAATGATTTTGAGCAAGGTGCTTTTTCCAGATCCACTTTCTCCCATCAATGCCAAGTTTTCCCCTTTTGCCACTTGAAAGGAAATGTCCTCCAGAATGGTTTGGTCTTGATAACTGAAAGAAGGTATATGAACGTTTAACATATTAAATGAGCGTCAACAAAAATCTACTTTACTTAAAAACGGATTTCTTGGCAATAAAAGTATTTCTAGTCTTTGAACTCTTTTAAAACAGCTTGGTTCGGAAGCTGGTCATATCCCATATTGAACAACGTAAAACCAAAGATATCCGCATATTGTTCAATGGTTTTGCTCACAGGTGTTCCAGCACCATGCCCTGCATTGGTTTCTATTCTTATTAAGGTTGGATTTTCCCCCGCTTGTTTTTCCTGTAGCTCCGCTGCAAATTTGAAACTATGTGCTGGGACCACACGATCATCATGATCTCCTGTAGTCACCAATGTGGCTGGGTAGGCGGTTCCTTCTTTGACATTATGTACAGGGGAGTACCCTTTTATATAATTGAACATTTCTTCGCTTTCCTCGGAAGTGCCATAGTCATAGGCCCAACCTGCACCGGCAGTAAAAGTATGATACCTAAGCATGTCCAGCACGCCAACAGCGGGTAATGCCACCTGTACTAAATCCGGTCGTTGGGTCATGGTAGCACCTACCAATAACCCTCCATTAGAACCACCTCTAATGGCAAGATATTCTTTTGAGGTATAGTTGTTTTCAATTAGGAACTCTGCTGCAGCAATGAAATCGTCAAAGACATTTTGCTTTTGCAGTTTGGTTCCGGCAATATGCCATTTCTTCCCATATTCCCCACCACCTCTAAGGTTAGGAACTGCATAGACACCTCCTTGTTCCATCCAAACGGCATTTACAATACTGAATGAAGGGGTTAAACTAATATTGAATCCGCCATAACCATATAAAATAGTGGGGTTTTTACCATTGAGTTCTACTCCCTTTTTATATGTAATGATCATAGGGACCTTAGTGCCGTCTTTGGAAGTATAAAACACCTGTTTAGATTCATAATCTTCTGGATTAAAATCAATTTCTGGTTTCCAATATTGCTCGTATTCTCCAGTTTCTACATTGTATTTGTATGAAGAGCTTGGCGTGTTGTAGTTGGTAAATGAAAAATAAAATTCTTTCTCTTCTTTTTTGCCGCCAAAACCACCTGCGCTCCCTACACCGGGCAACCTGACTTCGCGAACCAGTTTACCATCATAATCATATTGTAATACCTGAGAGATGGCATCAACCATATATTCCGTAAAGAAATAACCTCCTCCCGTTCCAACCGTCAAAACATTTTCAGTTTCTGGAATAAAATCCTCCCAGTTGTCTGGAGTGGGATTGGACGCATCTGTTATCACAATCTTTTTGTTAGGAGCATCCATATTGGTGACCAAATACAACTTGGACCCTACATTTTCTATCACATAGGTATCAGAATCGGTATGGTCCAAAATGGGAATCAACTCACTATTGGGTTCAGTTAAATCTTTTAGAAATAATTTGTTGCCAGAGGTTGAGGTTGAGGCTGAGATGAACAGGTATTTTTCATCTTCTGAAACTGAAGCACCTACATACCGATGCTTTTCTTCAGGGGTGCCACCAAATATAATTTTGTCCTGAGATTGCGGAGTACCCAATTCATGATAGTATAATTTGTGCTGGTCTGTTTTTGCAGACAGCTCACTTCCTTTGGGTTTGTCATAGCTGGAGTAGAAGAATCCTTTATCTCCTTTCCAAGAAATTCCACTAAACTTTATATCAACCAAGGTGTCCTCAACAATTTCTCTGCTTTCAGAATTGATTACGATGCCTTTGCGCCAATCACTGCCTCCTTCAGAAATTAAATATGCTGCCTTGGAGCCATCTTTTGTAAACTGCAGCCCCATTAAGGAAGTGGTGCCATCCTCAGAAAAAGTATTGGGGTCTAAGAAAACTTCTTCTTCCCCACCTTCTTTTTTTCTATAGACCACATACTGGTTCTGCAACCCATCATTTTTGTAGAAATAGGTATAGTCACCCTCTTTAAAAGGAGAGCCCAGTTTTTCATAATTCCATAGCTTTTCTAATCGGTTCTTTAAATCTTCCCGAAAGGGAATTTTATCCAGGTAATTGAATGTAGAGGCATTTTGTTCTTTTACCCAAGCTTCGGTTTCCTCGCTGCGGTCATCTTCCAACCAACGATAAGGGTCTTTAACTTCGGTTCCAAAATAAGTATCAACAGTATCGACTTTTTTAGTGGTTGGGTAGTTCACGACTATGGGTTCTCTTTTGGTAGTTTCTTTACAAGCAGCTATAAGAATTAGGGCTGCAAAGGGGATTAATTTTCGCATGTCTTTTGGATTGATTCTGCTAAAAATACCATAAAAAGCTACAATCTCTAAAGAAGGAGAAAGCTTTAACGTATTTTAAGAAACTACTTCAGAAGTGTTGGAAACCAGCTTATTTTCCACCAAATATTCAGCAATTTGAACGGCGTTGGTTGCGGCACCTTTTCTAAGATTATCAGAAACCACCCACATATTTAGAGTATTGCGTTGGGTTTCATCTCGGCGTATACGACCCACGAAAACATCATCTTTTCCATGAGCGTAAATAGGCATGGGATAGGTGTTGGTATCTGGGTTGTCCTGAACCGTTATGCCAGGAGTTTCGCTAAGTAGTTTTCTTACTTCGGTCAGGTCAAAATCCTTATGGAATTCCACATTAACCGATTCTGAATGACCTCCGGCGGTTGGGATGCGAACAGCAGTAGCCGAAACGGAGAAGGTACGGTCATCCAATATTTTTTGAGGTTCGCGAGCAAGCTTCATTTCTTCCTTAGTATACCCGTTTTCCATGAATACATCGCAATGTGGCAATGCATTTCTCCCAATAGGATATGGGTAGGCCATTTCTCCCTGTATACCTGCAATCTCATTTTCCAATTGGCGAACAGCTTTCACCCCGGTTCCTGAAACAGATTGATAAGTGGAAACCACCACACGTTTCATTTGATATTTTTTGTGGAGAGGATTTAGCGCCATCACCATTTGAATGGTTGAGCAATTGGGATTGGCTATAATCTTGTCTTCAGTGGTTAATTCGCTAGCGTTTATTTCTGGGACCACTAGTTTTTTAGTAGGGTCCATTCGCCAAGCTGATGAATTGTCAATTACTGTAGTCCCAACTTCGGCAAATTTAGGAGCCCATTCCAAAGAGGTATCTCCGCCGGCTGAAAATATAGCAATATCCGGGTGAGCTGCAAGCGCATCGTTAAGTCCGATTATTGTGTATTCTTGATTCTTATAAGTCAATTTCTTGCCCACAGATCTTTCAGAAGCAACCAGTAATAATTCTGAAATAGGAAAATTACGTTCTGCCAATACTTTTAACATTACCTCGCCAACCATTCCAGTGGCTCCAACAACTGCTACTTTCATTTTATTCCTTTTGGAGAGACAAATGTACTACAGATAAAAATTTAAACAAGTATTTTAAAATCACATAATCAAAAAATAACAAAATGTTACAAATAAAACAACCGCCAGCATGTTAGCGAAACAAACTGACGGCTTTAAGATTATTATTGTGATGTAGCGGTTGGCCTTTTTATAGGCGAACGATTTTTACTTCTTTAATAAGTCCCTGATTTCTGAAAGTAGCTCTTCTTGAGATGGACCTGCTGGTGCTTCTGGAGCTGCCTCTTCTTTTTTCTTCATCTTGTTCACTCCTTTTACAATCATGAACATCACAAAAGCAACAATGATGAAATCAATAACATTGGTTAAAAAATCGCCATATAGTACAGCAACTTCACCAACTTTTTCTCCAGCGTCATTCATGGCTCCTTCTTTTACGATATATTTTAAATCTTTGAAATCCGCATTAAAGATTAGTCCAATCAAAGGAGAGACAATTCCCCCGGTAAAAGAGGCAACAACCTTGTTAAATGCTGCACCCATAACGAAACCTACGGCAATGTCCACCAGGTTTCCTTTCATTGCAAAATCTTTGAATTCTTTCAACATAATTTTATAGTTTAAGTGGTTAATAGGCTTACAATGTAATTAAAAAAGAGGTTTATGCCAATTTGCCGGCATAAAATCATGAGTTAATGATTACCCTTTTTACCCTTGGAGAAATAGCTGTTAATATTTCGTAAGAGATAGTATTTGCTGATTCCGCGAAATCTTCTGCAGATTGGTTTTGTCCAAAAACCACAACTTCATCACCCTCTTTACAATCGATATCCGTGATATCTATCATAATCATATCCATGCAAACATTGCCAATAATAGGTGCTTTTCTACCTTTAATAAGCACATGACCTTTTTGATTTCCGTATTGTCTGCCTATTCCATCGGCATGCCCTAGTGGGAGTGTGGCCGTTATTTTATAGCCATCAGATTTGTATGCGCGATTGTAGCCCACGCTTTCATTTGGCTCTATTTTATGGATTTGAGAAATGATGGTTTTCAATATAGCGACGGGCTTTAACTGGGCGTCAATTGCCTTATCATTACCATAACCATATAAGCCTATTCCACTGCGAACCATTTCAAATTGAGCTTCAGGATAATTTATAATTCCTGAGGTATTCAGCATATGGCGGAAAGGAGCATACCCCAATTTTTGATTAAGCTCATCGCTTATCTTTTTGAAGGTTTCAATCTGAATTAAGCTAAATGCTTTTTCAGAAGCATCTTCTGAAGCGGCCAAATGGGAAAAAACAGAAATGACCTTTAGTTCCTTTCTATCTCTTAAATGCTCAACAATAAAATCCACATCATTTTCCCAAAAACCAAGGCGGTTTAATCCTGTATTGAATTTAACATGAATGGGATAATCTATTTGCTTTTTGTCCTTAGCTATTTCTAAAAAGAGCTTTAGAATTTTTGGAGAATAGATACTGGGTTCCAAAGAATGGTCAATCAATTCGCCAAAATTTACAGGCTGAGGATGCAGCACCAAAATGGGAGATGTAATCCCAGCATTCCTAAGTAAAACACCTTCCTTTACGTAAGCAACAGCAAAATAATCTATTCCCAAGCTTTCCATTTTTTTTGCAATAGTTATCATGTCGCTTCCATACGCAAAAGCCTTTACTACTGCTAAAAATTTGGTTTCTTGGGCTAATCTGGATTTTAAAAACCAGTAATTGTGTTCTAGCGCGATTAGGTCTATTAGGAGGGTGGTGTCACCAATTTTACTCATTGGCGGCTTTCTTTTTAGCTTCCACTTCCTCAGAATCCACATTCATCTGACTTACTTTTTCCTTTAACATGGCCTTGTAGAAAGCGGCTCTGCTTAAAGGTTCATACTCTCCAGTTTCACCAAGAAGCACAAGCTTGTCATTATTGGATTTTCTAAAACTGTAATTGGCCAAGTTTCCGGTACGGGTGCAAACTGCATGAACTTTGGTTACGTACTCGGCAGTAGCCATTAACGCTGGCATGGGACCAAATGGGTTTCCTTTAAAATCCATATCCAATCCAGCTACTAATACACGAACACCTCTGTTGGCCAAATCATTGCAAACAGTAACTATCTCATCATCAAAAAATTGAGCCTCATCAATTCCAACAACGTCACAGTCATCTGCCAACAGACGAATATTTGCTGCTGCTGGAACCGGCGTAGATCTAATTTCATTGGAATCATGGGAAACCACCATATCCTCATGATATCGGGTGTCCACAATAGGTTTAAAAATCTCAACTTTTTGTTTGGCAAATTGGGCACGCTTTAATCTTCTAATAAGTTCTTCGGTCTTTCCAGAAAACATAGAACCGCAGATGACTTCTATCCATCCAAATTGTTCTTTAGGGTTTACTGTGTTTTCGAGAAACATACCGTACTTTTAAACGAAATTGTGTAGTTTTTCGTTTTATTAAAGGAAAGCACAAAACTACTAAAAAAATATGCCTCGACTTAAGATTAAAATTTAACCTTTTGTTCTTAGTGGTATAATGAAAATGATTTTATTTTTATAGTAAAGATTAATAGCTATGATACGGAAATTAAGGGAGGAGCTGATAAAATTGTCCACGGACATTATTACAACAAGAGACGATAAGGAATTGACAGAGCTTTATGATAAGGCTAAAGACATCTATGAAAAACTGGCAGTACTTAAATTTATAGATGAGAAGTTGAACGATGTTGAAGTTGATGTATCTAAAAATGTAATTGCTTCACGGTTTGAAAAAATGGCAAATGCTGTTCTAAGCGGCAATATTGCAGTACCTGAAAGTAACCCACACGAAGAAGATATAATTATTCCAGGGATGGACACCATAAAGGATATGGTTTCAGAAATGCCTACAGAAGAGGCTATAGAACATGTTTTTACAGAATTTGTGGCGAAACCAGAATACATGAAGAATGAGAAAGAAATTCTTTCTCCACCAGAAACAAACGGGAATACAGAAAATGGCAAATCTAAATCACTGAATGATACCTTTGTTAAGGATTTTCAAGTTGGGCTTAATGATAAATTGGCCTTTGTAAAACATTTGTTCAATAATAACACGAATGATTACAACAGGGTGTTGTCTCAGCTTAACACAATTGATACAGAGGAACGTTCCATTGCTTTTATCACCAATATGGTAAAACCAGAGTACAAAAACTGGGAAGGCAAAGAAGAATATGAGTCACGCTTTATGACCTTGATAGCGCGCAGATTTCAATAAACCGTTCTTTTCCGTTTACTTTTTATATTTTTAAGGGGATTACAACCTTAAATAATCAATTATGAATTTTACAAAAATTGCCTTTTGGCTTTCAACAGTATTGTTGACAGCTATAATGTTCTTTTCTGTTTATAACTATTTCTTTAATAACGAAATGATCCGTGGCTTCTTTGAAAGTATGGGCTATCCTACATATATTATCTATCCTTTGGCCATTGCCAAGATACTTGGACTAATAGCGGTTTGGGGCAATTTTTCCAAGTGGTTAAAAGAGTGGGCGTACGCAGGGTTTTTCTTTAATTCTATTTTAGCGTTTTTTGCTCATTATATGGTAAGTGACGGACAACATACGGGAGCGGTTATTGCTTTTGTTGTTGTTTTGATATCTTATTTTACAGGAAAACAAGTAAGGCCTTAACTTTGGCCTATGGGAAAATTATTTCTGGTTCCGACTCCAATAGGTAATCTGGAAGATATTACGCTTAGAGCCATTAAGATTCTTAAAGAGGTTGATTTAATTCTGGCGGAAGATACCCGCACCAGTGGAAAACTGCTCAAACATTTTGAGATAGCAACACCTTTGCAAAGTCACCACATGCACAACGAGCATCATCAGATTAATACATTGGTGCAAAAACTAAACGGAGGTGCTATTTTGGCGTTAATTTCTGATGCAGGAACTCCAGCCATCTCCGACCCGGGATTTTTACTGACCCGTGCTTGTGTGGAACATGGTATTGATGTGGAATGTCTACCTGGTGCAACAGCCTTTGTTCCAGCTTTAGTGAATAGTGGACTTCCTAATGATAGATTTGTTTTTGAGGGATTTCTACCGGTCAAGAAAGGTCGTCAAACAAGATTGAAATTTTTGGCAGAAGAGACTCGTACCATGGTATTTTATGAATCTCCGCACAAGCTACTTAAGACATTGAATCAGTTTGTAGAGTATTTTGGAGAAGACAGACCAGTCTGCATATCTCGAGAACTTACTAAAATGTATGAGGAAACGGTTCGCGGCACTGCAAAAGAGATTTTGGAACACTTTACCCAAAATCCTCCCAAAGGAGAATTTGTGATAGTAGTTGGTGGAAACAAATAAATACTATATTTAGATAGCCAATCAATAAAGATGAATACTAAGATGCGTTTTAAAAGAGCATGAATTTAGCTCCTTGGGCCATTGCTCTTTTCACTGTAATTGTTGTTTATTTTCTTGACCGTTGGGAGAATAAACATATCAAGTCTATTTTTGACTGGGTACCGGCAATACTATTGGCCTATTTAATCCCTGCTGGTATTTCATACGCGTTGGGGCTCGATTTGTCCCAAGCTAAAATCCACGACTATAGCAAAGATTTTTTTATTCCCTTAACCATTGTTTCGGTAATGGCAAGCCTTTCATTAGGTCAGCTTAAGGCTATTGGCTATAAGCCAATCGTGCTTTTTGTATCGGGGTCATTTTTTATTGCGCTCTTTCCGATAATTTTTGTCATGGGCTTTTCCGATACAACCCTGGTTGCCGAAACACTATCCAACGATGGTTTTTGGAAAGGAATACCCCCAGTGGTGGGCAGTTGGATTGGAGGAAGTACAAGTCAATTAGTGCTAAAAGAATTGGTAGAATGTCCAGAGGCAATCTTCCTTTCTGTTTTGGTGATGGACAATATCTTGGTCAACGTTTGGACAATTTTAATGTTTCAGGGAATTAAAAAAAGCAACAAACTAAACACTTGGTTCAAAATAACGGATAAAGGAATACCAGAGGAAATCCGTACAGAAAATCAAAAACCAATAGCTGTATGGATAACCGTCGTTATTCTTTTGGCGATTGTTTTTGCCACCAACCACTTTATTGAAAGTTTTGTGGGGAAAGTAGTTTTACTTTCCATTATTGGCTTGGCTCTTGGAAACTTTATTCCCCGATGGAACTTTAAGTTCTCATTAAAGGCAGGAGCAATTTTAATCTTGGTGGTCATGGCCATTTTAGGATTAAAGCTGCAGTTTGACACCCTTGGTTTTGATGTATCCTTTTTTGGCTTTTTAGTAGTTTGGTTATTAGGTCATTTTGTTTTTATGGTCCTAGTGGCCAAATTGATGAACATAAATATGGCTTGGGTACCCATTGCAAGTATGGCGAATGTAGGAGGGATAGCAACGGCGCCAGCTGTTACGGCCGCTTATGAGAAGAAATGGATGCCCCATGCTATTGTATTGGCAATACTAAGCATGGCAACAGGTACTTTTTGGGGGATGCTTACGATATACTTTTTAAAAGTAACAGTAGGGTCTTAACTATATTAAATCTTTGAGCGGCTATTAAAACTCCAGATTTGATAGTTCTGGAGTGTATTTTCGACAATATCTATAGCATTTAGTATTTGACTCCAATGGTTCAAAAGTTTAATCCTGAGATTGATAAGGTGTATTTCATCAACAAATACACACTGTTTCATATTATGTCAGGTTCTGGTACCATCCAAGTGGATTTTAAGAATTATACAGATTGGCAAGACAAGGCCATTTACTTGGAAAAGGGGCAGTATATCAAATTCTTTTCGGATGATTTTGTGGTCAGAAAAATAGAATTCCCAAGCAAGACCATTTTTGAGAAGAAAGAGGTGCGAGTTCTTTTTAAGCACCTGATTTCGTTAGGCTACATCAACTTTAATGAATGTGAGGAGTGTAAAAGATATCTTTCAAACACAGTTTTCTCTGAAAACACGACTGAAATTATCGACATCTCTTCAAAACAGTGGTATTGGCAAAATCCTTTTCAGGCAAGCAAACAGGAGTATCAGATTATTTTTGATGTAAAGGAAATTATCGACAAGGAATATTACGGCAATTTCAATAATAATGACCTCTCCGCTTTAATGTTAGAAAATGGATATAATGCCCAAGCACTTGTAAAGGATAAGATAGGTCTATCAGTTAAGGCTTTACTCTCTAACAAAAGATTAATGGAGAGCAAAAAGAAAATAGCCTTTACAGATAAGAGCATTCAAGAGGTGTCTTTTGAAACAGGGTATAAAGATCCTGCTTATTTTAATCGGGTATTCAAAAACACTACAGGTCAAACCCCAGCTCAATTTAGAGATGGTTTCGATTATGAAAACCGTGATACCTTCACCAAAAACCTTATCGAATTATTAAAAAATCATCATGCTGAACAGCGAAACCTTGAGTTTTATGCTGACAAAATGAATCTCTCCGTCAAGGCACTTTCCAAAAAAACTAAAGCAAAAATGAACGCTTCTTTAGGTCAGCTGATTCGAAACGAGTTGATTTCTACCTCAAAAAAACTACTTGTCCAAGAAGCTTCCATCAAGGACATTGCCTACAAACTTGGATTTGAAGAGGCGAACCATTTTTCAAACTTCTTTAAAAATTATACAGGAAGTACTCCTACCGATTACAAATTCAAAAAGTACAATTCTTAGCGTCTTTTTTGTACCTCTTTGAAGGCATTCCATGCTGAAATTTGCAATGTAATTACAAACTAAAATTTGTTTAATCATTAAAAATAAAAGTAATGGATATTAAATCACTAGCCACCGAAATGGATGGCATTGTAGGCAAAGGAGCCATTGTAGATGCAGTAAAACAATTTTTTGCAGAAGACGCCACAACGTCTGACTATAATGGACTAGCGACCACGAACAAACAACAAATGGTCGAAAAAATGGAAGGCTTCGCGGGAGCAATCGCTCAAGTAAATGGGATTACCCATCACCATACTATTGTAGATGGAAATGTATCAGCTTCGGAATTCACATTTGATTTCAATATGAAGGACGATAGCAAAATCTACTGGCACGAAATCATTCGTCGTGTATGGAACAACAATGGTGAAGTAGTTCAAGAAGAATATTTCAACGCCCAATAAATGTTCCCGTCTTTCCCTGATATTAAACCTAAAACTCGATTACGTGGTATTAGTGAGGCAAGTTTTGGCGCCCTTTTTATTAGGTCCAGATGGTATTATCAATTAGGACTGAAGGGAAGAAATATCAGCAAGGATAAAGACATACTAATTAAAACAAACAAATAAATATTTAAAGAAAAGCAAAATGAAAATTTTAAAATTATCTATAGTAATGGTAGCATTAACATTTGCTACAAATTTATCGGCTCAAGACAAAATGGCCAATAATATTGACAATAGTAATATTGCACTTGCAGGTTATAGCCCTGTATCATACTTAGATTTGGGATTGGCCCAAAGAGGAAATAAAGCGTATAAATCCGAGTACAAAAAAGTGGTTTATTATTTCACGTCTGGAGAGCAAAAGGCAACTTTTGATAAAAACCCTTCCAAGTATTTACCTCAATATGGTGGTTTCTGTGCTTTTGGCACCTATGCTGGAGCAAAATTCAGAGTGGACCCAACTAAATTCATCGTAAAAGATGGAAAATACTACTTGTATTTGAACAATGTGGAGTTGGATGCAAAACAACTCTGGCTTGCAGAAAACAATCATGCAAAATTAAAAAGTGTTGCTGACACCAATTGGAAGAAGTTGGGTAAGACGCATAACTAGACCATTTTAATAATCGCTAAAATTTTTAGTCATGAAATTCATAACCAAAAGAATTCACGCATTTTTAGATTACCCTGTAGCTATTGCATTAATAATACTACCCTTCTTATTAGGTTTGGGTGAATCTAACCCGCTGGCTGCACAACTTTCGGTAGCGACAGGAATTGCAGCATTTGTGCTGACCTTGTTAACAGATCATCACTTGGGAGCTTTTAAAGTTATTCCCTATAAGTTTCATTTGTTGGTTGATTTTATAGTTGCCATAGTATTTATTCTGGCGCCTTTTATACTGTCTTTTGAAGGAATCGATGCTTACTACTATTGGATAAATGGAATTGCGGTACTAACGGTGGTTAGCCTTCATAAAGCAGAAGTAATTGCTTAGAACTATGAAAGTGGAGAATAACGCTAAAACCATGTTCTTTTTCATATAAAAACAACTAAAGATTTAGATTGGTTGTGGCTCAAAGCATGTCAATTGTAAGATTGATGTGCTTTGGTGTTTAACGTAAATCGTAAAATTAAAAGAACAAAAGCTAAGTGGCTAAAACTACTCTTGGCTTTTTTATACATTTAACAGACATGAAACAATTACTCTCCGATATTCGTAAGTGCGAAGTATGCATAGAACACCTTCCTCTAGGGCCAAGACCCATTGTTGCAGGACACCCAGATGCTAAAATCCTGATTATTGGTCATGCGCCGGGCACGAAAGTGCATAAAACCGGAATACCCTGGGATGACCCTAGCGGTAAACAATTGAGAAAATGGATGGGTGTGACGGACGAAATCTTCTATGACGAAACCAAAATAGCCCAAATGCCGATGGGGTTTTGTTATCCCGGAAAGGGAAAAACGGGTGATTTACCACCAAGAACAGAATGTGCGCCCTTATGGCATAAATTACTACTGAATAAAATGCCTAACATAAAATTGACAATTTTGATTGGCCAATACTCCCAACGTCATTATTTGGGCAACAAAATGGAAAAGAATTTGACCGAAACAGTTCGGAATTACATGAACTACGCACCCGATTATTTTGTAATACCACACCCTTCACCTAGAAACCGATTTTGGTTAAGTAAAAACCCGTGGTTTGAAGTTGAAGTGATTCCGAAACTTCAGGAACATATTTCAAAACAATTGAATGTTTAATACGAAATACCGGATCGTAATCGGCTAAAAGTTTCAGGTTTCATGTTAAGGTAAGAGGCCAAATATTTTTGCGGAATCACTTTTAGCTCTTCAGGGCAACGTTGCATAAAAGCGATATAACGCTGTTCGGCAGAAAGGGTTAAAAGTTCTACCTCTCTACTCAACCTTCCAAATAAGATCTGTTGAAAAAATTCATGTCCCCACTTATAAAAGTCAGGGTGCCTTTCAAACAAATCTTGGTAGTCTTTAAATGAAATCGCCAACATTTTTGAAGGTTTCAACGCTTCCAAAAAAGTATCCGAAGGTTGTTTTTTAATGAAGGAATCAAACGCTCCCGAGGGGCTTCCCGAGTACGAAAACCCAAGAACCACTTTCTCCCCTTTCTCGTTTAAGATGTAAATGGCCTGGACCCCTTCCAACACAAAATAAAAATAGCGTTCAATATTTCCGGCTTCCGTGATGAGGTCGTATTGATTAAAAGTCTTTACTGACCACAGCGATTTAAAATGATGTTCTTCTTTTTCGGTCAAAGCGACCTGAGGGAAAAATGACATTAGGTGAACAAAAGTTTCATCATCCATATGAGAGGATATTTTCCTCAAAAATAATCCAAAATATTCCTTTCCCGAATCTCATCATAATCCTGTCAGCACTTAGCAGAGCTTAAGTGTTGAAGGTGTAAATTATGTACCTAACGAAAGTGGGAATTTTGCAAACATGTTTTGTCAGACCTTCAAACAAGAATCAATTGGAATAAAAAGCAAGTTTCGGGTTGAACAACTAAGGAACACATCCGATATTTGTATAATAGTATTCATTGAAATTTTTTTTCTTAAAAATATTCCCATGGAAATTAAAAATTCTACAGAAAAGGACATTGATGAAATATTTCGGTTGTACGGTCTAGCATCTGAGTATCAAAAATCAAAAGAAGGAGTAGTGGTGTGGCCTACATTTAAAAGGCAACTTGTGGGAACTGAAATCGATGAAAACCGCCAATGGAAGTTGCTTATTAACAATCAAATTGCTTGTGTTTGGGCAATTGCATTCGATGACGAGCAAATCTGGGAAGAAAAGAATGTCGATGCCGCAATTTACATTCATCGAATTGCCACCAACCCTGATTTTAGGGGCAACAATTTTGTTGCGATTATTGTGGAATGGGCAAAAGAATATGCTACCGAACTTAATAAGGATTATGTGAGATTAGATACCTTGGGCAATAATAAAAAGCTGATTAAATACTACGTTAATGCTGGTTTTGAATTCTTGGGGATGTTTGATTTAAAGAATACAGATGGACTACCAGACCATTATGGGAAGGCCCCGGCCTGTTTGTTTGAAATCAACCTAAATCCCGACAAAAAAAGCATTAGCGGTTAATCTTGTCAATCAAAAAAACAACTTGCTAGACTTATACATTAAAATCGGTATTGAGCAAGGTAAGAGAATGGGGTCATGCTAATCACAATTACCTTTCACCTCATAGTTTATGGGTTAATAAAAGCCTAATTGTATATAATTTAAGAATGATTGAAATGGAATGGATATAGTTTGGTGGTCTAAATGACCATTTATGAAAATAAAACTACTTCTTCTAATTTCAATTTTCATCCTCTTATACACCAATGGATTTTCTCAAACAAATACAAATCCTAAAAACAACAACTTAGAATTCTCAACAGGCTTCAACTCTGGCTCATTAAAGAATTTAGAATTTGCACCAGTATCCCGTTACGATTATGATGGCTTGTTTTACAGTTTAAACTATGAGCGTAAAAGCAGAAATGAAAATTTATTTGAAGTACAGGTCGACTATTTAACCACAGAGTTAAAATCAGATGCAATTCCACAACTAAATACTGACTATTCAAAAATTGGATTGGGGTTTTCGTATTTAAAACAAATTTTTGATAAAGATGTTTTTTCCATACATATTGGATTACAATCTCAAACCACCGCCTCTTTATACAGAGACAATTATTATTTAGTAGATCAAGAATTTGGTATAGCAAGCCGATTTACATATCAGTTAAACAAAAAACAATATTTAACTTCTAAACTGACCATTCCTTTGGTCTTAATGAGGCTTAGGGGAGATTTTGGTTTAGATGCGTATTTAGTAAATCGCTATCAAGGCGCCCTATGGAACTTAGAATATGGGTATTCAATCTCTAACCATTTTGGCTTACGTCTAAGCTATGATTTTAAATACAATAGACTTCAAATACCAAATGCATTTAGAGAATTGCAACATCAGGTTAACCTAGGCATTAATTATAAATTTTAATTATGAAACGTAACTCACCTATAATTTATGTTTTTTATTTTCTATTAATTTCAATACCAACATCTTGCTCAGATACTTTAATTGGTGATGAAGGAAAATTGGATGAAGACACTTATTTAAACTATCAAACAAAAACAGATTTAGAACTCCCTTTTGAGGAAGAATGGTATGTGTTTGTTGGGGGCAGAACACACTTAAGTGGAGGACATCATTTTATTACTCGGGGTACAGGCCAAAGATATGCTTATGATATTGCCGTGGTAATTGATGGAAGCAGTTTTTCAGATGATAGCAGTAAAAATGAAAATCACTATTGTTTTGGAAAACGCATAAATGCTCCTGCGGATGGTAATGTAATAGCCCTAGAAAATAACATTGATGATAATTATGTTTCGGGCGCTGTAAATAGTGACATTAATGACAGTAATCTTGCGGGCAATTATATTATAATAGACCATTTAAATGGTGAATACTCTATGTTGGCACATTTTAAGAAAGGCACGATAACAGTTGCTGTTGGGGATATGGTTGTTAAAGGGCAAGAAGTAGGTAAAGCTGGAAACAGTGGAAATTCCACTGGCCCACATTTACATTATCATTTACAGAACACACCCGATTATCTTAATGGAATTGGACTGCCTGCCCAATTTGCAAATTACTATGAAGATGATGAATTGATAGAGAGAGGCGAACCGGTAAGAGGTCAAACCGTGGTAAAAAATTAAACAAAGCTTGTAAAGCATATTAAGGAAAAAAGTGTCTGCAAAGTGAACGGAAAAGACATAAGCTATTCTTTAAGTCTCCCGACCTGCACTGAGTAAAGTCCAAGCGTCAAAGAAAAGGGAAAGAATTGTTCATGAATTTATAGCCCATATCCATCCATTTTGAGTTGATTTTTAAAGTAAAAACTGCGAACTTCACTTATCGTTGGATATAAATCATTAAAACGATTCATATCCTTTTAGCTGGCAACCATTATTCGAAATTTTACGTCTTCTATAAAGAAAACTAAAATAAGTCACCAATGAAAAAATTATTAGCCATTCTCTTTGTTATAATTTTTTTCTCTTGTCAAGAGAAAAAAGAGCAATTGAATCTTACTCAAGGTCTGTACATATCTAACGTTACCCTTATCTCAACAGAGGATGGAAATTATAACCCATTTATTGGTCATTTAGTAGTCGAAAAAGATGAAATCGTTTATATAGACATGAATGAGCCAAACATAAGTGGAACATTTGAACAGATTGATGGAACTGGAAAATTTATAATTCCAGGGTTAATTGATAGTCATGTTCATATGACAGATGTACAAGGAATGCTTCAACACCACCTAGAAAAGTATCCTAAACTAGTCAAAGAATTTAATACCCAAATGCCTAGAAGTTATTTATACTACGGCTTTACCACTATCATTAATCTTGGGGGCATATCAGATGAACGAATCAATTCTTTTAACATGCAACCATTGAAACCCGACTTATATCATATTGGATATTCTGGAGCTGCCGTTGCAAATGGTTACCCAATGATTTATACACCTGAAGAGTTTCGATTTGAAATGGAGCCAAATTTCATATACATGGAAAGTCAGGCGGAACATATTCCAGATAAATATAACCCGGCCGACCATACACCCAAAGCAGTCGTTAATCGTATTAAAAATTCCGGGGCTATTGCTGTAAAATCGTATTATGAGTCAGGTTTTGGACGCATGTCCAATTTACCTTTACCAACCAAAAGTATCATGACCGAATTACTCAACGAGTCACATGCAAATGGATTGGTGCTAACGGTTCATGCAAATTCACTTGCAGGACATTCTTTTTTGGCTGACATAGGGGTAGATATTTTAGCGCACGGACTATGGAACTGGGAAAAGTATAAAGATGTACCAACGGACTCTCTTCCATTAGAAATAAAAGAAACGTTGGACTTACAAATTCAAAAACAAATAGGATACACTCCCACATTAACTGTCATTGAAGGGGAGGGAGCTTTGGTTGAGTATAAATTTTTCAATCAGCCTACCTTAAAAAAAGTGGTTCCTAAAAATTTACTTGAATGGTATAAAACGGAAGAGGGACAATGGTTCGCCAAAGAGCTTTTTAGTGAATCCAATATAGAAGAGGTACGTAAAACCTATGGCAATGTACAGGCCCATGCAATGCTAGCTTTAAAATACCTTTCTGACAATAACGGTCTAATTCTATTTGGTACGGATACGCCATCTGGTCCCATTTATACCAATCAACCAGGTCATAATGGCTATTGGGAACTTAAATTAATGAAAAAGGCAGGAGTTCCTTTAGATAAAATTCTTGCATGTGCTACAATTAATAATGCCAAAGCTTTTCATTTAGATTCCTCTCTCGGTTCATTGGCTATGGGAAAAAAGGCCAATATAATTATGATGACTAAAAACCCTTTAGTGGATATTGAAGCATATGATGCTATAGAAAAAGTTGTTATTGGAGGTAAAATCATAAAAAGAGAAGATTTAGAGGTCAAAGAATAACGACATGCCAACAATGGCTATAATTCATTGCGACGGAATTTCCACTTGAAAATTGCACATAATCAGTTAACTTCAGAGCAAATACGGAAAAGTCCTGCGGACATTTTCCGCAACGAAATCATAGCCAAGACCGATAAGTGCAATCAGAAAAACGTAGCCTAACATACATATTTGAAAAGATTGTGCTTTTAAAACCTATAGCTTTACCCTAAAATTTCATCCATCTGAACCATATGTCGTTCGATATGAGAGAGCAAAAATTCAAAAGCTTCTGGCAAATAAAACCTCACTAACGGACCAATAGCAGAGGTAATTTTAGTTTTGGTCACATCCTTGTTCCTGCTTTTTAAAATAGATTGTTTAAGATGGTCATGCAATTTGAAAAACTCTGTAAAAATGGAATCAATTTTTTCTCTGTTCAAATCTTCATTGCTCAACAGCGGTTCAAAGCGTTTAAGAGTTTTCATTTTCCATTTTCTAACCCCATCTTTTGGACGTTGTCCTTCAATCACAAATTTTTGCCAAGGCCTAGCCTTAAATTCTTTTGAACCAGAATCTGTAGTAGGGAGTTTGTCCAATGCAATGTCTATCTTTTCAACATATAAGGTGTAAGAAATATTCAAATGGGCAATTACCTCTACCACATTCCATGATTTTGAATTTGGTGCAGCTATTAATCGGGAAACATCTAATTCCTGAACTTTTTTTATATGGTTCAAGATTCCATTTAAGCGTTGAATTTGGTTTTCAGATGTGATTTGTAAACTTGCCATAACCGTTCGTTTTTTGATCAAGACAAAATTCTACTATAGCAACGAGACAAAAGTTGATTCAAATCAAGAAATCTACCTTGAAGGCATTACAAGATGATCTAGTATCTAGAACCATCATGCTTTCCTTCTTCCCAGCCATGTTTGCCCAGGTATTGTTCTCCACTTTCTACAGCACCTTCTTCAATGGATGTACCCATAGAATCGTTCCAACGGTTGAGGTAACCAAACAAAGAAATCACCCCAAGCATTTCTACAATTTCCCCTTCGTTCCAATGCTCATGCAAACGAGCCTTTATTTCGGCATCCACCGCATTGGGTACTTGTGAAGCTACTAAGGAAAAGTCCAGAGCAGCACGTTCAGCCTCAGAAAAAGATGGATGGGTTCTGTATTCCCAGATATTATCCAGTTGCTCCTGTTCTGCACCATAACGTTCCGCAGCCCTTATAGCATGCGCTTGGCAATAACGGCATCCGGTGGCATTGCTGCTTACCCATGCAATCATCCGTTTTAAAGCAGAAGTAACCCTTCCTTCATTGGCCATTACCGCTTTATTAAGATTGATAAATGCCTTTGAAATTGCTGGCCGATGCTGCATGGTCAAAACGGAATTTGGGCAAAACCCAAGGGTCTCGTTAAAGAATTCGGCGAGCTTTTTTGTCTCTGCATCGTGATTAGGGTCAAGTGGATTTACTAAGGCCATGAATGTAGTTTTAAATTGTATTTTTGAGGACTACAAGAAACGAAAATTTGACATCATGACAAATCATATCACTACCAAATGGCTGGGCGAAATGGCCTTTGAAAGCAATAACCCTTCAGGATTAAATTTAAAGATTGATGCAGGCCCTGATGATGGGGGCAAAGGAGAAGGATTTAGGCCCAAGGCATTGATGCTTTCTTCCGTTGCAGGTTGCTCCGGATTGGATGTTGCCTCCCTCATTAAAAAAATGAAATTGGAAGTGGATGATTTTCAAATTGATACCATTGCCAACTTAACGGATGAGCATCCAAAATACTACGACACTGTTGTTATAGAGTATCATTTTTATGGCTCCAATCTGAAGGAAGATAAACTACAGAAGGCCGTAGATCTATCTGTGGAAAAGTATTGTGGAGTAATGGAGATGTTTAGAAAATTTGCCGAGCTGGAGATTAAGACGATTTTTCATCATAAATAGGTGAATCGTCACTTCGAGTGATTCTGATAAAATCAGAATTGTATCGAGAAGCACTTAAGTAAACAAGAAATGAAATTATCCTATGTTTACATCTTAAAATGCTCGGATGGAACGTATTATACAGGTGTTACTTCTAATTTAGAAAAACGGTTTCAAGAGCATAAAGAAGGAAAACATCAAGATAGTTATACATTTTTGAGAAGACCTTTAGCATTGGTTTTCTATGCTGAGTTTACAGATATAAGTATTGCTATTGAGAAAGAAAAACAAATCAAGAAATGGTCTCAAGCTAAAAAAGAAGTTTTGATTAGAGGAGACTATGATGCATTGCCCAATCTTGCTAAAAAGAATTTTCAATAACTTGTTCTCGATACATTTCGAAGCAAGTTCGAAACACTCGAACTGACGTTATCAAAAATCAAACGCTACCATGCGCTGGACTATAAAGCCAAAACCCACCCAAACGGACATTGATCAATTTTCAAGTGAATTGAAGGTAGATGAGTTGGTGGCCCAATTACTTTTACAACGAGGAATAACAACATACGAAGAGGCGAAAGCCTTCTTCCGGCCACAACTATCTCATCTGCACGATCCTTTTTTAATGAAGGATATGGATAAGGCAGTAGCACGTATTGAATCTGCAATTGCAAACAATGAAAACATAATGGTCTATGGAGATTATGATGTGGATGGCACAACAGCTGTGGCATTATTGTCATCATATCTTTTAGAGAATTACCCAAATGTAACAACATACATTCCGGACAGATATGCGGAGGGATATGGGGTATCCATGCAGGGAATCGACTTTGCATCAGATAATGACTTTACCTTGATAATTGCTTTAGATTGTGGCGTAAAGGCGATTGAACAAGTAAATCATGCCAAGGAAAAAGGAATAGATTTCATTATATGTGACCATCATAGACCAGGTACGGAACTACCAGATGCAATTGCAATTTTGGACCCTAAACGCGATGATTGTAATTATCCGTACAAAGAGCTTTGTGGTTGTGGTGTAGGATTCAAACTGATTCAGGCATTGACTTTAAAAAATGGTGGAACGATAGATGACCTTATCCCTTATTTAGATTTGGTGGCAACCGCTATTGGCGCAGATATTGTTCCCATAACTGGAGAGAATAGGGTATTGGCATATTATGGATTGCAAGTAATTAACGCGAATCCTAGAATTGGGTTTAAAGCTATTATTAATCAAATTAAAAAAAAGACCCTTACCATTACGGATGTTGTTTTTATAATCGCTCCGCGAATCAATGCTGCCGGACGAATAAAACATGGACAACATGCGGTAAACTTGTTGGTGGAAAAAGATTTGAATGTTGCCCAAACGTTCGCCAAAGAAATTGAACAGTTTAATTCGGACAGGAAAAATCTTGATAAAGAGATTACTGAAGAAGCCCTTGTGCAAATTCAGAAGAATGAAGAAGAGGAGCGGTTTACTTCGGTTGTCTATAATGAAAATTGGCATAAGGGAGTTATTGGTATTGTGGCCTCGCGACTTACGGAAACCTATTATCGCCCTACACTTGTTTTTACTAAGAGTGGCGATAAGCTGGCTGCATCGGCCCGATCGGTAAAGGGTTTTGATGTCTACAACGCCCTAGAGGGATGTTCAGACTGTTTAGAGCAATTTGGGGGGCATAAATATGCGGCCGGATTGACCTTGTTGGAAGAACAATATGAAACTTTTAAGGCCCAGTTTGAAAAAGTGGTTTCTGAATCTATTGACCCTAAATTATTAGAACCCGAACTTACTATTGACACCAATATTGAATTAAGCCAAATTGATGATAAGCTAATGAGGATTATAAAACAGTTTGCTCCTTTTGGCCCTGGTAATATGGCGCCGGTTTTCATGGCTGAAAAAATTCAAGATACCGGCTACGCAAAAGGTGTAGGAGAGGGGGAAAAGCATTTGAAACTATCAGCATTTCAAAAGGGTTCTGCAACTATTGGGGCAATAGGCTTTAATTTAGGGAGTAAAATCGAGAGAGTAAAAAATAAAAATTCATTTGATGCTGTTTTTTCCTTGGATGAAAATGAATGGAACGGAACTATAAGCCTGCAGTTAAAATTAAGAGATATTCGCTAGATTTTTATGGATCCCTACGCAGCACTTCGTTATAAAGAATTCAATATTTTTTTAATTGTCCGGTTCGCAATGGTCTTTGCTTGGTCTATGCAATTTATCGTAATTGAATGGCAAGTATATTCATTAACAAAAGACCCTTTATCATTAGGCATTATTGGATTGATGGAAGTAATTCCTGCAGTAGGTATGGCGCTCTTTGCAGGGCACGTTGTTGATCAGAAAGAAAAAAGAAACCTGCTGATAAAATGTATTCTGGGGTTTTCGGTTATTAGTTTGGGGCTTTTTTTTCTCAGCGACCCATCTTTGGAAACTGATATTTCCTCAAAAAATATTTTGTACGCCATCTATTTTTTGGTTTTTCTTGGTGGCCTTGTGAGAGCCTTTTTAGGACCCACCATTTTTTCTTTGATAGCTTTAATCGTTCCCAAAAAGATTTATCCCAATGCTGCTACTTGGAGCAGTTCTACTTGGCAAATGGCGTCTGTTTTGGGTCCGGCACTAGCTGGTTTTAGTATTAGTTGGATTGGAGTGCATTGGTCCATGTGCGTTATTTTGGCTTTTTCACTCTTTGCTTTGCTCTTCCTGCTTAAAATTCCAAGAAAGCCTATTTTAAATCCTAAAATTGGAGAACCTGTTTTCCAAAGTCTAAAAGACGGATTGAAATTTGTTTTTAACAGCAAAGCTATTTTTGGAGCGTTGACTTTGGATATGGTTGCTGTACTTTTCGGTGGTGCCGTGGCACTTTTGCCCATTTACGCGCAAGATATTTTGCACGTAGGGTCAGAAGGATTCGGTATTTTAAGGGCAGCACCGGCAATTGGCGCATCCATTACGATGCTTGGTTCTACAAGGTTTCCGTTACACAAATATGCGGGTAAAAAACTATTGCTAGCGGTTTTTGCCTTTGGTATATGTATTATAGTTTTTGGTATTTCCACATCCTTTTGGCTTTCAGTTGTAGCTTTATTTTTAAGTGGAGCGGTAGATGGTGTTTCTATGATAATCCGTCAAACGATATTGCAATTAAAAACACCGGATCATATGCGGGGAAGAGTAGCTTCGGTGAATTCTATTTTTGTTGGCTCGTCCAATGAGCTGGGGGCATTTGAAAGTGGATTGGCCGCCAAGCTTTTGGGGACTGTTACTGCAGTGGTTTTTGGGGGTTGCATGACGCTTTTAACGGCGGGCACCACCGCTTTAATATCACCTACTTTTAGAAGATTGGACTTATCAAAAGATGTTGAAGAACATGAGAAGGATTAATCTTCTAATTTTTCGAGGGATAATTTTTCTCCATCAAAAACGGCATAGGTAAAATAGGAAATCCAATCTCCAAGATTGGTATAGATGGATTTTTCATTTAATTTAATTTCCATAGGAAGATGGCGATGTCCAAAAATAAAATGATCGTAGTGTTGTTCTTCTAGTTTTCGCTTTGCGTATAGAATCAACCACTCTTTATCCTCTCCTAAAAAAGATGCATCAGCTTCACCAGAAATAATTCGGTTATTAACAGAAAGATGTTGTGCCAGCCGCACTCCCCAATCTGGATGTAGCCATCTAAAGAACCATTTGGCAACAGGATTGGTAAATACCCTTTTCATGCGTTTAAAACCTTTATCATATGGTCCCAAACCATCACCGTGACCAATAAAAAAAGAGGTATCGTTGATTATGAATTGCTGAGGTTTGTGATAAACAGGAATATTGAGTTCTTCTTCAAAATAACCATTCATCCAGAGGTCATGGTTTCCAACAAAATAGGTTATTGGAATGCCAGCATCTGTGAGTTCTGCCAGTTTGCCCAAGGTTCGCGTAAACCCTTTGGGAACTACTGTTTTGTATTCAAACCAAAAATCGAACAAATCCCCCATTAGGAATATAGCTGCAGCATCATGCTTTATAGAGTCCAACCATGCTACAAATTTCTTTTCCCTTGGTAAACTTGCTTTTAGAGTAGGCGCACCTAAGTGATTATCACTGGCGAAATAGACTTTTTTGCCTGATGGAACGGTTATGCTTTTCATTTCCTTGTAAATATAAGAATTCCCACTTTTGGGAATAGGAGTAATTTAATTGTCCTCAGCAAACCACTCGGCAAAGGATGTGTCAGTTTCTTGAAGTTTTAGCGAATGCAATTGAATGTTTTTAGGAAGTCGAGCACTTATTTTGGAAGCAAAATCGATGACCATATTTTCACTGGTAGGTTGGTAATCTGCCAAAATCACATTGTGGCCTCTTTTTGATAATTCTTTGGCGAGTTCTATATGTGGTGTATTCTTATTGAAAACGGTCGCATGATCAAACGTATCTACAATTTCTTCCTTAACAATGGTCTTAAGATCACCAAAATCAATCACCATTCCCAGTTTTACATGGTCAGTATCCGTTATTGGTGTGCCAATAACCGTAACAGATAGCTTGTAACTATGCCCGTGTACATTTCTGCATTTGCCATCATAACCAAACAAGGCATGGCCTGTTTCAAAAGTAAATTGCTTGGTAATTCTAATTTTCCCCATAAGGTGTGCAAAGGCACAAAGGTAGTAATCCTTAAAAGGCAATTATAACAGGACGGAATTTTTAGTTAAGGTTTACCTTAAGGTATATAACAAGTAAGACGAACCTATTACCAAGAATGGAGAAGCAATCATCAGTAGAATAACACTAGTTCTATAAAGTCCCCAGAAGGAGATGGTCTTTATATTTTGGTTATCGGTCTTGTCATAAATGATTTTCACTTTTTCACCAACTTTATAAGCTGGCGGACTAGAGCTTATAGGACTTTTATATGTTCTGGTTACGCTGTTTCGATCCTTAAATTCAAATACTGGAGTATAGGTATCACCATCACTGTCATAATTGGTCAATAGATCAATGACCACTGCAGTAGTTTTTATACCATCCGATAGCAAATTTTGAGTCTTTTGATATTGCTGAAAGGCAAAGAAAAGTAAGGCAAAGCCCAAAGTGAAAAAAGAACCGTACAAGACTAGCCACATGGTATACTTTTTTGCTGCCATACTTGGCTATCGTTTAAATTTTCTTCTATTTCGGAATCTGGTAACCAAATAAATTATAACTACCATAAATGCCACTAACGGGAAAACAATATCGCTATTTAAAATTGAAAGCAGTTCCATTTGTTTTTCTTCAGGAATTATACTCTTGGCTAAAAAGCCAGTTAACAGCATAATTAACGATTTTCAGCTGATATTATTTTTTGAAGTTTTAATTTTTCTTTTACACCATACAGTTCTTTCCAAACAACCGACTCTTTTGATTGAGGAGAAACAATGGAAAGTACATAAACCCCCTTTGTTTGCTTATTTGGTATAACCTCCAATTCCATGTTGAGCAATATTTTTTGACCATTGGTAAAAGGATCAAAAAAGTCAATTTGAACACTATAACTCTTGCTTTGAGAACTTGGCTTCTTCAAATTTTTAAGACGCACTTTTATTTGAGAAGTGTCTATTGCCATTTTTTTTGGAGTTGCCACAGCACTGCATAGACCCTTGTAGTATTTAGATAGAAGTGTTTTTAATTCACTTTGGGGGAATTCTTCTTTATTCTGTATGGAAAGAACAAACAGATAAGTAAAATAGGTTGATGAAGAGGTGTCGAACATCCCAGGAGCAAAGCGTAATTCTTCAAAACCTTCATAGGGCAAGCTGGGAGCAAAGTCCAATGGAAAATCAATTTTTTCATAGTTCCAACCCTCTGGGCCATTAAGTATAATAGGAGTTGATTCTTGCGTAAATCCTATAAATTGACAAATAAGCAAGAGTGAAATGGTTAATAGAAGAGGTTGTTTTTTCATTTGAAACACAAATTAAAAGTCAAGTTTTTTAATACTTAGAGGATTGACCGATTAAAAATACTGAACTTTTGATAAGGAATAAAGGTCCAATATATTAAGATAACCATAAGCTAAAATTTGGACTAATCTAGTTACACAAAGATTTTTTTAAACCGTTTTGGAAGTTCATCTATCGTATGAATTTCTTCCCCTGTAAACGGATGTACAAATTTTAAAGAGTAAGCGTGCAAATACAATCCTTTCCCTTTTAAAATTAAGTTTTCAATTCCATAGTCCTTATCTCCCAATATTGGATTCCCTATACTGGACAAATGTTTGCGCAGTTGATGCCTTCTTCCTGTTTGTGGGTTTAATTTCACCAAGTTGAGTTTGCCAAATCTTTTGGAAGGGACTGATTCATTAATAATAAAATTTGATTGTGCGGCCTTGTCATCAATTCTTGAAACTATTTCGCCTTTACAATCCATTTCACCAATGGTAATAGCATAGTACGTTTTCTTAATCTCCTTGTTTTCAAACATTTTGTTCAGAGCATGGATGCAGCTACTCGTTTTCCCCACCAATAAAATACCCGTGGTGCTATAATCCAACCGGTGAACAGGTTGTGGTATTGTAGCATCTGAGAGCTTACTGGGCTTAATGTTTTGAGTTAGGGCATTGGCAATGGTTTTAAAACTGTTTCCACTCACTAAAATTCCGGCAGGTTTATGAATCATTGCCAAATGTTCATCTTCAAATATTATTTTGAGAGGAAGGACCAACTCTTTTTTGGGACTGATTTCTTCTGGGATGGAAAATCTAATGGTTTCGCCTCCATTTATAAATGTGGCTGAAGTAGCAATAATATCATTTACGATAATATATTGCTTCTTTAAGGCTTTTTTTAAGGCCGATTTAGTTGGTGCTCTATTGAAAATACCAACACCATATTCTTGAAGCCGAATAGGCGTTATGAGTTTAGGAACAATATGGATTTCGGTTGAAGGTATATTGGTTATTTTTTGAACTTTTCGAGTGCTACTTTGGTAGCGGGGGATAATGCGAGTCTACCTGAAACTTCCGCTCTTTCATAAAGCAAAGCACTCCAGTTTTCTGTTCCTTCCCATAGTGCACGTTTCATTTCCGCAAGAGCTTCAGGGTTGTAAGAAGCTAGTTTTTGAATGTGAAACTCTAATTCTTTATCCATTTCGGAAATGGAGTCAAATACCTTAGAGAACAGCCCTTTTTCTTTGGCCCAATAGGCATTTTTCCATTCGGTTGGAGCTAGGGATAATTCCGCCAAACCAGACTTTCCTATTTTTCGTTCCACGGCTGGCGCTATAACCAAAGGAGCAATACCGATGGAAATTTCAGAAAGTTTAATGGAAGCCGCTTCTGTAGCATACACATAGTCGCAAGCAGATGCCAATCCAACACCACCACCTACTGCTTTTCCTTGTATTCGGCCAATGATAGGTTTTGCAGATGCTCTCATGGCATTAATGACGTTGGCAAAACCACTAAAAAAAGCCTTTCCTTCTTCTAGGTTTGAAATAGCGACCAATTCATCAAAAGAAGCCCCTGCACAAAAAGCGCGTTCTCCTTCAGATTTTAAAAGAATTATAGAAACTTCATCACTCTTTGAAAGCCTGTCCAATTCTTTGGTAAGGCGTTCCAACAGTTCTGATACAAATGAATTGCTCGCGGGATGGCCAAATTCAATTGTTGCTATACGGTTTTCAATTTTTGTATAAAGACTTCCGCTGGCTCTATCTGTGGACATTGTTATAGATTCTTAGTTCTTTCGGATACTAAATTAACTGTTTTGAACCAAGGGCTTAAATTTTCTTCTAAACTTCCAGACCAAAGCCAAGCCACGTATCAACATCCAAACCACAAATGCTATCCAAATGGCATTAAAACCCCAACCTAGATACTTGCCTAAATATAACGCAGGAATAAATCCTAGAAAAGTGGCAGTTAGCAAGACGTTTCTTAGGTATTTCATTTCTCCTAATCCTTTAAAAAGCCCATCAAAAACAAATGCTAAAGTATTCATTGGCAATCCAATAATAACAATAAAGAAGATTCCATAGAAGGTTTCCAAAACAATAGATTCATTTGAAAAAATATGCCCAATAGGTCTGTAAAAAACAAATCCGAAAACCATTAGGATAAGGCTTATGAGCAAACCATATGTGATGATCTTTTTGGATAACTTCCAAAGACCTTTGTAGTCTTTGGCTCCTAATAATTTTCCACCCATACTATTACCGGCGGCACCATAGCCATCAATAAAAAAGGCTGCGAACAGCCAAAGATTTATAGCTATGGTATGGGCACCTATGTATTTATCACCAAGAGCAGTTGCCTCACGAACGGCTATGATCAAGGCAGCGTTCAGTGCCAATGCCCTAACAAATAAATTTAAACTCATTATAACCAGCCGCTTTATTTCTTTGTTCAAAGGAAAAACCAATTTTAAGCTTATTTCTGTTTTTTTGAGCAATAAGATAAAAACCAAAATTGCCATAATGGCCTGAGAGATTAAACTGGCCCAAGCAGCTCCTTCTAAATACATTGCAGGAATGAGACCTTCTATGCCGTAAACAAAAATGAAATCCAATAAAATATTGAGCACAGCCCCAATCAAGGCGATGATCATGGGATAATACGTGTTCTGCAAACCTCTAAAGATTCCAAAGATGGCAAAGGTAAAAAGGGTAAGTGGGAACCCCCATACTCGAATGGAATAGTAGGATACACAGTATTCCAATATCTTTCCTGTAGCTTCAAACAAACTAAAAATTTCTTCTACGATAAAAATTGTAGAGAGCAGTAGGAATATGCTCAAAAGGATATTAAAAAAGATAGCCTGTGCGGGTAGATTTTTAACTTCTTCTAATTTTCCTGCACCCAGATATTGTGAAATTATGGCGGAAATGGAGCTTCTGGTTTGACCTAGGACCCAAATGAGCATAGATAAGAAGGACCCTACAATTCCTGCTGCAGCCAAGGATTCCAGCCCATCAACGGGGATATTACCTACAATAGCAGTATCCGTAATAGAAAGTATGGGTTCTGCAATACCAGAAATGGTTGCAGGAACGGCAAGTTGGTTTATTGTTTTAAAATTGACTTCTGTTCTCAAAGTCAGCGCAAGTTACAGTACTAATTCATAACAATGAAAAGGATGTGTACTTTGTTTTGGAAAGAAGATATCCCCTAGTTTTTGATAACCTCTTTGCTCATAAAACCTTTGGTTCCTTTTGTTTTGCGAAAAGGTATCCAAGCGCACTGATGTAAAACCATTTGATTTGGAATACGCTTCGGCATAGTCCATCAATTCTTGCGCAAACCCCTTGCCCTGATATATGGGGTCGATACCTAGACGATGTATGTAAGTACTGTTTCCATTTGGTGTAAGCCATTGGATTGGGACATATTCCTCATCCATAATGGTAGAAATGACGATAGTGCCGATTACCTTTCCATTAGTTTCTTTTACAAAAAGTTCATTTCTTTCCAAATCATTTAAAAAGGCACTTTCTGAAGGGTAATTATCGTTCCATTGAAAAATTCCATTACTACTCATTTTAATGGCGCAAGCCTTGGTAATGTTCAGTATATCCTTTATTTCAGATATCTTTGCATGTCTTATCATGGATTCATTTCAATTAAATTGTAAATTTAAGGTATAATCATAACCACCATACAATGAATAATATACTGGTACCCATAGGAACCTCGCCTAATTCTTCGGACACACTGCAATACGCCATTGACTTTGCTGCAAACTTTGGAGCGCAAGTTTTTGTAATGGATGTATTTTCCGTAACATCAGGAACAGGAAGCTTGGCCAATGTTAAAGAGAAAGTAGCTAAAAGTAGTAAAGAGCATTTGAAAGAAATTATTGCAACGGTCAACACAAATGGTGTTGAAATAAAGATAGCTACATACAATGGGGATATTATTGACGGGCTTAAAGAAATTGATAAAGAACTAGGGATAGATTTGATGATTATAGCTCCCAGAAGCAACGCAATAGAAGAGGAACTTTATTTAGGAAATACCACTGGTAGAATTGTAAAGCAAACGAATATAGCCACTTTGATAGTTCCAAAAGGAACGGTCTTTAAGCCTATACAAAACATTATGACGGCATTTGGTTCTGGAATCCTTAAAAGGAACAGAATTCTCAATCCTCTAATTGAGATTAAGGACAAGTTTAGGTCTAACATTACACTTCTTTTGGTAAAAAGACCAGGGTATTCTGAAGAAGACCTTCAGGTAAATACCGCACTCTTAGATCTTAGCCAACAGTTGACGATTACAGAACATGCAACAACCTACCTGGGAGTCTTAGAGCATTTTCAAAAACAACACCCTGAGATGCTATGTGTGTTTAGGAGAAAGCGCGGATTTTTTAAAAAACTATGGGAGAAAAATACAGTTCCCAAAGCTGAGTTTTTTGTAACGATCCCGGTATTGGTGCTTAGTGTTAAAAAGTAGAAGGGACTACAACTCTATTTTGAAACGTTGTTAAAATGTCTTTCCTTTGCGCACGCTTTGGGGGATTAGCTCAGCTGGCTAGAGCGCTTGCCTGGCAGGCAAGAGGTCACCGGTTCGACTCCGGTATTCTCCACCAAGTTTTATAGGGCTTCACAGATGTGAGGCCTTTTTCTTTTTTCACAATGCACAGTTTGTGCACACTTTTGAAAATTTCTTCTTTTTCGGCTAAAATTTAACATTTGTTGGTCTTATTTCTTCTGAAACGAATAGAATTATTCTTGTTTATGCCGATATTTCCTACTTTTAAATTTGTAAAAAAGTAAGTTGTTCCATTGAAATTCTATTGATGAGTGGACTAGAGTTATGCTAATGTAAAAATCATCATAATCGCCTTTGGACACTTAAATCTTTTTGAAGAAAACAAAAGACTTATATGGTAATCAAGGAAGATAAAGGAACGGTAGAAAATATTTAATGGGAAGCAATATGGAAGATATTAGACTAAGAGCAGATGGGCAATATGAAATAAAGATTTTCCAGATTGACACTACGCATAGAGATTTAAGAGGTAAGAGAAATCATCAAATAGTAAACATTTTAGTAAAACACCATAAAACAAGAATAGAAGAAACAGAAACTATTAATGATGAGTTAGCGCCCATTGTTATAGATGGTGTTCATTATTATGCCTACGTCTATAATGAAAAAGAAAAAAAAGCACATTGGAATAATTTTCTACCTTCTTCTTTATTAGAAGGTCTCGACTTTACAGTAGTTAGAATATCTTTTGTGTTATTTGCTTGTGTAGAGGATAAAATATTTGCTGTAATTGGTGGTGGAGGTACCATGGTAATAAAGGCATTTCAAAATTATCGTTTTGGTTTGGAGTTCTATGAATATCTAACCACACTTGATGAAGAAATTATATCACTTACCACAAGAGGCATTTCGGGGACACTAACACAGAGTAATAGAATATTTAAAGAAGGTCAGAGACTTAGTGACGTTCTAAACTTTGTTAATATTCCTTCAAGTATCAACCTTGTTCTAAAAGACGAAATAAAGGACACTTACTTTGATTTCGTGGACTTTGGAAACAAAAGTGTTCAGCTAGAAATAGCGTCCTATTTTCATATAAAACATAGCATATCATTTGCAGAGTTGCATCAATTATTTCTTAGAATGAATGAAATAATGACAACTCAAATAAGAAGAGCGTTAACATCATTTGAAGAAATAAAGGAACGAGGGCTTACGGATAATGAGTTTGTTAAAATCTTGATGATAGAACTTAGAGAAGATATGCTCAATAGGTTTTCTCAGGCAAGAGGTACGAATCCGAGAAAGTCAGATATAGATTTTGTACATCCTTCTAAAATAAAGCAATTTTACGAATGTGATAGGTTTGAAATAAAAAAGAAGGGTCAGCGGAAAAACTTTGTAATTGTAAATGACCGAAATGAAATCTATAAGGCTGGATTAGAGTTAGTTTTCAATGGGCTAGACCTAAATGCTACGCAGCAAGAATTTAATAAAATTATGTGGGGTCTACGTGTTGATTGTTTTAAAGGAAGTAGTAAAAAGCGATATGTATGGGCGAACTTTTGGCACTATGTTACTTGTGAATTGCAATATGAAAATAGACCTATCTTCCATATAGATTCTAAATGGTATTCAGTAAAAGATAATTTTAGAGACTCTATGAATCGTTTGTGCAATCAAATGATTAATAGACATCACTCTAAGCTTGATATTTTATTTCACCCTTGGATAGGGGGCTCTGAAGACGCATATAATTCGCAATACAGAAATGAGAATGGATATTTGGTTTTCGACAAAGCACTTGGACAAAACATAGAGCTTTGTGATATAATGTACGAGAATGATGAAACTATATATTTCATTCATATTAAAACAGGCTTCGACGCTAAAATTCGAGACCTAAGTAATCAAGTAGTAATTTCTGCAAATAGGTTCATGATTTCTCGAAATTCTGGGGATAACTCATTTGTCAATGACGTGATAGATAATTATAATAGAAGAGTTGATAATATTGGCTACGAGATACCTGACAAAGAAGCCTTTTTACAAAAGTTCAAGACTGGTGGTAAGGAAATAGTTTTTGTGATGGCATTTAAATCAGATACACAAAGCGTACCTGTAATAAAAAATAATGTTGAAAGATTAGAATCTAATATTGCAAAATTCTCTTTAATACAATGCGTAAGAGAAATGAGCACATTTAATTATCCTATTGAAATCATTGAAATTCGTAATTCATAAGCACTTATCTATAATTGTTAATTAAGAGAAGCATAACAATTAAAACACAATAAACTCGTTTTTAATGTCTATTATTGCAATAATATTGCAAAAACGATTGATAAAATGGTTTTAGATATACGCTTAAGTAATTTTTTCTCTGTTAATGATGAGATTTATCTTGACTTTAGAGCAGGTAATATAAACACTCAAAAATCAAAATTACTTTCCAATAACATTTTTGAATTTGATGATATTCAGGTTTTGAAGACCGTAGCATTATATGGAGCAAATGCTTCTGGTAAATCAAATATTATCAAAGCCATTCGTTTGTGTCATTCAATGGTTTTTGAATCTCATAATTTTAATGAAAATACTATTTTTCCATTCAAGCCTTTTAAATTTAAAGGCTTCTCCAAGAAGCCAAGTACCTATAATATTAGATTTGTAATTGAAGGGATAGAATACCAGTATTCTTTTGTTTTTACTCAGAAAGAGATACTTAAAGAAAGTCTTTATTATTATCCCAATGGTAGAAAGGCTAAAGTATTTACTAGAGATGAGTCTTTAGGAATATCTAAAAAGGAGAAATATTCTTTTGGGACATCAGTAATTCGTAGACCTTTAGATGTTGCTGAAAACACCTCTAATAAAACACTCTTCATTTCTAGGGGGAGTCAATTAGATAGAGATATTCCTAAGAAAATATTTAATTTCTTTCATAGAACCTTTATTTTGAAGTATTTAGAATGGAGCACAAAGCATGCTAATTCCTTAATAAGAGAGTATAAGCCTTATCTTTTGGAAGCATTGAAGCTTGCTGATAGCGATATTGTTGATTTTAGGCAAAACATTAGAAAAGATAAAGGCAAAAGCATTAAAGCAAACATTCAGACGGAAGAAGCTTTTTTTGAAGAAAAGGTAATGGAGAGATTAGAGATTAAAACGTATCATAAATTTGCTCCTAATGTTGCATTTGATTTTGAAACAGAAGAGTCTGAAGGGACAAGAAAGCTGTTTTTCATTATGCTAACAATCTTGGATGTTGTCAAAAAAAATAAAGTTTTGATGATTGACGAAATAGAAGACAGTCTTCATCCAAAAATAATAGAGTACATCATTGATATTTTTAATACGGCAAAATCTGCTCAATTGATTTTCTCCACGCACAACACGAACCTTTTAGATTTATCAAAATTTAGGAAGGACCAAATATGGTTTGTAAACAAAAAAGAGGACGGTGGCTCTGAGTTATATTCTTTATATGACTACAATGATTTTAGAGATACAATGGATTTGGAAAAGGCTTATTTGCAAGGAAGATTTGATTCTATACCAATTATAGATGACTCTAAAGAAAAGCTAGAAGCTATTATAAATGGTTAAATGGCAAGAAGTAGAAGAAAATCTAGGGGCAAAAAAATTAACCCAACATTTTGGGTTTTTTGTGAAGGTGAGACCGAAGAGTCATATATCAACTTTTTAAAAAGTCAATATAGAATTTCTTCTATTCAAATTCATTCGAAAGTAAAGGGCAACTCAATCAATTCAAAGTATATTTCTTCTTACAAGCAAGATAAGCCGACTCATGAAAAAGATATAAATTACTTGGTTTATGATTTGGATGTTGCTGGTATGCAAGCCAAACTTCAACAGGTTGATGACTGCATTTTACTAGTTTCTAACCCTTCTATAGAATTATGGTTTTTACTTCACTATAAAAACCAAAGAGCTGCCGTAGATAGTAAATTTTGTTGTAAGGAATTAAATAACCGAAATAAAAAGTATAGTAAAGGTATTATTGATAGAAAGCTCCAAGATAAATTAATTCAAAAACAAGAGGAGGCCGTTAAACGAGCAAAAAAATTGGAAGATTATAATAACCCCAGTTCTACATTGTACTTGCTCATAGAGTCTCTTGAAGAACTTAAAAATAGCTGATTTTTTGGGCATGAATAAAAGTTTTGAGTGTCAATTTTGTTCTCAATGATTTGAGAAGCAAGAGGATAACACGCTAAAGCGATGTTATTTATCTAATATGTTGAAAATCAACATGCTAATATTTAACTACTATTATTTCTCTTTGATTTTTTCGTAAAAACCTTTGGTAGCTCCTATTTTACCGTAAATTTTTTCGTAAAAAAGGTAATTCAAGATGTGTCATTGTCATGACAATCTTGCTTTGCTCCCGATGGTTGCAAAGAAACAGGAACTTAAAACAACATCAGTAGATGCGCCCTATTTCGATTTCACTTAACGCTTATCTATCGGAACACTATGAAATCGAAACAGGAACCATGCGCAGATAAGTTATGGTAAGATTTGGGATGATTCTACTAAGCAACAATGCGTTCGTTAGCTTCATCCAAAGTAGAATTATCAAAACGTTTTAAATAAATTTCAGTAGTTTTCAAAGAACTATGCCCTAAACCTTCACTAATTATTGCCGTAGAAATTCCCATAAACTTGGCGATTGTCGCCCAAGAATGACGAATAGCATAGGTTGTGAAATGCTGTTTAATTCCCGCGTCCAATGCAATAATCTTGAGTCTTTCATTTACTCGTCTTCTTATGGTTTTATATTTCTCGTATTTAGCTGTACTGCCATCGTAATTCGCGGGAAATAGAAAATCATCATCTGATTTCCCTTCTAAATAATAAGTTAGAATTTCTTCTAACTCAGATGTGAGTTTTACTGATAAAGGGTCACCAGTTTTACTTCTTCCATAAAATATTCTATCCTCACGTACATTTGATTTTTTAAGCTTAACCAAGTCTATCAAATTCATTCCTCTACAATTAAACATAATCAGCGCATAGTTTTTAGTATGCCAGAGCGCAGAACATTTTTCATATTTCAATTTGCGAATGTTCAGAAAGTCCTCTTTAGAAATCGCCCTCTTCTTTGTTTGATTTGAAGATGGAATCTTGTACCTATGGAAAGGGTTTTTTATTACTTCAATTCTATCTTCATTAATAGCTGCATTATAGATTGCCCTGACTGCTCTTAAAACTGAACTTATACTATTTGGTTTTAGACCTTTTGACTCTTTTTCTATTTGGAAATCTTTGAGCATACTTACATTTAATTGGTCCAGTCTTAAATCTTGATTGTTATTGAATTTTATAAAAGCCTTTATGCCATTAAGATACCATTCGGCTGAGCTTGGTTTGTTTGTTTTTAGTTTTCTGTCGACAATCACTTGCCCCCAAACTTTTAAAGTTAATCCGTTTGATAGTTTGCCTTTTAGAGATGGGCTAATCTGTTCCTCCCATTTATCTTTAATTTCCGATACTAGAGTATCTACGTCGATATATTGGATAGCATCCCCTAGCTCATTTATTAAGCTTCGCGCAACATGAAGTTTGTCATATAGAATTTGGTTGACTTTTGAGCAGTCCATACTTTTATTTACAAGAACAGAGCGTTTCAGACAGAATGAGTTTACATCCCATCCATTTTTAGAAGTCTCATATGGCAATCGAATAATTCTTGGCTTAGTATGGAATACTCGCAATGCAATCGGATACAATTCAGAAATTGTATTTTTCGATGATTTTCGAGTATCTAATATGAGTCTAACTTTAGCCATTTTCACCCCTTAAACTACTTCAAGTTAGGAATAAAAATGCACAGTCTGTGCACAGTTTTATTTGGTTTTATTTGGTGTCAAATGGTTCCAAATCTTATGAAAATCGAGGTAAGATTCTGTAAATCAATAAATAGCGGGTTATTTTAGTTTTAGATGTATTTTGGAATTTTGGACTGGCAGGCAAGAGGTCACCGGTTCGACTCCGGTATTCTCCACCAAGTAAATAGAAGCCTTCACATCTGTGAGGGCTTTTTATTTTCCTGCAACAAGTACTATGCTAATCAATTCTTTGAGGGCAATGAATACCATGCCTTAGACAGAATTATGGCTATTGATTTCTAAACATTTTCTGGCGATAATTTAGCATTGTTGATAACGGTGTGGAAAAACTCCAAGATTTTCAGGAGGAACAAGAACAATAAAAATTGACCTTTACGTCTCGCTTCTTTAGAGCAATTTTAATCACAAAATATCATGGAAATTACCCACGTCATCAAGAGGGATTTTGTCACGAAACCCTTTCAGCTAGATAAGATAACAAATGCTATTCTAAAAGCCATGACCGCTGCAAATCATGGAGATTTTATGGATGCAGAGCGTATCTCTGGCAATGTTTATACAGCACTTTTGGAACGAAAGCAGTTTGATGAAAGCTATGTGCCTACCGTAGAGGAGGTGCAGGATTTTGTTGAAAACAAACTGATGGAAAGTGGTTTTTTTGACGTGGCCAAGGGCTATATTCTATATCGTAATGAGCAAGCACAGAAACGCAAGACCAATATTTTTGAGAAGCGGATTAATCTAAAACCGTATGAATACCCAGCGTTATATGAATACGTGCCAGCTATTCGTCATTCGTACTGGATTCATACTGAATTTAATTTTACAAGTGACATTCAAGATTTTAAGACGCGTCTCTCGGAAACTGAGCGTAGTGCCTTAAAAAACACCATGCTGGCCATCTCTCAAATAGAAGTCGCTGTAAAAACATTCTGGGGAGATATATACCATAGAATGCCAAAGCCCGAGGTAGGTTCAGTAGGCGCAACTTTTGCTGAAAGTGAAGTTCGCCATCATGATGCGTATTCTCACTTACTTGAGATTTTGGGACTTAATGAGGAGTTTAAGAACCTCAAGAAAAAACCGGTCATCATGAAGCGGGTACAGTACTTGGAAACAGCGCTTAAAAACGCAAAAAGTGAGGATAATAAAGAATATGCAGAGTCTGTTTTGTTGTTCTCCCTATTTATTGAACACGTATCCCTATTCTCACAGTTTTTGATCATCATGGCCTTTAACAAGCACAAGAATATGTTTAAGGGTATTTCCAATGTTGTGGAAGCCACATCTAAGGAAGAACAGATTCACGGTGATTTCGGGATTGATATCATCAATATCATCAAAGATGAAAACCCTGAGTGGTTTGATGCCGATTACCATAATATGATACAGGAAATGTGCAAAGATGCATTCATAGCAGAAAGCGAGGTGGTAGATTGGATTTTTGAGAAGGGTGAACTTGATTTTCTGCCCAAAGCCTTGGTGAACGAGTTTATAAAGAACAGATTCAATAATTCCCTAGAGAGTATTGGGATCGATAAAATATTTGAGATTGATGAGACATTATTGACGCAAACAGAATGGTTTGATGATGAGATTATTGGCACCAAACATGGCGATTTCTTTGTAAAGCGCTCCATTAACTACAGTAAAAGAACACAAAGTATAACCAGCGACGACCTTTTTTAAATGAACGATCAAAAACATACCTTAAACACACAAACATCAACAACTATTTCCGAGAGCGAACAACTTGTTAATGCAAGAAAAGAAGCACTCAAAAATTTAGGCAAGCAAGACCAAAAAGGATTTGAATGGCTTACGGAACACAGCCGAAACTTCTTAGCTTCTGGATATTTGACTGAAGGGGTTAGGGCTGAGCAACGAATCCGTGAAATTGCAGATAGAGCTGAACAGCTGTTGCAGATGCCTGGTTTCTCTGATAAATTTTATGGTTATATGTCTCAGGGCTTTTTCTCTCTGGCATCACCTGTTTGGTCAAATTTTGGAAAAGAACGAGGATTGCCCATCAGTTGTTTTGGTTCGCATATTGATGATGATATGGGCAATATCTTATATACCCAGTCAGAGGTTGGTATGATGTCCAAACTGGGAGGGGGCACCTCAGGATACTTCGGAAAGATTAGACACCGTGGGGCAGAAGTAAAGAACAATGGGCAAGCGTCAGGAGCGGTACATATTATGCAGCTTTTTGAGTCTATGGTTGATGTGGTTAGCCAAGGTTCTGTAAGGCGAGGTCGTTTTTCCCCTTACTTGCCAGTTGAACACCCTGACATTTCAGAGTTTTTGGAAATCGGTACGGAAGGAAACCCTATTCAGGAATTGACACATGGGGTTACGGTGACCGATAAATGGATGCAGGAAATGATTGATGGAGATACTGAAAAACGATCAGTTTGGGCAAAAGTATTACAGCGAAGAGGAGAGATGGGCTATCCATATATTTTCTTTAGTGATCATGCAAATAATGCCGCTGCAGATGTCTATAAAGACAAACAACATACAATCTATGCCAGTAACCTTTGTACTGAGATTATGTTGCCATCAAATGATGATTGGTCATTTGTATGTGTACTATCATCGGTAAACGTATTGCATTACGACAAATGGAAAGATACCGATGCGGTAGAGACGATGGTATACTTTTTAGATGCCGTTATTACAGAATTCATTGAAAAATTGGAAGCTTATCGGGATTCTTCAAACCGTGAAGATCGCCAGACCTTTCTTTTTATGGAACGGGCTTACAACTTCGCAAAAGATAATAGAGCATTAGGACTAGGAGTATTAGGATGGCACTCATTATTGCAGTCTAAAATGATGCCTTTTAATAGTCAAGAAGCGTATAATTTAAACAATGAGATCTTCAGGAGCATCAAAACAAAATCCTATAACGCATCTGAAGCGCTAGCTAAGAAATTTGGAGAACCAGCTGTACTCAAAGGCTATGGTAGACGTAATGCTACCTTAAATGCGATTGCTCCAACAACTTCTTCGGCTTTTATCCTAGGTCAAGTATCGCAGGGTATAGAACCCATATGGTCCAATATTTATGTAAAGGATATTGCCAAAATCAAAACCACGATAAAGAATCCATTTTTAGAGCAACTTTTAGAGAACAAAGGAGAAAATACAACTGATGTTTGGCGAAGTATCCGTGATCAAGATGGCTCGGTACAGCATTTAGACTTCCTTACGCAACTTGAAAAAGATGTCTTTAAAACCTATTCAGAGATTGATCAATTGGATATTATTTATCAAGCTGCCAATAGACAAAACCATATAGACCAAGGACAGTCGGTGAACATTATTGTACACCCAGATATGCCAGTCAAGGAAATCAATAAGATTCATGTAACTGCATGGAAATTAGGATTGAAATCGCTTTACTATCAGCACAGTATGAACGCAGCGCAGAAGTTTAAACAGAAAAAAGATTGCGCCAGCTGCGAAGCTTAAATAGGATGTAGCGTGCTTTTATTGGTAAGCGTAGTTAAGGATGACATTGTGCCTGCGACAAAATCTTTAAAATGTATAGACTATGAATTTGAAGGGTAAAGTAGCCTACATAACTGGTGGAACAAAAGGGATTGGATATGGAGTTGCTCAATCTCTGCTGCAACTGGGTATGAAGGTTGCCATAAGTGGAAGAAGTATAGAAGGGGTTAGCCAAGCCGCAAAAAGTTTAGGAGATGAAACAACTGTGCTGGGAATACCTTCAGATGTTTCAAAGCTTACTGATGAGGTAAATGCTGTTCAGGTAGTTTTGGAGAAATGGGGGCAATTGGATTTTGTGCTGGCCAATGCTGGTGTAGGTCATTTTGCACCTGTTGATGAAATGGATGAAAGTGAATGGCATCAGATGATCAATGTGAACCTTAATGGTGTTTTTCATACATTAAAAGCTTCAGTAGAAGCATTAAAAAAGTCTGAAGGGTACTATATGACCTTGGCAAGTTTAGCGGGGACTAATTTTTTTGCTCAGGGTGCAGGATATAATGCCACTAAATTTGGTGTGGTTGGCTTTACTCAGGCAGCGATGTTGGATTTGAGAAAATACAATATCAAGGTAACTACAATAATGCCCGGTTCCGTGGCAACCCATTTTAATGGAAATGAACCTTCTACAAAAGATTCATGGAAAATACAGGCAGAGGATATCGGAAAGCTTGTGGTTGATTTATTATTGATGAACCCTCGTACGCTACCAAGCAAAATAGAAGTGCGACCTACACGGCCCGATTTAAAGTAATTACACCTTTTTTTCAGTAAAAGGAATACTGGAGTTACAGATTTCTAGGATTATTCTTTTCAAATAACTTTCAAAAGTGTTGAGCGTATCGTGGTCTATATTGACCCCATTCGAGTAAAAGGGTAAAAAGCCTTGACTCAAATTTTTAAAGGAGTAAATCCCAGCATGTAAAGGATTGGCGTCATGCTTTTTAGAATATAAGAAAGCATAACATAGCAATTGAAATGCCTTGCTTTTATCGTAATTTAAAACTAGTTCTTCCCAATCTGTAATTTTGACATTTCTAGGTTCTACTTTTCCAGTTTTATAGTCAATTATTCTGGTAACACCATCAATTTGGTCAACCCTATCCAATGTGCCTTTGAGCTTTATAGGAAAGGCTAATTCTGGCATATTCAGTTGCACAACAAGTTTTTCTTCTAATCCCAAGATTTTTATTTCATGCTTTTCCAGTTGTTTTATTTCTTGGGCGATAAAATTCTGTAGATATTTTACGATTACATTGTAGACCAGAAGAAATTTGCCCTTTAAAATATCAACTCCAGGCAAGTTTTTGTAAAAGTGCGTTTTTACCACCTCTGGGGTTTTTGTTGCCAAATCAGCGGTATTTTCCAATGTTAAAATTTTATTGATAAGAGGTAGGTATAGTTCCTCTAGACTATCGTGTACTATTGTGCCAAAAGTGTTGGCGGCTATTGTTTCCTCAACTTCAGAAACATCATTTACTTTAAGAATGTTCTTTTTATAGAACTCAAGTGGGTTTCTAATGTAATTGGTTAAAGAAGTTGGTGAAAATCCGTTGTCTGCAAAAGACGCTATGTCTTTTAAAAGTAGCGGACTTTTAGATATCTCAGCTATAGGAGATGGTGAAATTTTAACTTGAGGAGATGCAATATGATGTGTGACGTATTTTGAAATGCTATCATCCGTGAGCAACTGAGAAATTAACCTGCTTTTTTCGCCACCTTCTAAAACGTCTGGTTCGGTGTTGTAGATGATATGAACATTTTTGGCACGTTGGATCAATCTATAAAAATGGTATGTATATATAGCATCCTTCTCTTTGTATGTGGGCAGTCCGTATTCCCGTTTTACATCAAAAGGGATAAAAGAATTGTTAGATTTTCCTGAGGGGAGTATACCTTCATTTACAGAGGTAAGTATCACCGTTTCAAAGTCTAAATTTCGACTCTCCAGCATACCCATTATCTGCAATCCGGATAAAGGCTCACCAATAAAATCTAGCGTTTCCATAGTTGCTAGCTGTTTAAACAAGCTTTTAACTGATTTTAGACCTGGTTTAAGGTCAATAGCGTTTAAATGGGTTTTTAGTTGATTAAACAGGGTGTAAAATCGATATAAAGACTCAAGTTCTTGGGGGTTCTCTTCTACATCAAAGATTTTTTTTAAGCTTTGAATCAGCAACAGGCAATTGTCTATCCATTGTACTGATGAAATAGCTTTTGGCGGGAATATAATTTCCAATACCTGCTTTGCTCCGGTATATTTAGAAAGGTTGTTATGATTGAGATAAAGCCTATTAGTTTCTTTAATATCCTTTGGAATTACCTTTGCGAAGTCCACTTGTTGAGAAGCGGAAATAGATATGCTGTATGGGTTTGATAGAAATTCTAAAACATCTTTGTAAAACCACCCCTTCTCTGTGGAGGCTATATTGAGTTCTAAAAAGGACAGAAAAAATGAATACAGTACGGTTTTGTTAAGAGGCAGACCCATAGTGATGTTTACCTCATTGATTTCATTTGGAATAGCTTGAAGAATAGGGTTGAGCAAAGATTCATCTGCCAGAACCAGAGCTGTGTTTTTAAACCCAGTAGGGGATTCTGATTTAATTCCCTTTAAAATTTCCCCAACGTACTTGGCTTGTGAAATACTTTTGGGCACGCCTGTAATGGAAATGCTTTTAGGAGATAAAAAACTATTATGAACCCCAGTTAAATTCCTGACACTATAATAGGGCCATTGCCTTTTATAATTTCTGATAAAAAGACCAGCGTCATGAATAGCATCGTCAAGAAAATAAGAATCAATATCCCAATAGATTTGGCTATTGGTGTGTTCAAGAAAGTATTGTATGATGTTTGATTCTGCAGAATTGAGAGCATTGAAGCCTACAAAAACCAAGGAATCATTTTTATTAGTTTTACAATAATCAACAAGATTTTCATTTGCCTTTCTATAGATTAGGCCTTGATACCCTTTCTTTTGATTTAATAGCGAAGTAGTAAAAGAATTATATAAAGATTCAAGACTATTCCAAAACTGTAAATATTTTTGGATCAGTTCTGTTTTCTCATTTTTTAAAGACCAATGGTTGATTTCTTTTATGGCAGATAGATAGTTGAGGATATCCTTGGAGGGAATGAGATACCTGTCTATCTCATTAAAATCTTGAAGGAGCGTTTGCCCCCATTTTAAAAAAGTATAAAAATCATCATGACCTTCTATTTTGGAGCTTTTATAAACGGTATATAGTTGAATAAGCAAGTCTATGGAAGATGCAGAGGTAATACCAGAGATGTCTTCTACAAAATCCTCGATAGCCAGAATTTTTGGGCTAAAGCTGTTTTTGATAAGGATATTGGAAATGTGCTTTTTCAGAAAAGTGCCAGACCGTTTGCTGGGTAGAACGAAAGTTAATGACTCAATAGCCACTTCTTTTTTTAGCAGGTCATCCAGAACATATTGAAGAAAGCTTTGATGCATATGCTAAAAATAAAAAAGGCTCCGCATTTGCGGAGCCTTTTTTGAAAAGAAAACTTAGTTTTCTAATTCTTATTTTACCAAGTTGATTTCAACTCTTCTGTTTTGAGCTCTTCCAGCTCTGTTGTTGTTAGTTGCGATTGGCTTGTCTTCACCATATCCGATAGCAGTTAATCTATCAGCACCAACACCTTTGTCAATCAAGAAGTCTCTTACAGAGTTAGCTCTTGACTCAGAAAGTTTTTGGTTTGTTGAAGCACCACCAACACTATCAGTATGTCCTTCTACTGTAAACTTAGCATTAGGATACTCATTTAAGATAGTGATGATATCAACCATTACAGAAGTAGATTCTGCTTTGATAGAAGATCTACCAGTGTCAAACAAGATAGTTCTTGCATAGTCGTTCAATTGTTTTTGAACTTCTTCAGTTACTTCTGGGCAACCGTTGTTAGCAACAGTACCAGCTACTTGTGGACATTGATCGTCTTTGTCAAGAACACTGTCACCATCAGCATCAGGCCAAGGGCATCCGTTGTTCTCAGCAGGACCAGCTTCGTTAGGACACTGATCATCTTTGTCAGCAACACCGTCACCGTCAGCATCTGGACAACCTGCTAAAGCAGCAAGACCAGCTTCGTTAGGACAAGCATCATCTTTGTCAGCAACACCGTCACCGTCAGCATCTGGACAACCGTTCATTTCTTTAGAACCAGCTTCGTTAGGACAGCTATCTTTGCTATCTTCAATACCATCGCCGTCAGCATCTGGACAACCGTTGAATGCTTCTAGACCAGCAACTTCTGGACAAGCATCGTCTTTGTCATAGATTCCATCACCGTCAGTGTCAGTTCCACCAAATTTGATGCTAATACCTGCCATGTGTTGGAAATGCTTTACTAAATAATCTTCAAAAGCATGTTTGTACTGAGTCTGTAATGTTAAACCGATGTTTTCTGAAAACCAGATGTTTACACCAATACCTGCATTTGCAGTACCAGCACCAATTTCATCAACCCAAGTATAACCACCACCTATTTCCGCAAATGGGTCAATAGTTGTGTTTTTAAGGAAGTTGTACTTAATGGTACCATCTATAGCGTAATGCGAAAGATCATCAACCGCTTGGTCACCATTGTTTTCAATTCTATTTAAAGAACCTCTTGCACCTACAGAAAATCCACTTCCAATATATTTGGATGCAGCCACGTAAGAAACGGAAGGCAAGATGTTCCAGTGGTCAGAAACGTTGAAGTACTCATCAAACAATGTAGTACTAGAGAACGGGTTGTTCTCATCGTTGGTAGGATAAAGGTCAATTGCGTTCACCCCAAAACTAATCTGCCACGGATTATTCTCGTCTTGCGCTTGTAGGTTGTTAGCGCCTAAAACTAATAGGGCAACAACTAATAATTTGCTAAGATGTTTCATGCTCAAAATTTTAAGTTTAAGTGTTTATCAGCAGCAAATGTAAGTTGTTAAGACTTATTAACAAAATCAATTTTTCTTTTTTTTTGATGCATTACATGGAACATTTACTGCATTTCAACGATTTTCAATGTTTTTCCCACTTGAATGAATGCCTCAATTGCTTGATCCAAGTGATGCTGTTCGTGGGCTGCTGACAGTTGCACACGGATGCGGGCCTTGCCTTTTGGGACTACTGGATAGAAGAAACCAATTACATAAATACCCTTCTCTAAAAGCATATCTGCCATTTGTTGGGAAAGCTTGGCATCATACAACATTACGGGTACTATGGCCGAATCACCATCAATAATGTCAAAACCGGCTTGTTTCATCCCTTTTTTAAAATATTCAGTGTTGCTTTGAAGTTTGTCTCTTAGCGAGGTATCCTTGTCCAACATTTCAAACACCTTGATAGAAGCTCCTACAATGGCTGGAGCAAGGGAATTGGAGAACAAATAGGGCCGAGACCTTTGGCGCAACATTTCTATAATTTCTTTTTTACCTGTGGTATACCCTCCCATTGCACCTCCAAGTGCTTTGCCCAAGGTGCCTGTAATAATATCTATTCGATTCATAACTCCTTTTTCTTCAAGAGTTCCTCTTCCGGTTTCACCAATAAAGCCTGCAGAGTGGCATTCATCAATCATTACCATGGCATCATACTTGTCCGCTAAATCACAAATTTTATCTAGAGGAGCTAAGAGTCCATCCATAGAAAAAACACCGTCAGTAACGATAATTTTAAATCGAGCACCATCTTTTTCGCTTTGTTTGAGCTGAGCTTCCAAATCGGCCATATCATTATTGGCGTACCTATACCTTTTGGCCTTACAAAGGCGGACACCATCAATTATTGATGCATGGTTCAACGAATCTGAGATTATGGCATCCTCTGCGGTCAATAAAGGCTCAAACACGCCACCATTGGCATCAAAAGCTGCAGCATACAAGATAGTATCCTCCGTGCCATAGAAGTTGGCAATCTTTTCTTCTAGTTCTTTATGGATATCCTGAGTGCCACAAATAAATCTAACCGAAGACATACCAAAACCATGAGAATCCAGTGCATCTTTAGCTGCTTGTACCACATCTGGGTGTGATGAAAGCCCTAAATAATTATTGGCACAAAAGTTAATGACTTCTTGTCCTGTAGATATTTTTATGACCGCATCTTGTGGAGATGTGATAATGCGTTCTTTTTTAAATAGGCCTGCCTCTTTTATGGCGTCCAACTCATTTGCAAGATGCTCTTTTATTTTTCCGTACATAGTTTTTTAGTTTAAAGAAAAACGGGATTTATTAGGTGATCAATATAGACAATAATAGTATGTTTAATTTCAAAATCCATCTCTTTTAGCACATCAGCATATTGCGTAATCTGTTCTTTGTGAGATGGAGATGTTTTTCCTGTTTTATAGTCAATAATTGTTGCTTCATTATTTTTAATTGCAATTCGGTCTGGGCGCAATGACCCCCCATCTATAGTTAGTATCTCTTGCTCATTCAATATTTGGTACTCATCAGAGAAATACCTCTTCAGTTCTGGATGATTGACAACACCAAGTATCTTTTCTTTTAGATAATTGGTGGCATCTTCAGGAATATGACCAGATAACTGAAGTTTTTCAATGGCATGGGGGACATCGTCACTTGTAATGATGTTGCTAAGTGCGAAATGAATAAGATTACCCATTTCAATAGCCTCTCTTTTTTCATCATCCCATAAATGACTGGATTTTGTTGAAATGGTAAAGCCTAGGTCTTCTTTTTGCCTTGTTAGATAAGAAATATGAAGATTTTTGGTGGACGATGCAGAAGCAGTTGCATTATTTTCCAGCGCTACGCCAAAAGCATAAACCTCCTGATCGTTTTTAGGAACCTCCTGGTTTTGCAAGTAACAATAAAATAAGTCCGAATAGGAGGTTGCATTCATTAAGGAGGGACTGTTCTTACTTACTTCAGAAATAACATAGAGTGCTTTTTCAGCCCTGGTCAATGCCACATATAATACGTTCATGGCATCCAATTCCGTTTTTTTTACTTCATCAATATATACATCTGCCGTAATCTGGTTATAATGCAACATTTCTTGGTTTGTATTGATCAAGAATTCATCTAACCCAAAATCATGGTCGTCATTAACTTTGGGAACCCAAGATTTCTTTTTCTTTCGCTTATCATCTATTATCGCATTGGCAAAAGGAAAGAGTATAATTGGAAACTCTAGGCCCTTGGCTTTGTGAATGGTCATGATTTTAACCGCGTTAACATTATCAGGAGCAGTAATGGAAAGACTTGCTTTTTTCTTTTCCCAATATTTTAGAAAAGAATGTAACCCTGGCCCATCTCTTTTTTCTACAATCAATACCTCATCCATTAAAAAAGAAAGATAGGCAGCTGTGTTTATAGATAGGTCAAATTGGATGATGGCCTTTTCAAGAATTGTGAAAACCGATTGTCCTTTTAAACTGTTCAGATGAAACCCATAAGTAGTGGAAAACAACTCTTCAAGGTTGTCGATGTTGGAGGATATAAAATCATGTTTTTCTTTTTTAGCTAGGAACATCAAGGTTTCATAGCGGGCTTCTTTATCATTTAAGTCATCCATCACTTTTAGTAATGAAATAAGAAACCGAACCTTTTCATTGTTGTTCAACAACAATGAATCTGAAGAGATAATGGGAATTTCTTTTTCAGATAGAAAATTGGCCAAAAGCATACCTTTATTATTATCACGGACTAGAATGCAAATGTCAGAGAAGGGGTACTTTTTGGATATAACCTCATCAATAGTTTTTAGAACCTCATTGCAATAGGCTTCTTCCTTGTCATTGATGTTGTTGTCCAAAAATGATAATTGTACAAAACCACCAGACTTGTTATTGGGTTTTTGATTGCAACCTTCTAAAAAAAGATTTTTGTAATCCTCCCCCTTTAAAAATGGCGCAACCAATGTGAAAAAGCTATTGTTGAATTGGACAATTTCGCTATAACTTCTCCAATTTGTGTCCAAAGTGTTGATGTTAGGCGCCACTACAAAAGGATGGGATTTTAGATTAATAAGATTTAGGAATTGTTCTGCTCTGCCTCCACGCCATCTATAAATGGCCTGCTTTACATCTCCTACAAGAAATAAGGAACCACTTTCTTTTTTTTCATTTTCACTTTCTAGAGCGTTTCCAATCAAAGGAATGAGGTTGTCCCATTGCATTTTGGAAGTATCTTGGAACTCATCAATGAAATAATGCCTGTATTTTTCTCCCATCCTTTCATAAATAAAAGGAACAGGTTGATTTTTTATTTCTTTTGACAATAATGAATTCAATGACGAAATTGGAATTACATCCCTTTCAATCTCTATGTTCTTGATTTCTTTTGCGATTTCATTCAACAATGTAAGCGGAACTATATTGCCATAAATATTTTTGAGGTAACTACGTTTATAAATGCTTTTTTTGATGGATAAAAAACTTTCTAAAATAATACTTGTTAGATGGGTCGCATCTCTTTTATTGGCAGCTTTAAGGACTTTATTCTCAAGTAAGTTTTGTTCTAATTTGTTGTTGTAAAGCATTTTAATGCCAAACTCACCATCAATTATTTTTCTGAAGTGATTAGGGAGGGTCTGTCTTGGAAAATCAGAAGAATCAAATCCTTGATTTTCAATCTCCTGAAGTACTTTTTGGGCTTCAATACCGATATTGTTTTCAATCACTTTTATTTGTGAAGTGATGTTCTTTTGAATTTGTTGAAAATCACGTATCGATTTCGTTAGCAGTTTTTCCACATGCTCAGAATGATTTTCTTGAAAAAGCAATTTTCCAATTTCCACTAGGTCATATGAAATATTCCAACTCTTATCATCATCAATCTTTTCAAGTGAGAAAGCGAGCAAAACTTGAGTGAGTTCTTTATCTGTTCCAGCCCTTTCCAGCAAATGTCCCACGGCTTCTTCCAAAAGCAATTCAACATCCAACTCTACCTCAAAATTTTGCGAAAGCTGAAGGTCGCGGGCAAATGTCTTTATAATCTTATGATTGAATTTGTCAATTGTGGAAACCTCAAAGAAAGAGTAGTTGTGCAAAATTCTTTTAAGTACTGTTTTTGATCGTTGTTGAAGTTGCTCGGCACTTAATGAAAGATCTTGGCAGATTTCATAGAATAGTGTCCCTTGATTTTTATGACTTCCAAAAGCATGAAGGTTATCCAAAATCCGGGTTTTCATTTCCCCAACAGCTTTATTGGTAAAGGTAATGGCCAAAATCTGCCTAAATTTTATGGAGGAGTCATTGGACAACAGTAATTTTAGGTATTCTTTGGCCAAGGTATAAGTCTTACCTGAGCCTGCGGATGCATTGTATATTTTAAAGCTGGAAGCTTCCAAAAAGTTTTTCTTGCAAATTACGGATTACCAACCTGAACTTAACACGGAATTGCATGAATATATCTCTTAAAACCGTATTTTTACAAGAATCATTAATAACTTAAAAATAATATAATTATGGCTTTTGAATTACCAAAACTACCCTATGCATATGATGCTTTAGAGCCACATATAGACGCAAGAACAATGGAGATTCACCATACAAAGCACCATAATGGATATACCACTAAATTAAATGGTGCAATTGCGGGAACAGATTTAGAAGGAAAAGTAATCCTTGATATTTTAGCCAATTTGGACGTGTCCAATGGGGCAGTAAGAAATAATGGTGGTGGATTTTATAACCATTCTCTTTTCTGGGAGGTTATGTCCCCAAATGGAGGTGGAACACCAAGTGGAAATTTAGCTGCGGCCATTGACGATGCTTTTGGCTCTTTTGATGCATTTAAAGAAAAATTTAGCGCAGCTGCTGGTACAAGATTTGGGTCAGGTTGGGCTTGGTTATGTGTTCATAAAGGTGGCAAGGTTGAGGTTTGCTCCACTCCAAACCAAGATAATCCAATAATGCCAGAAACAGGATGTGGAGGACACCCTGTCTTAGGATTGGATGTCTGGGAACATGCATACTATTTAAATTATCAGAATAGAAGACCAGATTATGTAGAAGCATTTTTCAATGTAATTAATTGGGACAAGGTTTCGGAAAATTACGAAGCCAATAAATAATTAGGAGAGAGAATCCTGTTAAACTTAAAAAGGCCGAGCACAATTCTGTGCTCGGCCTTTTTATTTTATAAATGCACCAAATAGAAAAGGGTGAGGAAGCCCTCACCCTTTTCGTCCCAAATCTTACCATAAACTTAACCTACTTATGCTATGGCAAAACTAAATTACTGGTATTGTGAGAAATAACAAAAGTTTTTGAGGAATTTTTTGATTCTTTGAAAAAAGTTGCGAATAATTCAGCGAGGAAATTTGTTAAATCCTTGGGACTCAAATATAAAGAAGGCGGAGATTTCTCCGCCTTCTTTCCCCAAATCTTACCATGAACTTAACCTACTTATGCTATGGTCCTCCAAATGTAAGTCAAGGCTATGCTTAGTGAGAAAGCTTTTAGATGAAACCCTCGTTATTTGGTTGAATTACCAATCTTGTGGTTAGAGCGTACTATTACTAAAGAAAAGGATTACGTGATGCGGTATTTGGATTACTTAAAATAAAAAAGGTGGAATAGCTTCCACCTTTTTTGCCCCAAATCTTACCATGAACTTAACCTACTTATGCTATGGCAATACTAAAGTAGGTTTGACTTTTACCTGAGAATCAAAAAGACGGCAACATGCACGTTTCATCGATGAAATGCACACATTAACTTTAATTTAGATAGGACTCAATTAATATGCTCTTTCGTTCTTCCCTTCGTAGAAATTAATAAAAGCTCTGTTTACGACCCTGTTTCCTCCAGGAGTGGGATAATCCCCTGTGAAATACCAATCCCCTAAATTTTTTGGACAAGCCTGGTGTAAGCTTTCAATACTTTGATAGATAATATCTACTTCAGCATTGATACCTTCCGGACTCAAGATTTGAGCAATCTTTTTTGAAATTTGCTCAGGCGTAAAAGGCTCATAAAACTCTTTAACATGGTTAACAACTTCCTTGTCTTTAGAATCAGTTTGAGTTAAGCACTTTTCGTAGATCTCTTTTATTTTATCAGTGGTCCCATTTTCTTCGTGAAGCGCTTGAGCTGCTTTAAAAGCAACAAAGTCTTCTAGCTTGGCCATATCTATACCATAACAATCTGGGTACCTTATTTGGGGAGCAGAAGAAACTACTATTATTTTTTTGGGAGATAACCTATCAAGAATTTTTAGGATACTCTTTTTTAAGGTTGTGCCTCTAACAATACTGTCATCAATAATTACCAGGTTGTCATTTTCCTTTACAGAGCCATAGGAGATGTCATATACGTGGGTTACAAGGTCATCTCTGCTGCTATCTTGCGTAATGAACGTTCGTAGCTTTGCATCCTTAATAGCCACCTTCTCAATGCGGGGTCTAACTTCCAAAATTCTATGAAGCTCTTCACCCGTAATTTTTGGGCCTAAGGCTAGAATTTGTTCTTCTTTTTTTGCGTTAAGGTAGTTCTGTGCCTCCTTTACCATACCAAAGAAAGAAGTCTCGGCAGTATTGGGAATGTATGAAAAGACTGTGTTTACCAAATCATCATTTATGGCTTTTAAAATTTTTGGAAACAAGAGTTTACCCAACATTTTTCGTTCCTGATAAATCTCTTTATCACTTCCTCTTGAAAAATAAATGCGCTCAAAAGAACATGCTTTTCTTTCCGTGGGTTCAAGTATTTCCTCTAAATGAACAGTTCCTTTTTTCTTTATGATTATTGCATGTCCAGGGTCCAATTCCTTAACATCTTCGTATTTAACATTGAAAACAGTTTGAATAGCAGGTCTTTCCGAAGCTACAACCACAAACTCATCATCTTTGTAGTAATAAGCTGGTCTAATTCCTGCTGGATCTCTAACTACAAAAGCATCTCCATGACCCAACAAACCGCCCATAGTATAGCCGCCATCCCAATTCTTGGAAGCTTTGGTCAATATTTTTGCCACATTAAGTCGTTCCGCAATTAAGGGTGAAGCTTCCCTTTTATTAAACCCTTCTTTTTTTATTTGTTTGTAAAGCTTGGCAACAGCATCATCCAAGAAATGGCCTATTTTTTCCATTACGGTAACCGTATCGGCCATTTCTTTAGGGTGTTGGCCTATCGTAACAAGATTATTAAAAAGCTCATCAACATTGGTCAAATTAAAATTACCAGCAACAATTAGGTTACGGTGCATCCAATTGTTCTGTCTTAGGAATGGGTGAACGCTTTCAATACTATTTTTCCCAAAGGTGCCATATCTAACATGACCCATCAACAATTCACCTATATAGGGGATGTTCTTTTTCTGAAGCGCAACATCATCTACATATTCTGGGTTTTGTGTTAGAGAAGTATTAATGCGATCATTAATTTGGTCAAAGATGTCCTGTATTGGTTGCTGCTGTGCAGAACGCACCCTACTCATGTAACGCTCTCCAGGATCCATATCCAGTTTTATACTTGCAAAACCAGCACCATCTTGACCTCTATTGTGCTGTTTTTCCATCATTAGGTACATTTTGTTTACGCCGTAGAACGCTGTACCATATTTTTCTTTGTAGTACTCCAGAGGTTTAAGCAAACGGATCATTGAAATTCCGCATTCGTGCTTAATCGCATCACTCATATCTATATAAAATAAAAAAGCCCCGAAATAGTTCAGGGCAGTTATTTATGTTAATTCAATATTGAATTGTGTCAATTCTTTAAACTGCAACAAACGTTTGTCAATTTCATATTTTTGCAGTGATATCATTCGTTCCGTTCCAAATTTCTCCACACAAAACGAAGCTAAATTAGAACCATGAATAATGGCATTCTTTATACTTTCAAAAGAAATATTTTTTGTCTGCGCCAAATGGCCAGCAAATCCGCCGGCAAATGTATCTCCAGCTCCAGTAGGGTCAAAAACTTCTTCTAATGGTAGCGCGGGAGCAAAGAAAATATGTTCTTCATGGAATAAAAGGGCACCGTGTTCTCCTTTTTTAATAACTACGTACTTAGGTCCCATTTCCTGTATTTTGGCTGCTGCCTTCACCAAGGAATATTCATTGGTCAATTGACGGGCCTCTTCATCATTTATGGTAATTACATCAATATGCTTTATTACCTCAATCAACTCCGTCCATGTATTATCCATCCAAAAATTCATGGTATCCAAAATGATAAGTTTTGGTCGTTCTTCCATTTGATTGATTACACCCATCTGAATATTAGGGTGTAAATTTCCAAGCATAACCACATCGGCATCTTTGAAATGTCCTGGAACAATAGGATTAAAATCACCTAAAGTATTTAGTTCTGTAACCAAAGTATCCCGTGAATTTAGGTCATTGTGGTATTTTCCTTTCCAATAAAAGGTTTTACCGCCTTTAACGATTTCAACCCCAGAGATATCTATGTTTCTGTCAGCAAAAATGTCTAAATAAGACTGCGGGAAATCATCACCTACAACAGAGACTATAGCAGATTCTACATTAAACTGGTCTGCTGCCAAACCTATAAAAGTGGCTGCTCCACCCAATATTTTACCTGTCTTGCCAAAAGGGGTTTCAATAGCATCGAAGGCCATACTCCCAACAATAAGCAATTTGCCCATTTATGTAAATTTGCTGCAAATATACACTTAGATATTCCATTTATCATAACAGAGTGGACAATTAAGGAAAACTGGATTCAATTGTACAAAGCGTGGCTCATTTTCTTCCAAAATCTGCAGGAATTTCACCCCAGGCCTTGGTTTCCCATTTAGCAATAGGCGTATTGTAAGAATTTTTCTTTAACCATTCCTCGGCCCGTTCAATAAGTTCAAAGACTACTTTGTTTTTAGCATTTTTCTTCAACTTGGTCCCGCATTTTTTCTTCCTTACCCAACCCATTGCAATTCTAGAATCTGAATAAAGTATGCGGGTACTTTTGTTATTTTTTAGAAAGGCCAATCCGTGCACGAGCGCTAAAAACTCACCTATATTGTTTGTTCCCTGTTCAAAAGGCCCCTGTTTAAAAAGCGTTCTTTTAGTTTTGGTATCTACACCTTGGTATTCCATCTTACCAGGATTACCACTAGAGGCAGCATCTACCGAAATGGAATTATAATTTGGCTCCCCAATTTTTAATAATTCTTCTGGGGTTAATTCCTTTTTGCTTTTTGACTTCCCTTTGTATTCCAAATAATTGCTGTTAAAGGCTTTTTTTGCTTCTACAAAATCTTGGAAAGATTTATACTGAGCTCCTTTGAACCCTTCAATTTGAGCTTTGCAATCAACCCAAGCTTCATAAATACCAGGTCGTTTGCCTTTCCAGACAACGTAAAATTTTCTCTTATTGGCCATCTTTCAATAGAAGTTTTTCTATCACCTTTGGAAAATGCTCATATTCCAGTTGATGCACTTTTTTAGCTATGGAATTGGCATCATCCGAAGGAGTAACCGTTGTTTTGGCCTGAAATATAATGGCTCCTTCATCATAATTTTCATTGACGTAGTGAATAGTGACACCCGTTTCTGACTCTGAATTATCCTTAACAGCTTGATGTACTTTGGCGCCATACATACCTTTTCCACCATATTTAGGTAACAATGCTGGATGAATATTAATGATGTTATTGGGGAAAGCTTTTATTAAAGAGGCGGGTATTTTCCATAAAAACCCGGCTAAGACAATTAAATCTGGATTTAGGGCCTTGAGCAATCTAATCACTGCATCAGAATCAGAGAAAGCTGTTTTGTTAAAGTAGAAAGCTGGTGTTTCAAGTCTTTCGCAACGTTCCAAAACCGCGGCGGTTTTCTTGTTGGTTAACACTGCACAAATCTTTATAGAATCCTTTTTCTTGAAAAAAGAGATAATATTTTCTGCATTTGAACCACTACCTGAGGCTAAGACTATAATTCGCTTCATTTGGGGACTTCTACTATGATTATGGACCTTTATTTATAAGGCTAAAGTAATATTCTGGAACAGAAGATGTTTAATTTAAAGCACATTTTATCGACAAATGGTGTATTTAATCCAAAGTTTTATATTTTTGCCAACGATTAAATTTTTAAAACCGATATAATTATGTCAGACATTGCATCAAGAGTAAAGGCTATCATCGTTGATAAACTAGGTGTTGATGAGAATGAAGTAGTGCCAGAAGCCAGCTTCACCAACGATTTAGGAGCGGATTCCTTGGACACTGTTGAACTTATCATGGAGTTTGAAAAAGAATTTGATATTCAAATTCCTGATGATCAAGCAGAGAACATTGCAACTGTTGGTCAAGCCGTCAGCTATATAGAAGAAGCGAAGTAATTTTATGATATCTTACTAAAGATTTTAAATTATCCATGTGATGATCATCACATGGATATTTTTTTTAATTTAGGTTCTAAAGGTTAAAAAATAGTTCAATGCAGTTAAAGCGAGTAGTAGTTACCGGAATGGGTGCGTTAACACCTATTGGGAACAATTTAGAGGCATATTGGGAAGGACTAAAGAATGGTAAAAGTGGTTGTGCGCCCATAACGTATTTTGATACGGAAAAGTTCAAGACCAAATTTGCCTGTGAACTTAAGGACTATAACCCACAAGATTTTTTTGATAGAAAGGAAGCTAGAAAATTAGACAAGTTTGCTCAGTATGCTTTGGTTTCTTCAGATGAGGCTATTGCAGATGCTAAATTAAATCTAGACGAGATAAATAAGTTGCGGGTAGGTGTTATTTGGGGAGCAGGAATTGGAGGTTTAGAAACCTTTCAGCAAGAAGTTTTAAACTTTGCCGAAGGAGATGGAACCCCAAGGTTTAATCCATTCTTTATTCCAAAAATGATCGCAGATATTGCACCAGCCAATATTTCCATAAAACATGGATTTATGGGACCAAACTACACTACGGTTTCTGCGTGTGCTTCTTCTGCCAATGCTATGTTCGATGCTTTAAACTCAATTCGTTTAGGGTATTGTGATGTAATTGTTACAGGAGGAAGTGAAGCAGCAGTTACTATAGCTGGAATGGGTGGTTTTAATGCCATGCATGCGTTATCTACCAGAAACGAAAGTCCGGAAACAGCTTCAAGACCGTTTGATGGAACCAGAGATGGTTTTGTTTTAGGGGAAGGAGCAGGTGCTTTAATTTTGGAAGAGTATGAGCATGCCAAGGCAAGAGGAGCAAAAATATACGCGGAAGTTTTAGGAGGGGGATTATCCAGTGATGCCCACCACATGACTGCTCCACATCCGGAAGGTATTGGTGTTGTTGAGGTAATGAAGAATTGTTTAGAGAATGCAGGACTGAAACCAGAAGATGTAGACCATATAAATACTCATGGAACTTCTACACCTTTAGGTGATGTGGCAGAACTCAAAGCTATTTCTAAAGTTTTTGGAGATCATGCTAAGAATATAAATATCAATTCTACAAAATCAATGACCGGGCACTTATTGGGTGCAGCAGGTGCTATTGAGGCTATCTCGGTTATATTGGCAATGGAACACGGTGTTGTACCTCCAACAATTAACCATACTACGGTAGATGAAAATATTGACTCTTCACTTAATTTGACCCTTAATAAGGCACAGAAACGTGAAGTTAATGTAGCTATGAGCAATACTTTTGGTTTTGGTGGACATAATGCCTGCGTTTTGTTCAAGAAATTAGGGTAGTTTTGTAAAAGATGAGATTTACTTCTAAAATATTCAATTCCCCACCGAAAACGGATGGGGATTTTTTTTTGGGAGTTAAAAAAATTCTAGGCTTCAAACCCAAGGACATAGAAATTTATAAAAAGGCTTTTCTGCACCGTTCTGTAAACAAAAGGGATGAAGAGGGGAACCCCATGAATTATGAACGCCTCGAATTTTTAGGGGATGCCATGTTGGGAACAATCATATCAAAACACCTTTACAATGAAGTTCCAGAAGGGGATGAGGGATATCTTACCAAGATGCGTTCCAAGGTTGTAAGTAGAAAACACCTAAATGAATTGGGTAAAGATCTAGATCTTTTACGCTTTGTTGAGAGTAGAATCCCCAAATCACATTTTGGAGAAAACATACATGGAAATGTTTTTGAAGCTTTAGTAGGGGCAATTTATTTAGACAAGGGTTATACATATTGCGAGAAGTTTATCAAGGAACGAGTCATAGAACCTTATGTTGATATTGAACAGTTGGAAGGCAGGGTCATCAGCTATAAAAGTTTGGTCATAGAATGGTGTCAAAAACAAAAAAAGTCCTTTAATTATGACGTTTATGAAGACACCGGCAATGATGAATTAAAGCATTTTGCTGTTAAACTTACCATAGGAGAAAAAATACTGGCAAAGGCCAGGGCAACTTCCAAAAAGAAAGCAGAAGAAAAAGCATCAAGGAGGGCATATTTTGCATTGCAGAGCAGAATTGAAAATGAGCAACTTTAAATAAAGGTAAACTCTAACGTTTTCGTAGGGTTTCAGAAGTGCATTGTCCTATTTCAACTAGGCTGGCAAATGTATTAAGAGTATATTTACAGTTCGTGTTATGGCTATGTCAACGACGCATAAAATATCAGCAGACTTTTATGATGATAACTTTCAGCTCATCGCCATACATAGTGGCCTGGAGGATTATGCTATGACCTATGCTATAAACTCCAACTGTCAACTGCATTTAAAAAGAATGGAAAATGATTTGCAATTTGACAAAAACCTTTCGTTTTCTGTGTTTGAATGGGATGATGAAATGAATGATATGTGTTGGACACTAATTTCCAATAAATGTATGGTTGAAGAGGTTGTCCCATCAGATGGCTTTTTTGAAAGCAATACTTCCTTTAGGACAAATCATTTGATAAAAGAACGAAAGGAAGTTGATTATTTTTTAAAAATTGATGCTGGAGACGAATTAAAACTTGAAGAACAAGTTAGATTCATTAACAAAATACCTAAAGTTGTAACGGCCTATCCGTTAGAAACACAGACCTTAAAATCAAAAAGAAACCTAATCTTTTAGCAATGCCAACTAGAAAGAAGACAAAAATTGTAGCGACCCTAGGTCCTGCCACGAGTAAGAAGGAAGTCCTTAAAAATATGATGGAAGCGGGAGTGGATGTTTTTAGGATAAATTTTTCGCACGCTTCCCATGACGATGTTGCGGAACGCATTCAAATGATACGGGATTTAAATGAGGAATTGGGTATTAATACTTCAATACTTGCAGATTTACAAGGACCAAAGCTTAGAGTAGGTGTTATGGGAGGTGAAGCTGTTGTTGCTCCTGGAGATGAGATTACTTTTGCTACTGGAGAGCCTTTTGAAGGAACGGCAAAGAGGGTTTATATGAACTACCAAACCTTTCCTCAAGATGTAAAACCTGGTGAACTAATTTTATTGGATGATGGAAAATTAATTTTTGAAGTTAAATCCACGAACGGGAAAGATGAAGTTAAAACAACCGTTATACAGGGTGGTCCGTTAAAATCAAAAAAGGGGGTGAACTTACCCAATACAGATATTTCATTACCTGCTTTAACGGAAAAAGATATCAAGGATGCCATATTTGCCATTTCGCAAGAAGTGGATTGGATGGCACTTTCTTTTGTACGCCATAGTCAAGACCTTATTGGTTTACAGGATTTAATTAACAAACACTCCGAGCATAAAATCCCAATCATTGCCAAAATTGAAAAACCAGAAGCAGTTGAGAATATTGATAAAATTGTTGCGTATTGCGATGGTTTAATGGTAGCTAGAGGTGATTTAGGTGTGGAAGTTCCAGCACATGAAGTTCCTCTTATTCAGAAGAAATTGGTATTGCAGGCAAAGAAAGCTAGAATTCCCGTAATTATTGCCACGCAGATGATGGAGACTATGATTACAAGTCTTACTCCTACACGTGCAGAGGTCAATGATGTCGCAAACTCGGTAATGGATGGAGCTGATGCCGTAATGCTTTCCGGTGAAACTTCTGTGGGGAATTACCCGGTTCAAGTAATTGAGAAAATGTCAAGCATTTTAAATAGTGTTGAAGGCTCTAGTTTAATTAATGTTCCGCAAACGCCACCTCATATCCGTACCAAAAGATATATTACCAAATCAGTTTGTTACCACGCCGCCACAATGGCAAACGAAATCCAGGCAAAGGCTATTTCTACACTTACAAATAGCGGATATACAGCTTTTCAAATATCGGCATGGAGACCAAGTGCCCACATTCTCGTTTTTACCTCTAACAAAAGGATTTTGACGCAATTAAATTTGTTATGGGGAGTAAAGGCCTTTTATTATGATAAATATGTTTCTACAGATGAAACCATAGAAGATGTAAACCAAATAGCCTGCAAGAAGGGGTTTTTGGACGTAGGGGATATGCTTATAAGTTTAGCGGCAATGCCAATAAAAGAAAAAGGCATGGTCAATACTTTACGTATTACCGAAATAGAAACTTGTTCTTTTTAGAAAAAACAGGCTAGGCAACTTCCTTTTCAAAGGCGATAAAGTTTACCACTTTACCGGCTTTATCAAAAACAGGAGAACCCTGTATCCAACATTTATATGGAGAGCCATTTTTTCGATAGTTGAGCAAAACAACTTCAAAGGGTTCATTATTTTTTATAGCGTTTGAAACTTGTTTTGTGGTTTCAACACAAGTTTCTTTACCCTGAAACATTTTTGGTTTTTCCCCTATAACTTCATCAGATTCATAACCGTTCATCTGAAACATATTTTGGGAAGCATAAACGATGTTAAGATTGGCATCGGTTACAACTACAACATGTTCCTTGTCCATGATTTCATTACGGAAAGGCATCTCATTTTCCCATTTTTCTTTTTGGGCCAAATCACTTAAGTTTTTGACGTCTTGAAGATTTTTGCAGACTTTGCCAAAGTGTTGCGCATAAATATCCAATGAGCTTAATGGATAGCTATTTATTTCTTTGTTGCGATAAAAGTTGTTTATCGCTTCATCATAGAATTTTGTCTTTTCCATGCCCAATACTATAAAAAGTTTTAACAGTAGTAAAATCTAGACAATACATTAACAGTATTGTTTAAGAAATCCTTTAAAAGGGGTTTTAAAATGGATGTAAGTATCAACAAGATAGCGTGACTAAGAACTGGAAAAACCTGATTTTGCAACAATAAACTAGAAGGCAAAGCTTAATGAGACATGAATTTAAAGACCCTAAATTGGGTGCTATTTTAGGGCTAACGGATGACATTAAAAGAGATAATGATCGTTTCTCTATAACTTCCAACACCATTAAATTTTTATGGAACAGGAATGATAAACCCATAGAATTTGTTGTAGATGATATGGTTTTAGAACTTATGCCCAATCAAATTGTAACGGTCACCTACTTGCAAAATGTTTCCTTTACTAAAACCGACTTGCCACTTTCAGCTATCCTTTTTAATAGGGAGTTTTATTGTATTTCTGATCATGACAGTGAAGTCTCTTGTAATGGCATTCTCTTTTTTGGAACACAAGATTTACCGATAATTTCTATTCCAGAAGACCAACTACGAAAATTTAATATATGGTTTGAGGTTTTTTTGGAAGAATTCTCCACACCAGATAACATTCAAGGGGATATGCTTCAAATGCTTCTGAAAAGATTGATAATCATGAGTACCCGTTTGGCCAAGGAACAGCATATTGTTAAAGCACTTAATAACGAACAAGTAGATACCATCAGAAAGTTCAATTATCTAGTAGATATTCATTACAAAACCAAACGTAAAGTGAGTGATTATGCAGAAATGCTATTTAAATCACCTAAAACCCTATCCAATCTCTTTTCAATCTATAATCAAAGATCTCCACAACAAATTATTCTGGAACGTTTGACCTTGGAAGCAAAAAGACTTATTCATTTTACAGATAAGCAAAATCAGGAAATCGCTTTTGATCTAGGATTTAATGATCCAGCACATTTTAGTCGTTTTTTTAAAAAAATGACCCAAAAAACACCTTCGGAATACCGAGAAAACCTACTTATTTCTGCTTAAGGGAAACTTAGACAAGCGGTCGGGAAATTACTACTAACAACACCCTGTCTTTTCGCTACATCTTTGCATTGTAATTAAAAGTAAAGTAAAGATGAACGCAATAGAAAAATCAGTTTTCAATCTCATAGAGATATTTAGAACTTCTAAGAAAGCAGAAGTACAGACCCTTATACCAGACACACATTGTGAGCAGAAGCATCACCATGATTTTTATTGTGATGCAGAAAAACCATTTGTAAAGAATTTTTAACCCATATAATAATTAAATAAAAGATAGAATTATGAGCACATTTAACGTACCTAAAAGAGAAGAAGTAAGTAGTAACAATCAAGCAATTTTTGACAACCTGGAAAAAGCAGTTGGCTTTGTTCCAAACCTTTTTGCCACCTATGCACACTCAGAGAATGCATTGGGTAATTATTTAAACCTTTCCAACGCTAAAACATCTTTGAAAGCGAAAGAAAAAGAGGTTGTAAACTTGGCCGTAAGCGAAGTGAACAATTGTATTTATTGTTTGTCCGCACATACTGCAATAAGTAAAATGAACGGTTTCACAGATGACCAAATATTGGAATTAAGATCAGGGAATGCATCTTTTGACAATAGATTGGATGCATTGGCAAAATTGGCCAAGAACATCACAGAAAATAGAGGAGCTACAGATGCAACCGTTTTGGACAATTTCTTTACTGCAGGTTGGACCAAAGAAAACCTTATTGATACAATTGTATTGGTAGGAGACAAAACGATTTCAAATTATATCAATAACACAACAGAAGTACCAGTTGATTTTCCAGTAGCTAAGCCTTTGGAAACAGTTGAAGCATAATAAATAAACCATAATAAATTAAATATCATAAAATGAGAAAAGTAATTGCAATTTTAGTATTCGCCGTTGGAACAGTATTTTCTGTAAACGCACAGGATAAAATGATGAAGGATGCACCGGTCAGAACACTGTCTTTGGAGCAAACTTCTGGAGAGTTTACACAAAAACAAATTACCGTTTCTGAAGGAACGTATGTTTTTGACATTACGAACAATGGAGTAGGACATGAAGTGGGTTTTGTGTTGGTTAAAAAAGGGAAAGACGTTAGTAAGCCTGAAAACCATATCCAGACTGCTTATGTTACTCAAGCGGTAAAAACAGGAACTTCACAAACTTCAAAGCCAACTAAATTGGAAAAAGGAGAATACGTGTATTTCTGTCCTTTAAACCCTACATCAACGGATAATACCTTGATTGTAAAATAATAACAAGTGTTATATAATTAAAAAGAGCCCCTTCAAAATTGAAGGGGCTCTTTTTATTGTACTACTTCAGAATTAGCAAAAAGTAATGGTGCTATGCTTCTAGCCGTATAGATGGGCCAATCATTTTTGAACAAATGACTCTCGGTAATGGCGCTATCATATAAAAGGTAGATTCCTCCAGATATTTTTTCGGTCTCGGCCTTGGAGATATTGGTAATATTGTCACCAACAACCTCTCCTAAGTACAATAACAGTTCTTTTTTTTGCTTCTGTATTACCCCTAAAATTTTTTTCTGTTTAGGTGAAAGTTCACCCAACGTTTTAAGTCCCCAACAACCATGAAAATCTTCCTCTCTGTACATATCCCTTAAAAGGTCAAAGATGGCCAACAACTGATTTCTCCCTTTTTTCCTCTTGGAAACATAACTTTTTAAGGATTCCAAGAAACTATCGTGGCGCTGTTTTAGATAAGCCATACAAATGTCCTCCTTGGATTTAAAATGGCTGTACAGCGTAGCTTTTGCTATACCAGATTTAGAAATTATTTCATTGATTCCCGTTGAATTATATCCGTTGGTATAAAAGAGATTACTTGCTGAAGTGATTATTTTGTTGTGTATTGTGATTTCCCCCATGGTATAAATATAACAAAAGACTGGTCTGTCTAGTTATTCTTATAAAAATTCAAATTTAAACACTTGTATTAGAGGGTGTTAAGATTTATGCTATGCTTATTTTAGTTCTATATATTGAGCTAGGAGTTTTAATTATAATTTAGCGTTTTATAGCATTGATTAAAGCATTTTCATGACTAGTTTAGCGGTCTAAATGATGCTGTGATATTAGACCTGTTAACTGCCATGCTTTGGAGTTTATCCCCTTTTGGTGAATCTAAATTGGGAATACCTTATGGGATTATGAGAGGCTTAAATAGTTATGTAGTTCTTATTGCCTGTTTTCTCGCCAATCTTTTGGTTTTTCCTTTAATGATGTTCTTTCTTGAGAACATTAATCGTTATTTGATAAAATGGCGTTTCTATAAAAAATCGGCAATCTATGTTGCCAAAAGGGCAAAGATCGGAACAGCAGCAAAAATTAAAAAATTCGGCTTTTTTGGTCTAGTGCTATTCGTTATGATTCCCTTGCCTGGTACAGGGGTGTATGCTGGTAGCATTGCATCGTATCTTCTTAAAATTGAAAAAAAGAAGGCATTTTTCGCCAACGCCCTTGGAATTTTCTTCTCTTCTATTATCATTTGGGCATTGACCATTTTTTCTGTAGAAGCAGTATAATTTTAGTTTTGGATAAACGTAACCGGTTTCGATTGATTTGGATTGTAATCAAAAATCAAATTTGAGTTGCACTAAAACGGATTCTTTTTTTAGCTCTTCCTTTTTTTTCTCGGTGTTGAGGTTTGCTAACGAAATTCCCAATAAGCGAACTGAGTTTTCTAAGGTTGACTGATACAACAATTCTTTGGCGGTTTCCAGAATCAGCTCTTTTTTTGCAATATAATAAGGCAGCGTTTTGCTTCTGGTCTGGAGTGTAAAATCGCTGTATTTAATTTTCAAGGTAATGGTCTTACCTGCTATTTTAGATTTCTGAAGCCTTCTTTCCAATTCATTGGCAATATTCTCTAATTTTTCCAGCATAAAGACTTCACTACTAAGATTCTCAAAGAAGGTACGTTCCGCACCTACAGATTTTGGAATTCGATGGGGCTTTACTTCACTGTTATGAATTCCACGCACCACATAATAGTAGTATTTTCCACTTTTTCCAAAAGTGCTATCTAGAAATTCCAAGGATTTTTGCTTTAAATCGTTCCCTGTGAAAATCCCGAGCTTATACATTTTTTCTGCGGTCACTTTTCCCACCCCATAGAATTTCCGAATATCAAGGTCTTCCAAAAATTGGATGACCTCTTGAGGATTTACGGTTTTTTGCCCGTTTGGCTTATTATAGTCACTGGCTACTTTCGCAATAAACTTATTAATGGAAATTCCGGCAGAAGCTGTCAACCCTGTTTTGTCTAAAATCTTTTGTCGAATTTCTTTAGCGATAAGCGTTGCAGAAGGGTTGCCTTTTTTATTTTCAGTTACATCTAGATAGGCCTCATCTAGGGAGAGTGGTTCTACCAAATCAGTATACTCGAAAAAGACACTTCTTACTTGTTGTGAAATCTCTTTGTAACGCTCAAAACGTGGTTTCACAAAAATTAAATCTGGACAGTTTTTTCTAGCAATATAACCAGCCATTGCACTACGCACACCAAATTTTCTGGCCTCATAGCTTGCCGCTGAAACTACACCGCGTTTGGAACCCCCGCCAACAGCAACAGGTTTTCCTTTAAGCTCGGGATTGTCATGTTGCTCCACAGATGCGTAAAAGGCATCCATATCCACATGAATGATTTTTCGTAAGGGAAAATCAAAGTCCATACTCAAATTTAGGGTATATTTATTTTGATGGAGCAATTAGAAATAGAACGCAAGTTTTTAGTAAAGTCGAACGCTTATAAAAAGGATGCAAGTTCTCAAACTCGAATTGTTCAAGGGTTTTTGAATACGGACCCAGAAAGAACAGTTCGTGTTCGAATAAAAGGAAATAAGGGCTTTTTGACAGTTAAGGGAAGAAGTAATGACTCGGGAACAACCCGGTTTGAATGGGAAGCAGAAATAAGTATCAGTGAGGCTACCAATTTGATTGATTTATGCGAGCCGGTTATTTTAGAGAAAATACGGTTTGAAATTCCCGCTGGAAATCATGTTTTTGAAGTAGATGAATTCTTTGGGGAAAACAAAGGATTAGTCGTTGCCGAAATTGAACTTGAGCATGAAGATGAGGTTTTTTTAAAACCAGACTGGTTGGGAACAGAGGTTACGGGAGAAATTAAATATTATAATTCTCAACTAAGTAAAAAACCTTTTATTAAATGGTAACTAGTCCAATTTCTTATCAAGCGCTAAAATGGTATGCAATAAAACATTGGCTCCATTCGCCATATCTTCAGCAGAGGTAAATTCTTTAGGCGAATGACTTATTCCATCTTTGCTTGGCACAAAAATCATTCCTGTTGGCGCTATGGTAGCTATATCTTGTGCATCATGTCCTGCTCCACTGGGCATATATTTGAAAGTATATCCAAGTTTTGAGGCAGCAATTTCTATTTCCTTTTGAATTTCAACAGCTGTCAATGCAGGTTCGGCAGTAGTATCCAGGGGGAGGAATTCTATATTTACATTGGATGCGGCAGCTATTACTTCGCCTTTGGCTTTTATCGCTTGAAATACTTTTTCGATGACATCAGAAGATAGATCCCTAATTTCCAAACTAGTGATTACTTTTCCAGGGATAACATTGGGTGCACCAGGTTCTGCCTTAATACGGCCTACTGTACCTACTTGACTACCATTAAAGCTATTGGTAATTTCATTCACGGCAACTATGAATTTAGCAGCTGCCAACAGTGCATCTTGTCTTGCATTCATTGGTGTAGTGCCTGCGTGATTACCAAAACCGGTAAAAACTACATCCCACCATTTAAGCCCAACAATGCCTTCTACTATGCCTATGTTTAGATTTTCTTTGTCAAGAATGCCACCCTGTTCAATGTGAAGTTCTAAAAAAGCAGCCATATCATCTTTTTTACGAGCCACCTTGGCAATTTGTGTGGTGTCTCCTCCCAATCTCATAATGCCTTCTCCCATAGAAAAGCCAGTGGTATTTACTACTTTAAAAGCTTTTGTGCTTAGATGTCCAGACATGGCTCGGCTTCCCATAACGCCACCTTCTTCATTAGAGAAAATGATAATTTCTAGAGGGTGTTTGGTCTTTAAGTTGTTTTCATTTAGTGTTTCAATAACTTCTAAAGAGGCCATAGAACCAACACAACCATCGTAATTACCACCGTTGGGTACCCTATCAATATGTGAACCAAAAGAAATAACTTTTTTAGTTGCGTCTTGGCCTTTTCTATGACCAATAATATTACCGGCATAATCAACAGAAACTTGCAAACCTTGAGCTTTTAAGGTCAGTATGACCCAATTTCGAGCTTCAATATCAGCATCGCTAAAAGCAACTCTTTCTGTTTCTCCATTTTCTTGTAAACCAAACTTTGCAAGTTCAAAGATTCGGGTTTCAAGACGGTCTTGATTAATACTGAGCTTGGATTTCTGAGCTACTATAGTGCTTAATGAGAAGAAAATTAAAAGTGAAACGAGTCGAGTTACCATAATTTAATACGTAATGGATGTTACAATTGACCTAAATATAGTTATAAAAAGACTCTTGTATTTACCTGCGTATAAAATGGCAGCACTTACTTTTTTTGCACTGGAATCCAAATTTCCTCTTCAGAATTGGGATCGTTGTTTTTGTAGTTCCTTCCCAAGACTTCAAAAAGTGGCCTATCGTCCAGTTGATATTCAGAATTATTAGGGAGCCATTCGGTAAAAATGTATTGAAATATAGATTTATCCGTGCTGGATCCTCTATAGAAAAACACTGCGTATTCTCCACTTGGAAGTGTAAAAGATTCCAGTCCATCTGGAACTGTATGGCAATTTAAAACTTCAACAGCTGCCCATTTTACAAATTGATTGGTAGGGTTAAAGTTTAAAAAATACGATGGCCCATAAATTTGCATAGAGATGAAATCGGAGGAAACTCTATTTTCAATTTCTTGTGCTTTGGGTCTGAAACCCCTCCATAGTTCAAAAGTTGAATTATTGGCCAAGCTCATGGTAAAATGTGTGCCTACCAATTTCTTTTCCTCAAGAAGTACAATACGCGGCTGCATGTGCTTATTTAAAGGGCACTTTTGAACTGCTCTAAAAAGCGAATGTCGTTTTCACTTAATAAACGAATGTCAGAGATTTGATGAAGTAATAAAGCTATACGATCAATACCCATTCCAAATGCAAACCCTGAGTAAACTTCCGGGTCAATTCCACAGTTCTGCAGTACGTTTGGATCTACCATTCCACAGCCCATAATTTCTAACCAGCCTGTACCCTTGGTCATACGATAGTCCGTTTCGGTCTCAAGACCCCAATACACATCAACTTCAGCACTTGGTTCCGTAAACGGGAAGTAAGAAGGGCGTAAACGAATCTTTGATTTTCCAAACATTTCGGATGTGAAGTATTGTAATGTCTGTTTCAAATCGGCAAATGAAACGTCTTTATCTACGTACAATCCTTCTACCTGGTGAAAGAAGCAATGTGAACGTGCCGAAATGGCCTCGTTACGGTATACTCTTCCTGGCGATATGGTACGAATTGGAGGTTTGTTATTTTCCATATAACGAACCTGAACGGATGAAGTATGTGTGCGCAACAGCACATCTGGGTCAGTCTGTATAAAGAAAGTATCCTGCATGTCTCTAGCTGGATGATACTCTGGTAGGTTCAGTGCGGTAAAATTGTGCCAATCATCTTCAATCTCTGGCCCTTCGGAAACATTAAAACCAATTCTTGAAAAAATATCAATAATTTGATTTTTTACAATCGAAATAGGATGTCTTGCCCCAATTTCTATTGGCTCTCCCGGTCTGGTTAAATCACCGTATTTTCCTTTTATTTCTGCCGTATTTTCCAAAGCTGTTTTTAAAGAATCAACTTTTTGAGTGGCAGTATTTTTTAACTGATTGATAACCTGTCCAAATTCTTTCTTCTGTTCATTAGGTACATTTTTGAACTCAGCAAAGAACGTATTCAAAAGCCCCTTTTTCCCCAAATACTTAATCCGGAAAGATTCTATTTCATCTTTTGAAGTTGAAGTGAACTGTTCTACTTCACTCAAATGTTCCTTAATGGTCTCAATCATGGTCGATAGCGCTATTGGCCGACAAATTTAGCAAATTGTCTTTGAATATATAGGTAATAAGAAAATGAACCGCAACTCCACCCAAAAAGTGCCATAACCAATGAGTACCCATCTGGAAAATAGTCTGGGTTAGGTCGATACTTCTAAAATATATGGCAATCGCAAAGATTAGAAAAGCAAAAACTACCCAACGCATGTTTGCAAACTTAGTTTTAGAAAGATACCAAACAAGGGGAACCATAATTGTAAGGGCGGTTATAACATACCCAATGGAAATACGAATTGTCTCTTGCATTGGGAGTATGCGTAGTGCGTAAGAGACTCCAAAAATGGATACAATGAACAAAGCTCTTTGCCACCATTTGCCTACTATCTTGAAAATAAAATAAATGACCATTGCCAAACAAAGCAACATTATGGGAACCCAGTCCAACAAGAGCCAAAACTCATGACTTCTGGTAGCATGATAAATGGTACCGCCCACATAACTAATGGCAATGATTGGCAAAACCAATGTAAGAAATTGATGTTGTCTGGGATTTCTATAGACTTTCATGCCCCAATACCATAGTATAATCAGGAAGATAAGGTTGCTAAAAGTATTGTAAGGCTCTACAATTAATCTACCTGCAATTGTTTCTTTATATATTGGTCCAGAATCGTTTGGAAAATTTTGGAAGAATGTCAGAAACAATAGAAGCATCAATGAATCAGTATGGATTTAAGCTGTAATTTTGTCCTTTACATTTAGCTCTACCCACTTCATACAACTTTTAAAATTTTCAAAAATATGCTCCTTCGGTATTAAATCGGGGATTATATCAATCCGCTCCATCATGTATCTGGGTTGATCTAGAATTTCTACCAGTAGTACATAAACATCCCTGTTTTTTAGATCTTGTAGTACATCTTCCATGGCGTAAAGACCGGTTTGGTCCATGTATTGCATTCTGCCCATTCTTATAATTACAGTAGAAGCAGTATCTGGAATTTGATCTGCTAGCTGCTGAAATTCACTGGTCGAGCCAAAAAATAGAGGACCCTTAACGTGTTTGATAAAAACCTCATCTGCTAAATTTTTAGGAAAGTCTTTTTCATCAGCCCAAGCTTTTTCCTTGGACAATGGCTTTACATCTGATCGCTTTGCCGTTAAATCCCCCATTTTTTTCATGAACATTAAAGAGGCAAATACCAGCCCTATTCCTACTGCGTAAACCAAGTTCCAAATGGAAGAAAGAACCATTACAGCTAACATTATTATTACTTCCGAACTAAGTTTTAAGGGCCCTAGCTTAATATCTTTTGGAAGATATGGTATGGCTTTTAGACCTTTATAATCCATTACACCAATACCTACCGTGACCAAAATACCCGCTAAGACAGCTGCAGGAATTTGAGAGGCAACAGGCCCTAAGGCCAGAAGTATAATGAGCAAAAGGATACCTGCTACCATACCGGATAATCTTGTTTTCCCTCCAGAATTAATATTGACTACAGTCCTAATTGTGGCTCCAGCTCCAGGAATACCCCCAAAAAGCGCTGCAACACTATTTCCTATTCCCTGTCCAACCAATTCTTTGTTTGGTTTATGCTTGGTTTGCGTCATATTATCCGCAACTACAGAGGTCAAAAGAGAATCAATGGCACCTAAAAGAGCCAAAGTCAATGCGGTAAAAACATATGGGGCAATAGAGTTAATCTTGAATTGTGTAAAAATTTCTAAGTTTGGAAGCGGCAAACCACTTGGAATTTCTTCAATTGGGCGATAGGGTAACCCAAACCCAAATGCTATTCCTGAAACTACAATTAATGCGACCAAGGTGCTTGGAACAGCAGTAGTTATACGTTTAAAGCCATAAATAATAAAAATAGTCGCTAAGGCAAGAGCTAACTCAAGCCAGTTAATACTTTTCAGTGCCCGTGGCAATACTTTAAAAGTGCCTATTACTCCAGAAGCATCTTTTGCTGCCAACGTTTTGGCTTCCTTTTGCATGTCCGCGGGAGTAATCTCTTCCGCTCTCTTAATGGTTTCTTCAAAATCCTCTAAAACCAAAATCCCTTCACCTGCTTCTTCTCTAAGAATATTTTCCAATATTTCTTCTTCTGCATCAGCCATAAAACGACTTACATATTGGGTATCCTCTTTAGGATAATAACCAACGGCTGGAAGGATTTGAGTAACTAAAATTATAACTCCAATAGCTGTCATAAACCCAGAAACCACGGGATAGGGGATGTATTTTATATATTTTCCCAAGCCCATAAGTCCAAGTCCAATCTGCATGATACCAGCCAAAAGGAATATGGTCAATATTGCAGGAAGCGCTTTTCCAATATCACCGTCATTAATGGCAACAATACCACCAATAACAACCATACTCACTGCAGTCATAGGTGCGGTGGGGCCAGAAATTTGAGTATTTGTACCTCCAAAAAGAGCAGCAAAAAAACTAATAAAAATAGCACCATATAACCCGGCGCTGGGGCCTAGGCCAGAACTTACACCAAATGCAAGAGCCAATGGTAAGGCTACGATGCCAGCTGTTATACCACCAAATAAATCTCCTTTAAAATGCTTGAACATGGTCGCTATTTAGGTTATATAGTATTGATGTCAAGATACTACTTTTGGGATAGTAAAAAAGGCCAATGAAATGTTAAACACTGACCTTTTTAGTATTAAATTTTATGAACTAAATCTACATGTAGTGAACTTTTCCGTTTGAAATATCATACATACCACCAACGATAAGGATTTCCCCGTTATCTTCCATTTCTTTTAAGACCGGACTTTGTTTCCTTATATTATCAATGGTCATTTTTACATTTTTTTCAGCCACAGAGTTTACAAAATCAAGATTTTTGGAAGTACGTTGACTTGCATCTGATGGCTCTGAAACAGCATTCACCGCGGGCCTTATTTTGCTAAGGAGCTCTGTGAGATTTCCCATTTTGGCATCATCGCATGCACCTTTTACGGCTCCACAACTTGTATGGCCCAAAACCACAATTATTTTTGTGCCCGCTAACTTACATGCAAACTCCATACTGCCCAAAATATCGGCGTTGACAATATTACCGGCAACCCTTGCACTAAAAATATCTCCAACACCTTGGTCAAAAACAAGTTCTGCGGAAACGCGTGAGTCTATACAACTAAGAATAGTTGCAAAAGGGTATTGACCGGTTGTGGTTTCTGTTACTTGTGCCAATAAATTTCTATCTGTCTGATTTTGCTCTACAAAACGCTTGTTCCCTTCCTTAAGAAGTTCCAATGCTGTGTTAGGGTTTAATGCGGCCTGTGTTTCTTTAGTCTGTGTGATCATATTGTAGATTTTTATGTCGATTAATGTCTAATTGAAAAAATTGAATATAACTATCAGGGTTTTCAACCATTCCTCTTTCGGAAATTAGTTTTATTCCTATGTTCTTGTTTCTTGCTTTTTCTGAAAAATCTTCCAGAATTTCGATAATGTCATTATCTAAGTAGCGTGTCTTTCTTACATCCAATTCAAGATATGAATTTTCAGGAAGACTATCCAGCTCTTTAAGAATGGCTCCTTTATTAAAGAAAGTTACTTCTTCCGCTAAGGTCATTTTTATCTTATGGGCACCATTACTCTTGTCTTCAATGTGCAAGAAGTGAGAATTTTGGTAACTTTTAATCAAGATGACAATAATACCTACACCTAATCCAAGTCCAATTCCTATCAATAAATCAGTAAATACAATACCTACTACGGTAACTACAAAGGGGACAAATTGTTTCCACCCTAAATTATACATCTTTTTGAATAATCCTGGTTTTGCCAATTTATATCCAACTATAAAGAGAATAGCGGCTAATACGGATAAAGGAATCATATTTAGCAACTTTGGAATAAGCATCACTGAAATCAAAAGGAAAAAACCATGAATAATAGCCGATGCCTTGGTTCTACCTCCAGATTGTATGTTTGCCGAACTACGAACAATTACTTGGGTAATAGGTAAACCTCCTATCATACCAGAAATACTGTTTCCAATTCCTTGGGCCAATAATTCCTTGTTGGTTGGGGTAGTTCTTTTATAGGGATCTAATTTGTCAGTTGCTTCAACGCACAATAAGGTTTCCAAACTGGCCACTAAGGCAATTGTAAAAGCGGTAATCCAAATTTCTGGGCTTCCAATAACAGCAAAGTTTGGAAACCTTAAAAGATTTCCAAAAGACTCAATACTATCTGGAATAGGAACACTTACTAAATGATTACTTGATATAGCCAAGGACTCATTGTCCTTTGTGAAAATAAAATATAGGATTCCGACAACAACGGCTACCAAAGGACCTTGTACCAATTGAAATACTTTTGATTTTTTACTTAGTACCTTATCCCACAAAATGAGAATAAGTAATGCAGCAATGGCAACAATGGTTGCACCGGGACTAATAAAATTAAAGGTATTTATGATTTCACTGAAGGTATTTTCTCCATCTACTTGAAAAAAGGCAAAATCTCCCTCTGGATCTGCATCATAGCCAAAAAAGTGTGGAATCTGTTTTAGAATAATAATAATTCCAATTCCTGTAAGCATGCCTTTAATAACGGACGATGGGAAGTAATACGCGATTACCCCAGCTTTTAAAATACTAAAGATGATTTGGATAATACCCCCAAGCACAACGGCCACAAGGAAATTCTCAAACCCGCCCAAGGCAGTTATTGCGGTCAATACTATTGCAGCCAAACCAGCTGCGGGACCACTTACGCCAATTTGAGAACCACTAAGAGCCCCAACGATAATTCCACCGACGATACCAGCAATTAAGCCAGAAAATAAGGGAGCTCCACTGGCAAGGGCTATACCCAAACAAAGTGGTAATGCCACAAAAAACACCACAACACTTGCTGGCAAGTCATTTTTTAAATACTTGAACATGATAGTAAAATAGTTTAGTCTTCAGAATGTAAATTCTGTTGAAGACAGTTAGAAATTGATTAAAGCAAAACGGAGGTATTAAACCAATTTCCGGGGAGGGGGGAGAAGTATTTCAACTTTAAAATCTGAGTTTGAAAAGAGATATCTGTTACAGCCTTGATTAGGGTTTTGAAAAAACATACTATCTGAAGAAGTAAAACTGCTTAGAAACAGATTTTTTTCATCAAACTTTTTCTCAGACTCTTTTTCTTTGCTCTTTTCCTCTTCATTGTTATCCATAAGAACAATGATATCATAATCGTTATCCAACAACGGAATAAGAGACGGTGCCAATATGGAAAATATTAGCATAACAGCAATAAGAGGAAAGGCTATTGTTTTTAGCACCGTGTTGTTTTAACGCAAAAATAATAGTAAAGCTATTAGTTTTTGTTAAAAAAAATCTAAAAATCTTTCAACAATCTTAGATTTTCGTCAAGTAACCACCCAGTTTGACCATCTGCCAGTCTAATTTTTTTCCAATCATTGAGTTTTTCAAGCACGTTGACCTTTGTTCCTTCATGCAATGTAAAGACAACTTCACTGTTGTTGTTTGGCTCCGAAGTGATTTTGATTTCTTTGCTAAAGATAATCGCTGGATTGTCCGTTTTAAAGTCTTGGTACTGTAAATAGGCAATTAAAATACTTACCACTCCAAGTATTAAAGACATTACACTGGCAATAAAAGCAATTCGTTTTTGTGTGGCAAAACGCAAGAAGAAATAAGATAGATAGGCCAAAACAAACAAAATAAATAATGATACGGCCAAATATGCCCATTGATCAAAGGATAATATGTTTACAAAATCACTATACAGTTGAGCAATGTCTGTTTTGGGCATTTTTTCGACAGCGTCTAACCTCATATTTTGGGCATATCCCAGATTGTTTAGTATTTCGCCATCATTTGGTTTCAGAAGAAGTGCCTTCTCATAATAATAGATACTCGGGCCTATGGCATTAAGTTTATAATGGCAATTCCCTAAATTGAAATAAAGCTCCGCAGAATGTTCTCCGTTTTTAAGAATCTGTTCATACTTATCAATCGCTTTCGTGTATTCACCTTTATTATAGTTTTCCGTAGCAGCTGTAAAAAGAGAATTGCTTTGGGAAATTCCAAAATAGAATGAAGACAAACAGATTAAAATTGCTAGTGTTTTTGTACTCATAATTGTTTGTCCAATTTAGAGATTACTTCACTAGCTTTATCATAGTCATTCTGCATTTGTACATCGGAGAATGGGCTGTAACGTGCCATTTCACAATTCTTGAGAAGCCCAATAAACCCTTCTGTATTCTCCGTGCTTACTTTCTTTTCAGTGAGAATGGCGGTGATTTTTTCCTTACTAAATTCGGAAGTTTCAATCTTCAATTTAGCTTTTAAATAATTATGAAGTCCTTTTTCTAATGCTACGTAAAACGCTTCCTTATTTCCAAGTTCTTTTTTTGCAGTATAAAGGTATTTTTTGGCAAGCTTATTGGCACGTTTTATTTTGTTTCCTGCCACATCACTAGCAATAGCTTCTCTTTTCTTAAAAGAAAATACAGCAATCGGGATTAATAACAATGGAGCAAAAAGCATGAGGTAAAAGCTATTTGAACCAAAGAAGTAATTTGTTCCTATTTTACTCAAATTTGGGCTCAGTTTTATAAAATGAAATTGTTTTCCGGTGGCAACTACAAATTGTTTGTTACTAGATGAAGAGATACTGTTATCTGTGGATGAACCTACTGGCCCTTCCATTACTTCAATATTTATTTCTTCTGAATTCAAAGTAACATATTTTGAGGTCTTTGGATTGAAATAACTGAATGAAATACTTGGTATGGGGTATTTACCTCTGAATGATGGAACTATTGTATAATTGTCTGCAACCTTACCCTCCATTCCAGAAATATTTGTTCGCACGTTTTCATCAAATTCTGGTTCATATACTTCAAGTGCACTTGGTAATTCTGGTTCTGGAAGTTGAAAAAGCTTTAGATTTCCTTTTCCTGACACTTCCACTTTTGCTTGAAGTGATTCTGAAGCATTCAATTGCCTTTTACTGGCTGTTACGGAGAATTCAAAATCACCAACCGCTCCGCCAAAATTTACTGGCCTGCCAACTTCGGGCAAGGGTTTTACATTTAAGGTGCGCCTACCAGCAGAAACTGTTTTGCTGGTTTGGGTGTAAATACGTCCTCCAAAAAAATCTCTCCTATTTGTTGGAACATCTACAAAAATTTCAAGTGAAAGAGGTTCAATTTCCAAACTCCCAAATTTTTGAGGATATAACACTACTCTTTTTAAAATAACAAAACGATAAGGCTTGCCCTGATAAGTTCCATTTTGTGCGGTATGTTTAGTTACAGGAATGTCCTGGCTCCAAAAATTGTTGTATTTGGGATTATCCAAAGGGCGATAATTTGTAACACTTATGGATGGACTTACATAGAGTTTGTACACTACGGTCACAGCTTCATTTAGATATGGGTTTCCCTTGGAAACTTCTGCAACCAAATGGAGACTTTCATCTGCTACATCGTCAACTGTTTTTTCGTCACTTGGTTTATCCACGGCGCCAGTCACCTCTACTGCTTTGGGTAAGGTCTTATACGTTTCTCCGCTAATTTCTATCGTAGCCTGTTTTATGGTAAACCTACCCCTTGCCGTAGGCACTAAAATATAAGAATAGGATTTTGAGAAACTTCGCTTACCATTGATCCATGAAGAACTAATGGATTGTGAGGGCCCCATGACCACCTTAAAACCTTCAAAAGGAGGAGGGCTAAAGTTATCTCCATCTTTGTTCATGGTGAATTCTACTCTAAGGCGTTCATTTATACCCAACTTTTCTTTGCTGAGTTTTATTTCAAATGAAACCTCATTTTCTTGGGCATAAGAAGAAACACCCATAATTAGGGTTACGCTTAAAACAAACAAAATTTTGTGGCATAACTTATACATCACCAATCCTTCTCATTTTTAATTTTTTTACCCTTAACCTTTTTGGCTTCCATTTTTTCTTGAACCTTCTTCTCTTCGTTTTGCATTGCCTCTAACAAATTTTGAATCTGCTGTTTAGAAAGTTGATTTGGTCTTGGTTGCTGTTTTTGTTCTTCGGGCTGATCTCCTTCATTGGGCTTTTTTTCTTGTTCTTTCTTTTTATCTCCGTCTCCTTCTTTGTTCTCCTCAGGCTTGTTTTCTCCATTATCACCCTCATCGCCTTTATCCTTGTTTTCATCTTCATTCTGTTCTCCTTCATTATCTTTTTTATTTTCCCCTTCGTCGTTCTGGTCTTTATTCTTGTCTTTTTCGTCCTCTTGGTCTTGCTTATCCTTGTTGTCCTCGTTTTGGTCGTTTTTCTGTTCGTCCTGTTGCTTTTTTAGCATTTCTTTAGCCAATGCCAAATTGTAACGGGTCTCTTCGTCCGAAGGATTATTTCTTAATGCTTCTTTATAGGCTTCAACCGCTTTTTGGTATTCTTTGTTTTTCATAAAAACATTGCCCATGTTATGAAAAGACTTGTGTTTATCCGGCTTTTCAGAAGCGGTTTCACCTGCTTGTTTAAAGCGACCAAAAGCTTCTCCGTAACTTTCCCTATTATAATAAGCTGTGCCTAGATTAAATGGGGCCACAGCGTTTTCACCACTTTTGGAAATAGCTCTTCTATAATCAGATTCTGCTGTGGGAAAGTCGTTTTCGGTTAATTGTTTGTTTGCTTCCCATGTAAGGTTCGTAGATGTTTTAAGAGCCTTTTCAGCTTCTTTTGCCACTTCCGTTTCATCCTGCGCTTGTGTGGTGAATCCAACAAAAAGTAGCAGGCCAAACATCAATCCTATCTTATACATTTTCATGCTCATTAAAAAGATTAAGTTTTTTCAACCATTTTGTTTTTCTGTCCAGAAGGAAGATATCCAAAAATAAAAACAAAAGCCCCAAGCCCAAGAACCATTGAAACTGGTCTTTGTACTCAGCAAATTGCTTGGCTTCAAATTCTTTCTTATCCATCTGGTTCAATTGTTCCTTGATATATTCAACAGCATTTTCTGTATTAGATCCGTCAATATATTCTCCATTGCCCTCACTTGCTATTTCTGACAGGACGGATTCATTAAGTTTAGTGATTACCACTTCACCTTTGTTGTCTTTTTTTAAGCTTTCAACGACACCGTTCCTTTTAATTGGAATTGGCGAACCTTTTGGTTTTCCGACACCTATGGTAAAAATGCGGATACCATTGTTTGAAGCGTTTTCAACGGCATCGATGGTGGCTCGTTCAGAATGATCTTCTCCATCTGAGACAATGAAAAGCACTCTATTGGTCTGCTCGGTATCATCATAATAGGTGCTAGCCAAATCTATGGCCGCGTTGATGGCAGTTCCTTGGGATGAAAGCATATTGGTATTCATACTTTGCAAGAACATTTTGGCCGCACCGTAATCAGTGGTAATAGGTAATTGAGGGTAGGCTTGCCCTGCATAGGCAATAATACCAATCCGATCACTGGCCAATTGGTTTATGATTTCTGAAATTAGCCTTTTTGCCTTTTCCAATCGGTTTGGTGCAATATCCTCAGCCAGCATACTTTTGGAAACATCCAATGCAAAAACAATGTCCACACCTTCACGTTTGACAGTTTCTAGTTTTGTTCCAATTTTAGGGTTTACAAGTCCAACGATCAAAAAAGTTAATCCTAATAGAAGAAGTATTAGTTTTAAGGCAGATTTAAAACTTGATCTATTTGGAGCCAACCTTCTTAATAGTGTATAATCTGCAAAATGACGCTGGGTTCTTTTTTTCCAGACCTGAAGAAAGAAAAAAGCCAAAACCATTACCGGGATAATGGCAAGCAGGTAGAAATACATTTTTTCGTCAAGTTGAATCATTCTTCCTTTTTAAATAAAGCTTTTAAAGATAGAGTTGCGAAGCCCCCACTCCAACAACAGCAAAGCTCCTGCCAAAAATATCAATGGCCTAAACTTTTCCTCATATTTATAATACTTAAACTCTTCAATTTCAGTTTTTTCCAGTTTATTTATTTCGTCATAAATCTCTTCCAACTTTTCATTATCGGTTGCCCTAAAATACTTTCCGCCTGTGGCCTTGGCAATTTCTTGCAGCAACTTTTCATCAATTTCTACTTGACGCATTCCAAACCTGAAAGTGCCATCTCGGTTATAGGCAACAGGAGACAGTGCATTACCATTTGTTCCTAAACCTATTGTATATGTTTTTATACCAAATTCCACAGCTAAATCCGCAGCCGTATTTGGTTCAATAAAACCTGAGTTGTTTACACCATCGGTCAACAGAATAATGACCTTGCTTATAGCCTTGCTTTCTTTTAATCTGTTGACTGATGTTGCCAATCCCATACCAATGGCTGTACCATCTTCAAGTTCACCGTAGGTGATTTCCTTAAGGGCTCTCAAGACAATTGACTTGTCGCTGGTTATGGGGGTTTTGGTATAACTTTCTCCAGCATACCCTACTAGTCCAATACGATCGTTAGGTCGCTGTTGAATAAAATCTCCAGCAACTTCTTTAAGTGCAGAAAGTCTATCTGGTTTTAGGTCCCGGGCCAACATACTTGAAGAGACATCTATTGCCATAACAATATCTATACCCTTAGTGGTTTTGGTTCTAGTGGAAATATCTTCTGTTTGAGGCCTTGCCAAAGCCATAATAATAGCGGAAAGAGCCAAGAGTCTTATTATAAAAAGAACAGGTTTTAATTTGGAAGCCAAGCTACTTACGGAAAATCCTTTTACACTGGAAATCTTAAGAGATGCAAGCTCATCTTTCCGTTTAAAAAAATACCACAGCAAAGCCAGAGGAAGCAGAAGGAGCAACCAAAAAAACTGAGGATTTGCAAATTCTATATTTTCAAACATTTAGGTCTGTGTTTTTACGTCTAGGTTGCTCAATATTCTACTCACTATCTGTTCGGCATAGTCATCACCATCTTCCCAGGTAATCATTACCTGTTGCATAAATCCTTTTCCTCCAAAGGAAAGAATGGTATACTTTGCCTTTTTTGATTTGTCGTTGAGAGGGTTGTTAATGTTTCCGGAACCGAATGTCTTTAGACCTTGTACTCCAGATTTAGTGGTAAATTCTTCCTGTTTGGTAATAATATTTTTTACTCCAAAACTTTCAAAAGTACCTAAGGTAGATTCTATTGCAGCATCAAAGTCGGGGTCTTCTTGTTCTTTGTAGGTGACGGAACTGGTCGCAACGGAAAAGACTCCTACATAACTTCCATATGTGAAAGTTTGTAATTCTTTAATTAACTCCTGAGCTTCTGGAGGCAATTCCACATCTTGACGTATTAGTACATCTGGTGTTTCAATTTCAATGGGAGGATAGCCATAAGAACTGGACACCCATTCCCCTTCCAATAATTCTTTTGTAGGATAACCAAAAACAGTATCCTTTACCTCTTTAAAACCATAATAGGCAATGGAAAGGCCACTTCCAAATAGCAGAATTCCAGCAAATATAGCCGCCGCCCAATAGATTTTTTTACGCTGTTTTTTCTTGGCGAGCTCCTCCAAGTATTCTTCAGTTTGAAGCAATTCTTCCTCGGTGGGTTCTGGTAACGCATCATGCGTCTTAACTACTATTTGCTCTACTAATTTCCTGTCTTGCTCCGCAACAGAAGTTGAAGGTTTGGACTTGGCAAATTTTACTAAATCTGCGGTCTGTAATATGTTCTGAAATTGAGTTAAGGTTTCATCATCCAACTTCAAATCTCCAGCATCTTTAAGCATTTCCAGTTTGGCAATCAATTGACCTGTCGTGCTCTCTAAAGCGGAAACATTGACATCTTCTTCCAAATAGGAGCGTACAATATCTGTTAGCTCTGAGTAATATTTTTTATACTCATCTTGAATTAGATATTTGGAGTTCTCCAGTTTTTTAAGTTCTAGTAATGCACGATCATAGGGTGGTAGCAATGCTTCCTTTTCCTCTTCTGTCAATGGTTTTTTTCTAAGGAAAAACCAGTAGACCAAACCACCAATAATGAAAAAGGTCAAAAGTATCCAAAGCACCATTTTCCAGATTTTGGCGTAGCTTTTTTCAACTTCGATTAAAGGTTTTATGTCAAACATCTTTTGTTTGGTGGTGTCAACCACAACGTCCGCTACTTTTATTTGAAAAGAATCTGTAAAAAAAGGCTGCTCATTTATTGCTATTCTTTGGGGAGGGATGGTGTATGCGCCACTGTCAAATTGGGTAAGAGCATAAATGCGTTGGAGGGTAACTTTATTTTTGTTTTTAACGGTATCCATCATTATTGCCTCAACACTTTCTAAAGGAGAGAAGGTCTGTCCCTCAGGAAAATGGACAATGTCCGTAGAATCAGTTTCAACGGTAATTTTGTATTTGATCTGTTCTCCTATTTTAATAGAGGTGGTATCTATCTCTGATGACACCTTTGATTGGGCAAAGGATAGTTGTGAACAGATTAGGATGATCAGAAAAAAAACATTCCTAACTCCCAAGTGGCCCCCAACCTTTATGTTTAACTTACTATTTTCCCGTTTCATTATCCCCTTCGTTTAAAATAGCCCAACAATTTTTTTACGTAACTTTCATCTACACGGCAATGTATTACGCCACAACCAGATTTGGTAAAGGAATCCTGAAAATAACTCACTTTATCTTTATGGAATTGGCCGTATGCCGCACGTACTTTTTTAGACCTTGTATTCACCAATTGCAATGCCCCTGTTTCTGCATCTTGCATTTGCACCATTCCTAAATTGGGAATGGATTCTTCACGCTCATCAAAAACTCTAATACCAGTTACATCATGCTTATTGCCAATAATGCGCAAAGTGTTATCATACCCATCTGATATAAAATCAGACAACACAAAAACAATGGCTTTTTTCTTCATCACATTGGTAAGGAACTTTAACGCTTCCGCAATATTGGTCTGGCTACTTTTTGGCGTGAATTCCAAAAGCTCACGTATAATGCGCAAGACATGACTTTTTCCTTTTTTTGGAGGAATAAACAATTCCACCTCATCAGAAAACAAAATCAAACCTACTTTATCATTGTTCTGTAATGCAGAAAAAGCCAATGTGGCAGAGATTTCTGTAATTACCCCTTTTTTAAATTGATTGGTAGTTCCAAAAAGTTCGGAACCACTAACATCAACCATCAACATCATGGTCAATTCCCTCTCCTCTTCAAATACCTTTATATAAGGCTCGTTGTAACGCGCGGTAACGTTCCAGTCAATACTTCTAACATCATCTCCAAATTGATATTGACGAACTTCGCTGAAGGTCATACCCCTTCCTTTAAAGGTAGAATGGTATTCCCCACCAAAAATATGGTCAGAAAGACGTCTCGTCTTTATCTCAATTTTACGTACTTTCTTAAGTAGTTCTTTTGTATCCATCTGTAAGCAAACAGTGTTTAGCTGTCAGTATTTAGTGATGGCAGGTTATTTTTTGAGGATACCACCAATCGAAACTGTCAACTGTCAACTTTTCTAGGGTACTTCTACCTCGTTGACAATCTTGTTTATGATTTCCTCAGAAGTGATGTTCTCCGCTTCAGCTTCATAGGTTATTCCAATACGATGCCTTAACACATCATGAACAACGGCTCTTACATCTTCTGGAACAACATATCCTCTTCTTTTAATAAATGCATAGCACTTGGAGGCGTTTGCTAAATTGATACTTCCCCTAGGGGAGGCACCAAAACTGATTAGGGGTTTTAGATTTTCAAGGTTGTATTTTTCTGGATATCTAGTAGCGAACACCAAATCCAAAATGTATTTTTCTATTTTTTCATCCATGTAAACCTCGCGAACCGCCTTTTGGGCACTTAAAATCTGTTTTAAGGTTACAACTGGTTTTATAGGTTCATTAGCGCCACTCAGATTTTGACGCATGATAAGTTGTTCCTCGTTAAGTTTTGGATAGTCAATAACTGTTTTCAACATAAAACGATCCACCTGAGCTTCAGGCAAAGGATAGGTTCCTTCTTGCTCAACGGGGTTTTGGGTAGCCATTACCAAGAATGGAGGATTCAACTTAAAAGTCTCATCTCCTATAGTTACTTGTTTCTCCTGCATGGCTTCAAGCAAGGCGGACTGTACTTTTGCAGGAGCCCTGTTAATCTCATCTGCTAAAACAAAGTTGGCAAAAATAGGTCCCTTTTTAATGGAAAAATCATTTTCCTTCATGTTGTAGATCATTGTTCCTACAACATCTGCTGGCAAAAGGTCCGGTGTAAACTGGATTCTGCTAAAATCTGCTTTTACGGCTTTCGCCAAGGTATTAATGGCTAATGTTTTTGCTAATCCGGGAACACCTTCTAAAAGAATATGACCTTGGCCCAAAAGACCAATTAACAGTCTTTCTACCATGTGTCTTTGACCAACAATAGCTTTATTCATCTCAAGCGTAAGCAAGTCAATAAAAGCACTTTCCTTAGCAATTTTTTCATTCACAGCACTAATATCAATAGTAGTGTTTTCTTCCATATAAACTTTTATCGTAATGTGTTAATGTTAGTGTTTTTCCTAAGAAGTGCAAAATGAAAATTAATTTAAAATCCGTCTGTTAATTAATGGTTAAAAAAAACGCTGAAGCCCCAGTTTTGTGAAGTATTTAAGGGTTTAATTTTATACTTTCACTCGATATGCAAGATACTGATTATTATTCCAGAATTATAGCAGGCGCTATGACCTGGGGAAGTTGGGGCAAAAAACTTCCAAAAAAGGAGATGATTGATTTAATGCTCCATTGTGTAGAAAATGGTCTTACAACTTTTGACCATGCCGATATTTATGGAGATTATGGTACAGAATCTGATTTTGGCAAAGCGTATACTGAAAGTGGAATAGAAAGGTCTTCCATTCAATTGATTTCTAAATGTGGAATTCAAATGACATCTGGCAGGGATAATCGTTTGGGACATTATGAATACAACAAGGAGTATATTATTTGGTCTGCCGAAGAATCCCTTAAAAAATTGAACACAGAGTATTTGGATTTGTTATTGTTACACAGACCAAGTCCGCTTATGGAACCTTTTGAGATTGCCGAGGCCATCAATCAATTGCTGGAAAGCGGCAAGATTAAACAGTTTGGGGTATCTAATTTCACCCCTTCGCAAATCACAATGCTAGAAAAGGCAATTCCAGTTTTGGGCAATCAAGTTGAATTTTCTTTGTCGCACGATGCTCCAATGTATGATGGCACCTTTGATGATTGCATAGCAAATGGACGTATGGCTATGGCTTGGAGTCCGTTGGGTAGTGTATATAGAGAGGATAATGAGCAAACTAGAAGAATAAAGGGAACCATTACTGTTCTTGCAGAAAAATATAATGTAGAAGAGGGTCAGCTTCTTTTGGCATGGATTTTAAAGCACCCGGCCAAGGTTCATCCAGTAATCGGCACAAGCAATAAGGATAGAATTGCCCTATCTGCAAAAGCAGCGGAAATAGAATTAGAATTACAAGATTGGTTCACGCTTTTGGCTTCAAGTCAAGGGCATCCCGTACCTTAAAAAAGGAATATTAGGAATATGGAAAAGACACAAACAGTTTTAATTACTGGAGCAACCAGTGGCATAGGCAAGGCAACTGCAGAGCTATTGGCTAAACATGGGTTTAATTTAATTCTTTGTGGACGTAGACAAGAAAGACTGGATACGCTTCAAGAATATTTAGGAAGAAATACGGATGTTCATACCCTTAATTTTGATGTAAGGGACAAAGAAGCTGTTTTTAAAGCTATTGAAACCTTACCAACTCCATTTTCCCAAGTAGATATTTTAATTAATAATGCAGGGAATGCGCATGGTCTAGATACCATTGATGAAGGAAGTTTGGACGATTGGGATGCTATGTTGGACATTAATGTAAAAGGTCTACTATATGTTTCAAAGGCGATAGTGCCACAAATGGTAAAGCGTAAATCTGGTCATATTATAAACATTGGTTCTACCGCTGGCAAAGAAGTATACCCCAAAGGAAATGTGTATTGTGCAAGCAAGCATGCAGTGGATGCAATCAATCAAGGAATGCGGATGGACTTAAATGCATATGGCATTCGAGTTGGAGCCGTTAACCCAGGTCTGGTGGAAACGGAATTTAGTGACGTGAGATTTAAAGGAGATGCAGATAGGGCTGAAAAAGTATATCAAGGTTTTCAACCTTTAGAGCCTGAAGACATTGCAGATATTATTCATTTTACCATTACTCGTCCTTACCATGTTAACATTGCGGATTTGGTGGTAATGCCCACTGCTCAGGCTAGTAGCACTATTGTGAAAAAGGAACTATGATTAATAAACGCCTGTTGGTTAAGAATCTTTTAGCGCATAATGATGAAAATAGTTTTTATGACAAAAAAAGGTTTATATCCATAGGTGAAAAGGAAGGAAAAGCAAAATTTCTTAAACACGTTTGCGCGTTAGCAAATAGCAACCCAATAAACAATTCTTTTATTGTAATAGGTGTTGAAGATGAGGATAATAAAATAGTAGGCGTTGATTTTTTTGATGATAGCAAGATTCAGAATTTGGTAAACGCTTACTTGGATAACCCTCCTATTATTTCTTATGAAAATATACCTTTTCCGCATTTGCCAGAAGGTAAGGTGGTTGGCTTGGTGACCATAAAATCTAATGGAAAAATCTGTGCCCTTCGAAAAAATATATGGAAGTATTATGGGGGAGCAGTGTTCTTCCGGGAGGGTAGCATTAGTTTGCCCAAAGCTTTTGATATTGAACTCAAGGATATTAATTCAGAAGCAGTTGCTACCATAGAACAACATGCCAGAAACAATATTGAATTGACTTTGGACGCGGTCATTAGTTTTATCAATAGCAGACATGCAGATTTAACCAGCGATTACAAAGTATTTAAAGAACAGTTTGTGGTTTGCTGGGCAGGAAACAAGAAAAAAGTCAACAACAAGACCTATTATTCAAGAGTGGATATTGAATTGATAAATGAACAGGTAAAATTATTTTATTCTGCTTTGGATGACATTACCATTACCTATGATGATCATTCATTTAGTACTTTGGAATATGTACAGTTGGGATTGGGCTCACAACAGAAGTATTTCCCTTTGGAGAAAATGGTCATTACGTTTTCTGATAATGGCAAATACACCATCAATAGCGAATTGATTTTTGAACCACCACAATACGATAAAAAAACATTGCACCATGTTCTTAACACCAATAACTCCTTGTTGCAAAAACTTGAGAAGAAAATCAAATTAAACAAAGCGGAAGAAATAGATCTTACACATCTGCCTGCAACGTCTTTGATTTGTTATTTAAACGGATTTGAAGAGGCAAAAGAACAAATGGAGCAAGCACGGTCATTATTGAAAACCGCTAATGAAAGGGTATATACTTCGCTTAAAGAATCATTGCGAATCTTAAGAAAGGTAAGGTACAACTAGGATTTTTTTAACCAGAGAATTTGATAAGGGAGTACTTCTAATAGACCACTTTTGATTGATATTTTTTTATCGGACACCAAATCTTTTGGTTCACCCTTGGTGAAATACCCAAGTTTAAGAATCCAACTTGCTTCTATAACCTGAGGTTTTTCATCAAAATTGCAAATAACCAACAAGCCTTCATTGGAGTTTCCCGTTCTTTCGAAAACTAAAATATGATCATTGCCGGTATTATGCAGAGTTAAGTTGTTACTATCCGCAAAAACAGGATTTTCTCTCCTAATAGCAATCAATTTTTGCAGTGTTTTGAATATTTTGGACTCAGGAAGCTTTTTAGTATTCAATTTTGAAATAGTTTCCCAATCTTGTTTTGGTCTATTTACCCAGCGGCTATCTTCTTTTTTAGCAGATTCCTTCAAAAAAGAATAATCGTTTAGCGCTCCTATTTCATCACCCGCATAAATCATAGGAATACCGCCATAGGCGAGAATTACACCATGGAACATTATAATTTTTGCAATAGCTTCCTTGATCAGGGCATTATCATTTTCATTCAACCCTTTTTCCAATCCTAGTAATGAGGCAGCACTGCCAGTAATTCTGCCATCTCCTGTCTTGGGATTGTACATGAACATTAAACCAACAGCATCTGACCAATCCAAACGTTGGCAATAGTAATCCAGCAAAAATTTTCGGTGTTGTTGTGGATTCCAACCAATTTCCTCAATGAACTGGTTCTCATACCCTAGTCCAATATCATCATGGCATCGAATGTAATTGATCCAAGTACAGTCCTTAGGTTTTGTGGGTACATGGGTAAGGCTTTTGTAAAGTAAGACCGTTTTTTTTGTAGCTACGGAATTCCATAACAACGCCATTAAAGAGGCATTATAGGCAACCTCACATTCGTTCCCTTCCTTTTGATCTTCACCAAAATATTTAATGATTTGGGTTGGAGCAACAATAGCCTCGGCCAAGAATATGGTTCCTGGAGCTACTACTTGTATGCACATTCTGAACAAAGCGATTATGTTATGAGCTTCTGGAAGATTTTGAGAAATGGTCCCCATTTTTTTCCAAAGAAATGCCAAGGCATCAAAGCGCACCAAATCAACACCCATATTGGCCAATTTCACCAAATTGGTCAACATTTCCATAAAAACCTCTGGGTTGGTATAGTTCAAATCCCATTGGTAGCTATTGAAAACGGTCATGACCCAATGATCCATTTCAGAAATGTAGGTAAAGTTCCCAGGTGAAGTTTCTGGAAAAACTTCTGGCATGGATTTTTCAAACTCTTTTGGAATCGTATCGTTTTCGAAAGTATAGTAGTATCCTTGATATTTTTTGTCACCCTTTGCAGCTTTTCTTGCCCAAGAAAACTCATTGGAAGTGTGGTTGACCACAAAATCCAACATCAAGAACATATCTTGCTTTCGGAGCTCCTTCGTTAACTCCAGCAGGTCCTTTTTAGTTCCATACTTTTTGTCCACTTGAAGATAATTGTTCACGGCATAGCCACCATCATTTTCTCCTTTGGGACGAGTGGTAATAGGCATGAGGTGCAAAAAATTAACCCCTAATTCTTTTAGATAAGGTAGTTTCTCTTTAAGCCCGTTCAAATCTTTATTAAAATGCTCCACATATAATTGCATACCCACCATTTTCTCGGATTGGTACCAATTCCCTATCTCTAATCTTTGCAGATCCTGATGCAGTAATTCTGTTGGGCGCAAAGCAAATAGCTTGGGTAGAAGGTCTAGTAATTTTGAAAAGTCACCTCTGTGTTTCTCTTCTGGATATACAGAAAAAAATAGTTGTTGAATCAGACTTAAGTTTGTGGCCAGTCTAAGTTCAAAAAGAGTTTTTGGGTTCTTTTCCTCAAATTTTGATGAAATCAGTTTATGTAAAGTAGCTTGGTTCATTTAATTTTCAAGCTGTGATTTTGTTGGGAGAGCAACGATAGCACCGTAATTGGTAGTAGTAATAGCACCAGCTTTATTAGCTTTTTTTACCATTTTTAATAGAAGCTCGAAATCTTCAAAAACGCGATTAAAGTTCCCCAGATCTGCAATCTGATACAATAAACAACCAATAAAGGCGTCTCCTGCTCCGGTTGTATCCACAGGTTTTACTTTAATGCTGGGAACTATTTTTTTAGTATTATTTGAACTTAATAAAGTGCCTTCTTTCCCAAGGGTAATGGTTATGATTTTAGTACCTGCTTCATGAAAAAAATCACAAGCTTCATGAATATCTTTCTTTCCGGATAAAAGCTGAGCCTCCTCTAAACTGAACTTACACAAGTGTGATTTTTCAATAAAAGGCCTGCATTTTTTAATAAACTGTTGTTCATTTTCTTTCCACAGATCACCTCTAAAATTTGGATCAAAACTTATGAACATTTCTTTGGTGAACGCATCAAACAAATATTTGCCATATGTTTTTTCCAAAGAACCTCCTAAAAGAGCAGTGGCAGCTCCTAAGTGCAAAAGATTACCTTGAAAGTCCTTTCTTAAGGAAGGATCATATGTCAATTCTTTATCGGCTCCTCTGCTAAATACAAAATCACGTTCTCCGTCTTCGGCTAAAGAAACAAAAGCAAGTGTAGTAAAGGTTTTGGACTGTTGCGCCAATGAAATATCAACACCTTCTTTTTTGACTACATTAAGTAAAAAGCTTCCAAATGGATCATCTCCGACACAACCAATAAAGACTCCTTTTCCGCCAAGTTTGGCTATTGCGCAGGCAACGTTTGCTGGCGCACCACCAGCCTTTTTAGTAAATTCAGTGGCTTTGGAAAGATCATTTCCTTGTTTTTCAGCAACAAAATCTATCAAGAGTTCTCCAATGCAGAATACTTTTTTCATCCCTAGTATTGAAAATTAGGTATTCCAATGTAAGGAGAAAAAAAATGCTATTCCAAAATTTTATGCCCTATAATTGTAAAATAAGTGATTGTGGCATCTGAGCATAGGCTTTCTTTGGCCTTTGCTTCTATGGTGACACCGGTTTCTATTTGTCCGGGGTCAAAAAGGAAAACAACATCTAGTTTTTGCTCTTTGGAAAGCTTGTTGGTGATACTACTTCCAGACTCTAGAATTTCAATCACCTCTACAGCGAGAATATGCTCTTTTTGTGAACCGCAGATTTCTTTGCTCGTTTCTGTAGTCCCAAGAATTTTTATTTGGAGCATTATCTCGTTAGGCCCCAATAACTGTTGTTCTAAAATAGCTTCTTCATTTTGATTACTTTCTAATAGGCCGATATCTTCTTTCTGATCACACGAATTGCTCAATAAGAAAAGTGCCAACAAAATAAAAGGTTTCATAAGGGTTTAACTTTTAAGTATATACGCAATAAATCATTTAGCGGATGTTAAAAAAAAGGCGTGATTAGCTCACGCCTTTTTAATGAAGTTTTTTAAAGCTTATTTTTTAATTATTTTGAAATTTTCGTTAGTGTTTAAACCTGTGATCTTTACAAAATAAATACCAGCAGGACTGTTGGAAGCATTCCAGATAATAGGCTTGGAGCTGTTTGTTCCTTCCATTTCAAAAACTTTTTGACCTACCATATTGAAGATTTGGGCGCTCACTTTTTTGTCTTCAGTATTTTTAAGAGCAAAGTAGAATTCGTCAGTAGAAGGGTTAGGCCAAACTGCAGTAATCACCTCAGTTTCTAAGGTAGCTAGGCTTTGAGGATCTTCCTGACCTGCAATTCCAGAGGGAGCAATTTCAACAGCGGTATCTCCTGTAGAACCGTTGTCCACAGTTCCAAAAATTTGGAATATATGGTCCTCAGGGTCACCTCCAAAAACAAGGTTTGTCGGAGTCCAATCTATAGCACCGGTTCCAAACAGGTCGGCCGTATCCCTAAATAGATTGCTGTTTCCAATTAACCCTGCTTGGGTTAACCAGAACCATTGTGTCTCGTCTGGCAAGAAGTTTAGATTGGCATATACAGAGAGCCAGTATGTTCCAGCTTCCAAAACGACTTGCTCTGGAAGGTCTAGGCCCAGATTAGCATTTGTAGGAGCGGAAGATGGGGCTATTGCTCCACTATCATAGACAATAGCTCCTGGTAAACCTCCATTGTCCTCATAAATTACAACAGTTGCACTAGTTAATAAAGGGCTATTATTTGCACCTCCAAAAGCTGCAATGTTGTTTATGGTCCATTGGCTTCCCTCAGGGACTATAAAATCATCTGCTGATTGCAACAATGCTCCACCAAAATCTGGAATCAACTGTGACGGGGCACTGCTAGTAGATACGTCATTTTGTTCATAAATAGGAAACTCTGTAAGGGTTACGGTAAACCCTTCAGCAACTTGTTCTCTACCCGACGTGGCAATGAGTCCAATCGCTGCAGACCCATCAGAATCTGGAGCAAATGAGAGAGAAATTACATCGCCATCCATTACCGCTGTTACCAAGTCTGGATTTGAGTTGGTCATTTCAATGGAAATAGGCCTTCCTCTTGAACTAACAAATAAATCCTTTACATTGACTTCTTTGTCTGCACTGTTTATAGGTAAAACTAAATCGGGCAATAGATAGGCAGTACTTAGGTTGGCTTCAGGAGAAGGGGACGCATAGAATTGAGCATTGTAAACTCCATTTCCATGGGCGGCTACAGCAACAAACCCATCTTCTCTTGTTCTAACTTGTGGTACAACAACATTGCCTACAATAGCAGGCTCTCGGAACCAACGTGTGCGGTCTCCATTTAAATAGAAAGAAGCATACAGTCCAGTACTTGTGCCGGCAAAGTAAATATTATTGTTTCCACTTATCGCAAACCACCTAACCGAAGGGCCGTTTCCGGTTCCATCCTTATTTTCCTCTAAGTTACCACTAATACTTTCCCAAGTCTCTCCCGCATTTTTACTCATAAAAAGACTTTGGATATTGTAATTAGAGAAAACGGCTATAACACGATCTGAGTTCGTGGGATCAACATAAATTTGATTAATGTTTCCCTCGGGAAGTCCTTTTCCAGAAGAAATGTCCACTGGTGGTTGGTCATCAATATTTGCATTTTCTACTTTAAAAATCAAACCACTCGAAGTACCGTAATATAGTCTATTGGCCACAGGAAATTTAGAGATATCCAATCCAGAAATAATAGAACCATCTGGGGTGGCGGTCTGTGCCTGTTCGGCCCAATTTACAGAGGTAGGGGCGTTTGAGAATAAAGGAATTTCATCTAAATTATTGTTTCTCCACATGCGGTCACCCGCAGGCATGTACATTATATTATCATTGATTGGATCTAATACGAAAGGAGCTACAAAGTCAAATCCACTTGCTCCGGATGGTTGTACACGGGTGAAGGAAACAAATTCTCCAGCTTCATCAAAGTTAAAACGGAATACCACACCAAACTGAGCAGAAACATAACGAGTAAGACCGCCATCTGCTATGGCATTATACGAGCCATCCCCACCAAAATCTTCTTCCCATGGATCATTTTTATTTAATGAATTGGTAAACCATGTTCCATTGTCTTGGAACCCTGCAACGATATCTCTGCTGTTTCCTTCTGGATCTATGGCAATGGCATATGGTTGGGTTGTGATGTAACTGTTGTTTAAAGATGTCCAACTAACAGGTTCGGTGTTTATGGTGATATCCTCTGTGACTTGTACGCCACCATCATTGGCTGATATGGCTTTGTTTGGGTTGGAAGGCAAGAAAACCAAATTGTGCTGATCGGGGTGGTGATTGGGATAAAGCCCAAAACTATCGCTGAAAATGGTATAACCACCTATCCATCCTTCAAAACCTGTAGGAGTGGTGAATCCCGTTGTAGACCTATAAAGGTTAGTGCCCCCTAAGAATACCAAATCTGGATTTGTAGGGTGTACCTTAATAATCATGTTATAAGCACCTTGAAGATTTAAATCACCTGCTACTCCTCCAATGCTAGTGGGAAGGTTCGCGGTTAAATCGACCCATTGCTCTTCTGGGGTTGCAGCATCTGCTTGGTATCTCCAAAGAAATGCCTCGCCAGCATTGCTTAAATCATAAGAAAAGAAAAAGACACGGTTTTCATCTGATGGATCATAAGCCATAACTGTTCTTCCAAAAGATGGAAATAAACCCTCTGGTGTTATGTTGGTCCAAGTGTCTCCATCTTGTGAGGTGTAAAAACCAGCATTTTCTGCACCAAATATATCCACGGTACCATAAAGGGTCCCGTTAGGAGTGATAATGACTTCGGTTTGACTATCAAATCCACTTGGTAGAACCTCTTCAAAAGATCTTGCACCATTTTTGGAACGGAATAGGCCATCAAAAGTAGCTGCATAGACGTCACCATTTGCTGGGTGCACGGCAATGCTGTTGATTAAATCAAAAGAGGTAATTGAGGTTACATCGTTGTCAGAAGTATTTCGCATTCTAAACCAACTTCTCCCATTATTGTAAGATTTGTAGATTCCTGACCCTTGATAAAACGCTCCTGGCGCTCCAGCGGAGTTCCCATAACGCTCGCCCGATGCATAATACCAAATATTATGACGGTTCTTTCTTGGGTCTTGTACAATGCCCGTTATACTGGGGTTCTGCCATTTTCTGGTAACTCTTCTCCAAGTTTCTCCAGCGTTTGTAGAACGCCAAAGCCCTCCAGAAACTCCACCGGCCAAAATGGTATTTTCGTTCCTTCTATCGATGGCCAAGGCTCTGGTTCTGCCACCTACGTTGGCAGGGCCTCTACCTCTAAAATAGAAAAAACGCTTTTTAGAAGCTTCTCCACCATAGGTTTTTGACATTTCTTGCTGAATGTCAGTAGAGTCAATTTTGCCGGAGAATTCAGCAGCCCTCTCAAGAATGTTTTCCGGAATCTTTTTGGTAAATGGATCTTGTACTTGTCTAAATTCATAGGCCAATCTATCCATGGCACGGTCGCCAATTGCTTTTGGTTTTGCACCAACAGGTCCTTTTTTGCTATCATAGATTTTGGACTGTTTGTAAAGGTTGTGCCCTTTTTGAGGGGCATCATCATGTGTTTTTTTCAAATTTTGGGCCTGTGCTCCAGAAAGAAGGAGGAAAAAAACGGCGAAAAATGAAAATAGCGGTGTAGTGTGTAGTAGTTTTTTCATATAGTTGAGATTAAATGAGTTAGCCTTTCAATATAATAAAAAATAAAAGTAATGTTTAAATATTCCTACAAGTTTCGATGAAATACGCTGTTAACTAAATACCAATATGATGTTAAAAGTCATAGAGCTATAATTCATAATCTAAACTTTGTATAACTTTTTAATAACAGCATTTATTTGTTATGTATCATTGCTCAAAATTTACCATATGAGGACCTTGGTTGTAGGTGATGTCCATTCAGGATTAAAAGCATTGGAACAACTTATCATCAGAGCGAAAGTGACCCGGGAAGATCATCTCATTTTTTTGGGAGATTATGTGGATGGTTGGAGTAGCGCTGTGGAAACCATTGATTTCTTAATTAAGCTTAAAGATGATTTCAAATGCACCTTTATTAGGGGAAACCACGATGAACTTTGTAGGGAATGGCTATTGACCAAAGAAGAAAACCCACAATGGCTTGCCCACGGGGGCACAGCAACCAGAGACTCATATCTAAGGGCAGCTAGAGAAAGTTGGGACACCCACCTTGAGTTTTACGCTCAATTGGAAAACTATTATCTCGATGGTGATAATAGACTTTACCTACATGCGGGTTATACAAATTTAAAGGGAGTGACTTTTGAATATTTTGACCAATTGTTCTATTGGGATAGAACCTTGTGGGAGCTAGCAAAGGCTATAGACCCAGCATTAAAACCAGAAGACAGATACTTTCCAAAAAGACTCACTCATTACAAAGAGATTTTTATTGGCCATACACCACTTTCTAAAAAAGATGTTGTTTCTCCTCAAAATGGAGCCAATGTATGGAATGTAGACACTGGTGCTGCTTTTATGGGAGCTTTGACAATGATGGACGTGGATACAAAAGAGTTTTGGCAAAGTAATCCCGTACATACTTTTTATCCTGAAGAAAGGGGAAGAAACTAACACGATAACACAGTTTATTGGATTTTAATAAGGAACTTTACCAAAAACAATAATATGTCATTAAAAAATATTCGGTTAGAGGTCATGCAAGCTATAGAGCCCAAAGTACAGGGTTTTATGGATTCGTTTCTTATACCAATTGATGAAATATGGCAGCCGAGTGATTTTTTACCAGATTCCCAGAACGATAACTTCTTTGCAGAGACGGAACAAATACGAGAAGAGGCAAAGGAGTTGGGGTATGACTTTTGGGTTACTTTAGTCGCTGATACCATTACTGAAGAAGCACTGCCTACCTACGAATCTTGGTTGATGGATGTTGAAGGTATAGATCAACATAGTGGAAAAGAAAATGGTTGGAGCAAATGGGTTAGAGCTTGGACTGCTGAAGAGAACAGACATGGGGATGTGCTAAACAAGTATCTATATTTATCTGGGCGCGTAAACATGAGAGAAGTTGAAATTACGACGCAACATTTAATATCAGATGGCTTTGATATAGGTACAGATCGTGACCCATACAAGAACTTCATTTATACTTCCTTTCAGGAATTGGCCACAAATATATCCCACAAGCGGGTGGGCAAAATGGCACGTCAAAAAGGAAACGTATTGTTAGGTAAAATGTGTTCCATAATTGCTGGTGATGAAATGAGGCACCATTTGGCCTATAGGGAATTTGTGAAAACTATTTTAGGAGAGGATCCCAATGGAATGATTGAAGCTTTTGCAGATATGATGAAAAAAAAGATTGTAATGCCCGCACATTTTTTAAGGGAATCTGGGGATAGCATTGGTACGGCATTTGAACAATTCTCAGATTGTGCTCAGCGACTTGGGGTATATACGGCACAAGATTATATTGAAATTTTAAGGAAATTAAATGATTACTGGGAGGTAGGAAATTTAAGAGGGCTTTCCGAACAAGCGGAAAAAGCTCGTGATTATTTGATGAAACTTCCAGAAAGACTTCAACGCATCTCTGAACGAATGCAATTTGGACAGGAGCAGTATAAGTTTAAATGGGTCGAAGCAAATGGGATGTTATAAAACAAAAACCGGCCAATTGGCCGGTTTTTTATGCTCAAAACTGAAATCAGAACTTGCCGGCTTTATGTTTGATTTGCCATTTGGATAAATCTTTCCATTGCCCTTCATAAGCCATTTTTGCTTGCATAGGCCATGATGCAGGATCATGGATTCTATATCTACTCCCTCCAGAGTCAAGTACTTCTTGGCATTTGATGGTAGAAGCTTCAGAAAGTGCTTTCCATGTTTTAATTCCGAAGTTATGAAATAGCCCTTCAATTTTAGGACCGATACCTTCAACTATTTTTAGATCATCCTGTTTTATTCTTTTTCCCATGGCCGCTTTTGCCGCAGCAGTATCAAATGTTGCAGTTGAGGGTGCACTTGCAGTCAAAGCAGCAGCAGGGGACGCAGGTTTTTCTGGGGCATCTGTAGCGGCAAGCTTTTTGTTACAGACAGCCAAATCAGCCTTTAGTTTTGTGTTTTCTGCTTCCAGTGTTTTGGTATCTGCAGAAGTATCAATAACGGAGACATCTTTGCTTTTTCCAATGAGATATCCTAGAACTCCAGAGATTATTCCCACCAATGCAGGAATGATCCAGCACCAGATATTTAGATTTTCAAAATTCATTTTCTATGGTTTTATAGTTGAGTACTTAGTTTATAGTTGAGGGCTCCTCTTCTTGTTTGGAAACGTGATATGTGATAGGCCCTAAAAGAATACCTTCATGAAAAATCATATCTTCTTTTAGCTCTCCCAAAGTATTGATTTGTGATGATGGAATACCGTTTAGCATCAAGTGATTTTTAACTGAATTGGCCCTTGCCAGTCCCAGATTTGAAAATGAAGTGTGGTTTTCTTCATTGCTTGAATAAAAGCCTGTAAGGTTGACTGTTTTCTGCTCGTTGGAATTTAGATAATCTTTAAGACTGGCAATACCATCTTTTAGTTCACCTGAAATTGGCATTAAGAAGGACGGATTGGAAATATTGAAGTTGAAGTTTTCTTTTGCTTCATAAGAATAATCGCCATCGCTCACTAAATAAGGATAAGTTGGGGATGTTGTTTTCGATTTTAGGGAGATAGCTTCTTCTTGATTACCTGCAACCCTGCATTCACTACAAAGATTCATGTAGAGAAATGTTCCAATAATGACGACAGTAAGTATCCCCAATAAATAGGTGGTCTTTTTTGTCATTGGTAAATGATTTTTAGTGATTAGTACAGCAAAGTATTAAAAAAATGCTAAAAAAAATGATTTAACTAAAAGAATCTGAGAGGATTAGGCTCTGAAAAAGGGTGAGATCATCAAATTTTAGAAAACAGAAGATGTACAAAAAAATACCAATCATACACTTTTTAAGACCAGTGATAATATAGCAGTTAAAACGTAATAGAAATATTCTGAACTTAGATAAATATTAGGTAAGAAACCCTATTTCTCCCGACAAAGTTCCGGCACTGAAATGGGGTTTAATTTAAGTTTGAGTTAGTTAAGTTGGTTTTAAAGACCGCCAATTCTAAGTTCATCGGGAATGGCGGCCTTTTCTTTTTTACAAGTCAAATTTTATACCTTGGGCTAAAGGCAATTCAGTAGTGTAGTTGATGGTATTGGTTTGTCTACGCATATAAACTTTCCAAGCGTCTGAACCACTTTCGCGACCACCGCCTGTTTCTTTTTCTCCTCCAAAAGCACCTCCAATTTCAGCACCTGATGTTCCAATATTTACATTGGCAATGCCGCAGTCACTACCCCAAGCAGATAGAAAACGCTCAGCCTCACGGAGGTTGTTGGTCATAATTGCTGAGGACAGCCCTTGGACCACACCATTTTGAATGGCAATGGCATTTTCTACGTCTCCTGAATATTTTAACAAGTACAGTACAGGGGCAAAAGTCTCATGTTGTACAATTTCGAAATCGTTCTGGGCTTCAGCGATGGCGGGTTTAACATAGCAACCACTTTCATAACCTTCACCAGCTAGAACACCTCCTTCTACAATGATTTTCCCTCCTTCGGCAACTACCTTTTCCAATGCTTTTTTATACATGGAGACAGCATCTGTATCAATTAAGGGACCAACATGATTGTTTTCATCTAAAGGGTTTCCAATTCGCAACTGTTTGTAAGCAGCTACTACGGCATCTTTAACTTTATCATAGATGGAATCATGAATAATTAGCCTTCTTGTTGAAGTGCAACGTTGTCCTGCTGTGCCTACCGCACCAAAAACGGCACCAATGACGGTCATTTTGATATCTGCATCTGGAGTTACAATAATGGCATTGTTACCACCCAGTTCCAACAAAGATTTTCCTAACCGTGCCGCCACTGCTTGGGCAACAATTTTTCCCATACGAATAGAACCAGTGGCAGAAACCAAAGGAATTCTATTGTCTTGGGTCATCATTTCACCTACCTTATAATCCCCGTTTATTAGACAGGAAATACCTTCTGGCAAACCATTTGCCTTAAATACTTCAGCAGCTATATTTTGACAGGCAATACCACACATAGGGGTTTTTTCAGATGGCTTCCAAACACATACATCACCACAAATCCAAGCCAGGGCAGTGTTCCAAGCCCATACAGCAACTGGGAAATTAAAAGCGGAAATAATACCTACTACTCCTAAAGAATGATACTGTTCGTACATTCTGTGTCCAGGACGTTCTGAATGCATGGTCAATCCGTGCAATTGTCTTGAAAGACCGACCGCAAAATCACAGATATCTATCATTTCTTGGACCTCGCCTAATCCTTCTTGGTAAGACTTCCCCATTTCATAGGAAACCAGTTTCCCCAATGGTTCTTTAAGTTCGCGTAATTTATCACCAAACTGTCTTACAATTTCTCCTCTTTGAGGAGCAGGCATCAATCGCCATTCTTTAAAGGAGGAAGTGGCAGTTTCCATCACTTTTTCATAATCTGATGGGGATGTAGTTTTTACCTTCCCGATAAGCGCTCCATCCACAGGAGAATAGGAAGAGATAATATCGCCCGAGCCAAAGTTTTTTGACCCAGTAGATGTACCTTCATTTATTTCAGTTAACCCAAGTTGTTTTAGGGCCTCATTTATTCCAAAAGCAGTTGCAATTTTTGACATTTATAACTTTTTAAGCATGTATTGTTATATTTTTCAAAACTACGAATAATCCTGATGTGGTCAAGCGAAGATTTTTTAAAGGAAATGATGAAGTAATAACAGTACAATTCCCAATAGTGCAGGAAGCGCTTGTATCGTAAAAATTTTCTTAGAAACCGAATAGGCTCCGTAGATTCCAGCAACTGCGACACAACCAAGAAAAAACAAAGCAACATAAACTTGCCATAATGAATCCTGTATGAGAAGAGACCACACAAGCCCTGCTGCTAAAAAACCATTATAGAGCCCTTGATTTGCAGCCATTGATTTGGTGGGCTCAAACAAATCTTGAGGAAAATTGCGAAATACTTTTCTTGCTTTGGTAGTCCATGCGAACATTTCTAACCATAAAAAGTAAAAATGTAAAACGGCTACAATTGAGATAATAAATTTTGCGGTCAGGAGCATAATCAGTCTTTTGCTATAAATCGTTCGTCAACAGGCATAATGGTTCCACAATTATTGCAGGTACGCAAGTCTTCGGAACTATAAAAATGCTTAAAATGACTTAAAAAATCTTTTTCAATATCATGTAATGTAAAATAAGCTTCGTACAACTTGTTGTTGCAGTTATCACAAAACCAGAGTAAGCCATCATCCACATTCATGTCCGCTCTTTTCCGCTCTACAACTAAACCAATAGAGCCTTCATGTCGAACAGGGGAGTGAGGTACTTTAGCAGGGTGCAAATACATGTCACCAGGACCCAGTGTCAAGGTTTTTTTTTGTCCTTCTTCTTGAATATGAACTTCTATATTTCCTTCCAGTTGATAAAAAAGCTCTTCGGTCTCGTTATAGTGATAATCTTTACGAGCATTGGGTCCAGCAACAATCATTACAATATAATCGCCTGCATCTTTATATAAATTTCTATTCCCCACCGGGGGTTTTAGAGAGTCCCGATTTTCTTCTATCCACTTGTTCAGATTAAAAGGTGCCTGAATAGCCATTGCCAAAGATTTTACGAAAGGTATAAAAAACCTTTATTGGAACATAGGGTTTAACAAAAAAGACCTGAGCTATGCTCAGGTCTTTACCAAATACAATATCTAAAACTTAATAAAATACGTTATCAATCCACTTTCATGAATATCTGGGTAAAATAGGGTCTACCATCTTTATCCAATGTAACGCTCAATGTAGTATGGGTATACTCTCCCTCAATAGCTTCTTTATGAGAGGAACTTTCTAGCCAGCCATTAAAAACCAATTGGGGCGTTGTATAGTATCTTGCAACATTTTCCCCTACATCTACAGCTCCTATTTCCAGTGCAATCTTTGAAGCTCTAGATTGAAAATTGTCATGACTCAGTTTGTTTTGAGTTATCATATAATTATTATGGTCTTCCGCATGCGCATAAGATGCACTGCTGGTTTGTAGTTTACTTGCTCCTATTGATGCTCTGTAATCGTTAATCAGGTCAAGAACCTCTGTTTCCATTTCCGATGGATTGATGGAGATTTTTTCGTTTTCAAGAAAAGCTTCTTCAAACTTTTCTTCCTCAGCAGAAGATGTTTTGCTGCACATACTAAGTATCACTACGGACACTACAACTAAAATAGTGTAATATAATTTTTTCATTTCCGGGGGCAATTGCTGAGATGTGTTCTATGCATCTCATGTGTTCTTAGGGCTAAACTAGAAGGGAGGAGCTCTGGAGCCATAAAATCTCCATGTGATTGCTAATTAATCCGATGACTTGTAGAATTTACCAGAATATGAGGGTTTTAGGCATATTCAACATTTCCATTTATCGGAAAAAAGACACCTTTTATATGATGAAGCTATATTAGGAAGTAAACATTGTTATCGTAAAAAGAGTGTAAGAATCAATTTTCAGTTTCATTTGATTCCATTTCTTTATCCTGTAATACAAAAGAGAAAACAAAAGCACCAATTTCTTTTACAGGTTCGTAAAAGATAGATTCCTTTTTTGTGTCTTCATTTACAAAGTTTAAAGAAGAAGTAAGTCGTTCAAAGAAGACCAGCAGTGCACCAATGATTATGGCAACTTTTAAGGCTCCAAAAACACCTCCAGCAATTTTGTTCAAAAGACCAAGCATGGCAAAGTCAGCTATCTTGGTCAAGAATTTCCCTGCAAAATGAACCAGTAGGACAATTGCAAAAAAGGTAATTAGAAATGCCGTAATTTTTAAGTATCGTTCATTCCAATTCATGTTTTCCGCAAGGTAGTCCCCAGCGATGTAAGAAAAATGTATGGCTCCATAAATGCCAGCGATTAAAGCTACTAGAGATGCTATTTCAACAAAAAGTCCATTTTTAAGGCCTTTGTAAAGACCCCAGACCAAAAGTATTCCTATAACAATATCCAAAAAGCTCATAAATGGTTTTTAACAAATATAGGATATTGATTTGTACCTTTGAAGTTCCTAAAAGAGCAGATGTCAAGAGACGAAAAACTTAAAGAAAGATGGGAGTTGCTGGTGGAAAAATTGTCCAATCAATTTGCGGATGGAGACCCTTTGGAAATTGATGGTATGATTTATTTGGTAGGGGTCCAGGAACTGGGAAATTTTCACAGAAGCTTTAAAAAAGATGAAAAAGTCAATTTAATGCATATTGCTATTTGTAGGTTATTAGAACCTTATGGTTACTATGATTTTGATTTTTTTGACGATGATGGTTGGCCACATTATAAGATTAAGGAAGAGTTGCCACCATTAAAGGCTGGAGAACAATCGGTTTTAATGAAAGAAGCTTTGGTAAATTACTTTATTGAAAAACAATACATAAATTAAAATGGAACTTCAAAAACCATATTACGCAGTAATTTTTACTAGTACTAGAACAGAGGGTGATAATGGATATGGACAGATGGCGGTTGAAATGGAAAAGCTGGCAAGGCAGCAACCTGGTTTTTTGGATGTTGAAAGCGCAAGGGACGGGCTTGGAATTACGGTTAGTTACTGGGAAAGCTTGGAAGCCATTGCCAATTGGAAAGCAAATATGGACCATAGTGTTGCGCAGAGAAAAGGAATTAAGGAGTGGTACTCCTGGTACAAGGTTAGAATTTGTTTGGTAGAACGCGAGTATGATTTTGATCGTAAAAACAAAAAGTAGCACAGTGTAGCATACATTTTTGCATCTTTGTACAACATTAAAAACAACATGTTACTAAGGTTTTTGGTACAGGCTCAAGCTTGATTTTTTAGAACAGGAAAATGAGTATGCCAAGCAGATTTAATGTAAACTTAATTATGTCATTGATGTAAACGTTTACATTTTTATGTAATTTTGATGTTTGCCCTTAATTAATTGCTAAACATATGAAAGAGAATATTCAATTTTCAAACTTAGACAGGAAAGACACTATTCAAAAAGTTTCAGAAGAAACGTTTGATTTGGTTGTTATTGGGGGTGGAATCACCGGAGGAGGAATTGCTTTGGATGCAGCCTCTAGGGGAATGAAGGTCGTATTGTTAGAAAAGGGAGATTTTGCTTCAGGCACAAGTAGCAAATCAACCAAATTAATTCATGGAGGTCTTAGATATCTAAAACAGTTTGATTTTTGGTTAGTTAAAGAAGTAGGTTCAGAAAGAGCTATAGTGCATAAGTTAGCACCGCATCTAGTACTTCCAGAAAAAATGTTGTTACCGTTAATTGAAGGTGGGTCTTATGGTAAATGGTTGACTTCCATTGGGTTAAAAGTATATGATATTCTTGCCCAAGTTACAGGAGACGATAAAAGGCAGATGTTGGAGAAGAAGGAGGCTTTGAAGCTTGAACCTCTTTTGCCTAAAAAAATATTGAATGGAGCTGGATATTATGCAGAATACAGAACTGATGATGCTAGATTAACCATTGAAAATATAAAAACCAGTTTGCAATATGGAGCCGAGGCATTAAACTATGCCAAGGTCATAGATTTTATTTATGAAGAAGAAAAAGTTGCTGGGGTCAAAGTAAAAGACGAGGCTTCTGGGGATGAGTTCAGCATAAAATCAAAATATGTAATTAGTGCTGCTGGCCCTTGGGTTGACGAACTGCGCAGCATGAACAATTCTAAAAAAGGAAAACGCCTTCACTTGACCAAAGGAGTGCATTTAGTGTTCCCAAGAGAAAAACTTCCAGTTAAACAATCTGTATATTTTGATGTTCCTGATGGGCGAATGATGTTTGCCATACCAAGAGGAAAAATCACCTATGTTGGAACTACGGACACCAATTTCAATCTAGATAAGGATAATATTAAGACCGACTTGGCAGATGCGATTTATTTAATTTCAGCGGTCAATAATATGTTCCCGAATATTAATTTGGAAATGGATGATATCATTTCTTCATGGGCTGGGCTGCGACCATTGATTCATGAAGAAGGAAAATCAGCATCAGAGCTTTCTAGAAAAGATGAAATCTTTACTTCAGATACAGGGTTGTTCAGTATAGCTGGAGGCAAGTTGACAGGATATCGTAAAATGGCGGAACGTGTTGTCAACAGAATTGCCAAGGAAATGGAGGAAAAATACGAAACTAATATTCCGGAATGTACCACTGATAAAATTCCACTTTGTGGTAGCGAGTTCAAAAAGTACAAGCACGTTAAAAAGTATATTGAAGAAGTTTTTGACCGTATTAAAGAAGACGGTTTTACGGAGTATGATGCGTGGTATTTGGTTACCAATTATGGTAAGCAAACGGATACTATTTTAGATAACTATGCAGCGCTTAGAAACAAAGATGTTTATGTTAGAATGATTCGTGCCGAAGTGCAATTTGCAATAGCTCATGAAATGGTTTTGAACCCGTTGGACTTCTTCATTAGGAGAACGGGGAGGTTATATTTTGATATTGACAGTATCCGAAACTATATGGAGCCCATCCAAGAAGAATTTAAAAAGGCATTTGGTTACACCACCGATCAACTTCAATCTTTTAAAGAGAAAATGGAGGAAGAACTGGAATCGCACTCCAATTTTTCATTGGAGCGCGTTTAATATTATAACCCCACCATTTCTTGTGCCCAACCAATGATTATGTTGATGGTGCCCTCATCCCATTTACCTTCTTTACCTTCAAAAGAGTTTTTTGGGTTTTCGTGTATGGTATTCCAATGGTCCAAACCTGGATACTCATGTAACAAATGATCTTGATGTCCATTTCTTTCCAAGACTTCAATAATCATTTTGTTGTCAAAAGAAGACATGATCCAATCATGAGTTCCCCTTAAAATCCTAACGGGGACTTTTACCTTCTCCCATTGTCCCGCTAAATCAATGTCTTGTAACTGTTGATAATATTGAACAGGCCTCCCATACATGTGGGCGGCGGAGTGGTAGTTATATTCTGCAAGTGCCGGATATTCGTTGACCACTTCTTGATATGTTTTCTTTTGAATCAACATTCCATAATAAAGAGGAATATAGTATTTGTTCATTTTTTCAACGATTTGAGATTCTGTATTGCCATTAAATTGAAGGATACGTCGTTCAATTTCCAACATATGCTCATACCATGTTTTAAAGAATGTGCCATCTGAGATTACTCCTGCCAATTCAAATTCATTGGCGAGCAATGGCGCCAAAGCACTTCCCATACTGGAACCATAAACAACAATTTTTGATGCATCTACATAAGGCTTGGCTTTCAAGTTTCTAATGGCCGCTCTATAACCTTCCAGATCGGTAATAAAGTCGGACTGACCACAATCGCCTTCGCTATCTCCAACACCAGGCTTCTCTATCCGCATAACCACCATCCCAGATTTTTCTACCAAATCTTTTATGGTCTGCACCCAATTTCCTTTTCTACCGGGATACGTTTCAATACTAGAACAGCTTAATCCGCCAATTAAAACTATTGCGGGCTGTTTGCCATTCTTTCTAGGCTTTGTAATAATTGTTCTTTGCGTAATTCCGTAGGTACTTGTTATCTCCTCATAAAAAGTGTCTAATCCAGCATGTTTTTCTTTTTCAACAGGATTAAACTGAACCATAGCTATTACTGTTTCTGCATTTCTTAACGCCTTTACCTTTGTAGGTTTATCAGCTCTAAGGCCATAAGAAACATCACTCCACACCTCCTCATCTTTTATTAAAACATCACCTACTTCTATAATAATATCATTAGGTAAAAAACCTGCTTTTGCAAGAGGACTGTTGCTATTGACTTCAACAATCTTAGCGCCAGGAAGACCGGCTTTTGGACTACTAATCTTTGCTTCCCAAGAACTTCTTCTACTAAGTGATTGGGATTTTAAACTTGGTATTGAAATAAGAACAATAAGACTAAAGAGCAACAATCTGTTTTTAAATTTCATCAACTTGGATTTAAGTTTTCTTTAAAATTAGATTGCCTATTTTTAGCTTAGGGACAATTTATACATATGCACCTGTTTTTTATGTCAACAATGGCCATACAATGATTTAATATTCATGCAATCCACAAATAGCTTTTACCTCTTTAGTTCAAGAATAGCAACTCATGTTGTTTTTTGGGTTTTGTATTATCTTTTATTTGGATTAATATGGGTTGGGGAGAAAGGTTACCTGGCTTCCTTTTATTTAGAGTTTGTCTTGCTACCAATTCGGATTCTAGCGGTCTACATCACTATTTATTTTTTACTGCCCCGTTTTTTACTCAAAAGAAAATTTAAAGAGTTTTTAATTGGATACGGAGTGACAATGTTGCTGGGAGGAATAATGCAACGGGTTTTCATTCACTTGTTTTACGAAGAACTGTTGTTGAATGATTCAAGTACTGGTCTGTTTAATATTATGATGTTGGTAAGGGCAATCATTTTGATCAATACAACGGCCCTGTTGGTACTTGGAATCAAGTTGTTTCAACTTTGGTCTATTGAGCATGATAAAAACAGAGGTCTAGAAAGTGAAATCTTAGAAATAAGATCTAACCGCAAAACACATCGAGTTCCCTTAAAGAACATTCTTTTTGTAGAAGGTTTAGGGAACTATGTTACTTATCATCTGGAAGATAAATCAAAAATTACAAGCTATGGTAGTATAAAAGGTACGCTCCAGCAGTTACCAGATAACTTTAGACGTGTGCACAAATCCTATATAGTGAACAAAGAGTATATAAAATCCTATGACGCCATGAGCATTGATATTCAAGACAACTCTATTCCCAGGGGAAAAAGCATTTCAGATGAGGTGCTGTTAAATTGAAGCTAATCCAATTTTTCTGTCAATTTCCTGAAAACCTTTTTCGGATTTTTCTCTTGATATAGAATCTGATATACCGCATTTATGATTGGTGCTTTAGACTTCTTTTCACGCTTTTCATTCAATAAATAAGCACTTTTGGTCGCGTAATAACCTTCGGCAACCATATTCATTTCCATCATGGCACTTTTTACGGTATAGCCCTTGCCCACCATATTCCCAAACATGCGGTTACGGCTAAAAGTGGAGTAACCTGTTACCAGTAAATCTCCCAAATATGCTGAATTATTTATGTTACGCTTCATCTTATACACTCCATCTATAAAGCTTTTCATTTCGCGAATGGCATTGCTCATCAATACACTTTGAAAATTATCACCATATCCCAAACCATGTGCAATACCTGCGGCAATGGCATAGATGTTTTTTAGCATGGCGGCGTATTCGGTGCCAATAATATCATCTGAAATTTTTGTTCTTATATAGTGACTTTTCAATTCTTCGGCCACCAATTCTGCCTTGGACGCATCGGCACAAGCAATGGTAAGGTAAGATAGGCGTTCCAAAGCTACTTCTTCGGCATGGCAAGGTCCCGTAATGACCCCAATATTTTTAAATGGAATTTGATATTGCTCATGAAAATGTTCGCCTACAATCAATCCGCTCTCAGGAACAATTCCCTTAATGGCAGAGAAAATTATTTTGTTGGTTAGCGGGATAGTCAATTTTTTAAGCTCACTTTCCAAAAATGCAGAAGGAATAGCAAAAATGAGAACATCGGAAGACTCAACAATCGTATTAATGGCATTACTTAATTGAAGTTTTGAAACATCAAACTCAACAGAACTGAGATAGTTTGGATTGTTGCCCTCGTTTTTTAAGTGCTCAATGGCAGATTCACTGCGCATGTACCAAGCAACGTTGTCCAAGTTTTCAGAAAGCATCTTTACAATTGCTGTTCCCCAACTGCCACCACCCAATACACCGAATCTAAGTTTGTTGCCCATTAATAAAATTTAGAAGGCAAAGCTAAACAATCTAACATTTAGAACATTAAACATTGATTATCAGCATTATATGGTTTTTGGCATGGTGCTTGGTTTATAAGTGTTGAACCATAAAACCAAGATTATGAAGATTGGAAAACTACTATTCGGAATTTTATTTATAGGACTTTTAGCCAGCTCTTGTTACACAGAAGTTGTATTTGAGGATGACTTCATTGAAGAATCACCTTTCAACACCAGTTTGGTATTGGAATCGTTCGATTTATGGTATGTAGATATTAATGCAACCCGAGGTAACGGAGAGGTGCCTTTTTTACAACGTGCGTTTACCATTTCTTTTGACCGTGGAATTCTGTATGCCAACAATAACATTGTAGGAATAGGTAAAACAGGAAATGGATTAGGTATTGATGTTGGATCTTATGGAGCATTAAATGGGGTTGTAGAAATTGATCATGATATAGATGGCCTTTGGTTGCTAGATGTTTATGCGGTGAACAATAATACATTGGAACTTTATGATTCTCGTTCTGACACCTCCTATATTTTAAAGGGATATCAACGGTCTAATTTTGATTATGACTTGGTCTTCTATGACAATATCAATTATTTTTTACAAGAGTACGAGGCTTGGGAAAAGACTTTTACCAGTGAAATAGGGGCCTTAAATGAGTTTGATGATGAAAACTATCTTCAGTTTTTATCAGGAAATAATGGAGCATTTTTTAGATCTTCCGTAGATGGTATAGGAACACCCATTGTTAATTTGGTGTGGGATTATGAAGGGGATTATGAAGTGTTTGATGCAGCCAATGATGCCACACTTAAAACTTTAACACTGGATTATGACTTCTTGGGCAATGATTATTTTGAGCTATACGTTATTGATGATAGTACTATTGAATTGTATCATGTATCCAGTGGAACAGTATACGAATTTACGGGAAGAGGGTACAAACAATATTTGAAGTCGAGCAGTAACACTGGTAAAAAACGTTCAAAAGTTAAAAATTCCATAATGAACGTTACTCGACAAAGAAAAATGTAAGGAACAATAGTAGTGTTCGACTACGTATACAAGTTTTTTGGTTGGTTATTTAGTTAAGAATCGCCTCAAGCATCCAGCTTGGGGCGGTTCTTTTTTTAGTTGGATAGTATACAGAACACTTAATCGAATTAATACCAAGTTCCATCTACTTTTAGCTCTTTATAAGGTCTTTTCAGAACGGTTTATCTCATAGATATTTTGTAATTTACTGGTTATGAACACCAAAGAGCAAAAATTGGAAATGGCCAATAAGGCACATGAAGAGATTCCAGGCAATCCGTCCACAGCAACCAGTAGCAGTCAAAAATTAAATGATAGATCCAATGGAAAGAAGCTCAGAGTGCTTTCAGAAGAGGATTGGGAGTTTTGGAGACATAACGGATACATCGTCATTAAAAATGCGGTTCCAATAGAACAGGCCAAAGCAACTGCAGATTTTTTATGGGAGTTTGATGAAAAAGACCCAAATGACTCTGGTACTTGGTACGTTCCGCCAAGAGCAGAAATGAAAATGAAGGAACTTACAGGAACAGGAATGGTAGAAGTCTACAATCACCAACATTTATGGAGCAACAGACAGATGCCAAAAGTATATGACGCTTTTGTAGATGTTTGGGGGACAGAGAAATTATGGGTAACCATAGATAGGGCAAATTTGAATTTTCCATTGCAACCAGGTGTGGAGAAAAAAGGATTTATTCATTGGGATTATGATCCGGAGACCAAACCTCAAAATGTTCAAGGTGTGCTGGCCTTGGCAGACCAAACGGATGAAAACATGGGAGGTTTTCAATGTATACCATGGCTTTATCGCAACTATGATACTTGGAAGCTGACCCAACCCGAAGATAGAGATCGTTTTCAACCCAATTTAGATGGTTTGGAAGATAAAATTGTAAAGGTTAAAATGGAAGCAGGGGATTTGCTGATTTTTAACAGCACCGAGCCTCATGGCATTAGACCCAATAAATCTGGCAACAAAGTTCGTATTGCGCAATATATATCGATGATGCCAGCTGAGGAAGACAATGAGGAGCTAAGACAATGGCGAATTAATTCATGGAAACACAAAATCGCCCCAGAAGGATATGCATTTCCAGGGGATCCAAGGAATTGGGAAAGAGACAAATACGAAACTGCAAAATTAAGCTCCCTTGGAGAGAAACTATTGGGACTAAAGAACTGGTAAGATTATCAAATCCTTAAAAATAGGCTCGCTTATGGCCTACTAGGGGAATAGTGGTACTTTTGCCCGCTTAAATCATAAGATGAAAAAATATCTTAACCTTTTCGATTTTTCCCAGAAAGTAAATTATAGAACTGAAATTTTATCGGGTTTAACCGTAGCATTGGCATTGGTTCCAGAGGCTATAGCCTTTGCGTTGATTCCAGGTTTTTCACCATTGACTGGACTATATGCTGCCTTTGTATTGGCATTGGTTACTTCAATTTTAGGAGGTCGTCCAGGAATGATTTCTGGCGCTACAGGTGCGGTAGCCGTTATTTTTGTTGGATTGATCTTAGAACTAAAACGAACTTTTCCGGGTATTGAACCCACAACGATATTAAACTATGTTTTTGCAACGGTCATCATTGCAGGAGTAATTCAAATTTTAGCGGGTGTGCTTCGCCTAGGAAAGTTTATCCGTCTTGTTCCACATCCTGTAATGTTCGGATTTGTAAACGGACTGGCAATCATCATTTTCATGGCACAGTTCCCCAATTTTTATCAAAAAGGAACTGAAGAACTGTTGTCTGGGGCTTCTTTGTACACCATGTTGGGATTAACTCTTTTGACCATGCTCATTATTTGGGGCTTTCCAAAATTGACAAAAGCTATTCCTTCATCTCTTTTGGCCATTGTGGTGGTTTCAGCACTAGTTATTGGTTTTGGTATTGATACCCTTACTGTTGCTGATACCATGAAAGAAGGAACAAGTATTAAAGGTGGTTTTCCTCCCATATCCATCCCTAAAATTCCTTTTACTTTGGATACCTTTTTAATTATTGTTCCCTATGCAGGAATTGTAGCTGGAGTAGGGCTGATTGAAAGCCTATTGACCCTAAACATCATTGATGAAATAACCGAAACACGTGGTAGCGGAAATAAAGAATGTGTGGCTCAAGGGACTGCAAACATTTTATCAGGATTCTTATCAGGGATGGGTGGTTGTGCAATGATTGGGCAGAGTTTAATTAATACATCATCAGGAGCAAGAGCAAGACTCTCGGGTATTACAGCAGCAGTTATGTTGTTGGTGTTCATCATGTTTGGCAGTAGCTTAATTGAGCAATTACCAATGGCTGCATTGGTAGGCTTGATGTTTATGGTTGCAATAGGAACTTTTGAATGGGCCAGTTTTAAAACGTTTAGAAAAATGCCGAATTCTGATGTGATTGTAATGGTTTTTGTAACCCTGATTACCGCCATTACCCATAACCTAGCCGTTGCTGTTTTATTGGGTGTTATAATCTCTGCACTTGCGTATTCATGGGAAAATGCCAAACGGATACGCGCAAGAAAACATATTGATGAAAACGGCGTAAAGCATTATGAAATTTATGGCCCTCTTTTCTTTGGATCTACTACTTTGTTTGCTGAAAAGTTTGATATTCAAGATGATCCTAGTGAGGTCATTATTGATTTTAAAGAAAGTCGTGTCGCCGATATGTCTGGTATTGAAGCCTTGAACAAGATTACCGAGCGATATGCTAAAGCGGGTAAAAAAGTGCATTTAAGGCATTTAAGCAAAGACTGTATCCTCCTACTGAAAAACGCTCAAGATATTATTGAAGTTAACGTTCTTGAAGATCCAACATACAAAGTTGTCGCGGATAAAATTTAATCTTAAAAGAAGACGGGTAGTATATTGTATAAGTTTACTCTCTAAGCTTACCGTTAAAAACGCTTACTTTGGGATTGATAGGATTGCCAGAAGCCCTTCGGATCATTGTGATTTGACCAGCATGGTAGATACAATCCGATAACATCCCGTTGATCATGTTCCAATACGGAAATGGAGTCTGTTTTTCTCCACGCTGAAAAATAACCTTAAAACTTTCAAAATCAGCTGCGTTTTTACCAGCCATGGCTTGGCTCGCCGCCTGAAGGTTTTTTAAAGTTCCTCCACGTAAATCCTCATAAGTAAGTGCAGAAAGGTCCATAGGTCTAACATTGGGTTTGGACTCTGGGGCATTCATGATCATTTCAGACATACCATAAATATGCTGGAGTGTTTCAAAAATTGTTCTGCCCTCCTCAGAAGTTTTATAGTCCAAGTCTTTTTTCTCCAATCCCTCAGTTGCCCAATAATAACGAAAACCAAGACCATCAATCATTCTGGCGACCACATTTCCGGGGCCATAATCTTCAGGATACTCAGGAATTTCGTGATAAGGAAGTTCTTTTTGTTGTGCTTGCATATGTAACGACAAGATAAGAATAGGAAGTAATAAATATTTTTTCATAAACTAAAATTATTCAATGCACCCCTTATAAAAAGTATTAAAAGGGTAAACTACTACGTTAAAAAGTTTTTTTTGAAGAGCGATGTCTTGATGCAATATTTTTTTAGCAGCCTCCAAACTATCTGCTTTCAAAATTAGCATTCCAGTATCGCTATACCTGGAACCTAATATGATTTTCTTTTCTTTTCTCAGTTTTGATAAAAACTCGGAATGTTCTTTAAAATAAGTTTGTTCGCCTGGTTGCTTCTCTGTGTCCCAACTTTCACCCACATTATAAAGGGCAATAAAATGAGCCTCAACATGTTCGTCTTCTTGTGAAAACATAAGAAAAGGAATGCATGTAACAATTAGGAATATCAATAAGGATTTCATTTTCATCATTGTCTTAGAAGAAAAGTAAAGATAACTATTATTGATTTCGTAGACTCCAAATTTCGTACAGAGGGTCACCCTTACTACTAAACCCCGAATGATGCCAATCCCCATCTTTCACTTCAAAATCAAATTGAAGACTTGCCCCAACACGGGCGTTATCCCGTGAGAAAAATTCAATGTTCTCTGTATACTTGCCATCAATGGTAGTATAGGTACCACCACCTGTTGCCATAAATTGTTTGGTTTCGGTATTATAAGCTATCCACTGAAATTTGGTTCCCGAAAGGATTTTCATGGTTTTTCGTGGTTGATCCACATTACGGGTTTGAAATTCTCCATTACGTTTACGACCTGACATTAGCCAAGCTCCTGCCAAACCACCAGGGCTATTGTCATCAATTCGAGTCCAAACTGTATCCATCCCTTTTATTTTCAATATCTGTTCAGAAAGTTCAATCTCAAAAGAGACCTGGGAACCAACACGGCTCGGAGTTTCAGAATCGAATTCCACAGTTTCGGTAACGGTATTACCATTTATAGACCAAGCACCTCCGTTGGTACTTATAAAAGCTCCGGAATCCATATTAAACCATGTGGATACTTGGTGTCCTTCAGAAAAGATAACTACGTTCTTAAGCTGTTGGCCATCCGCGGTAGACTTTGTATTTTCCCAGGCACCCAGTAAGGTTTGTGCTTTTACGGATAAACAAAGAATGCAAGTCAATATTGTCAAAATATATTTTTTCATCTGTTTTGTTTTTAATTGAAGTCTTCTGAATAGACTTTTTCTCCTTCCAAATTGTTTAAGCGCACAAAATCAACAGCGCCTTTTCCTGTAAATGTAAATATCAGCCCCATAATTTTGCCTCTTTCTCCTTTAAAATCTGTATCCAAAGCAAGTTCATCATTTAAATAGTACTTGAGGCGTTGGTTAGAACTGACCAACCGTATAGTTTGCCATTCGGACATATTTGTACCTAAGGCAGAAAAATCGTTTTCCATTCCTGATAATATTGTATCACCCACCTTTACATTTAAGTTACTAACACAACCCTTATCCGTTATGCCCAACCAAGAAGCATCCTTTTCATCTATGATTTTCACTTCCATATATGGGCAAACAATCCCCTGTATATCATCAAACCTGACTTTTGTCTCTAAAACAAAGCTATCTGACCTTAAATCAGAGAACTCTCTGATATTAAAATATGATACAATGAGATTTTTATTGGGGTCTATATGGGATTGCTTAAAGGCTTCGTTTTTTACCCTCATACTTCCTTCATCAACTAATTTTGATTGATTGGGATAAAAGGGAATGTTGTCCAATCTATTGGATTTAGCAGTGGCAAACCAACCATCTGTTTGAATATTGACCCGAATTTTTCTTATAATCGTATCATTAGCAATAAGATGAGCCCAATGAAAACCGGGATAATAATAGATCTCGGAAAAATTCTTTTTGGCAGGGTCAATTGCTTTTTTATGGGTTGGATTCCAAGAACGTTGGATGAAGAAACTATCAGCTTCTACTCCCTGTAGGTCGTAGGAAAAAATGACAGAATTGGGGACATTATGGGTCACTGTTTTATTGGCGGAAAACTTTACACTATCTGGGATTTGTATCGGCTTATTATCGATGGAAATAATTAGAAACACTATAATTGTTACAACCAACCCAAAAGCCAAAAAAAGCAAAAGTTTTATAGCCAGGGATGAGGTTTTTTTAGGGGTTTTATTCCTCGGTCCAAAAACTTTGTTTTGTTCTTGTAGAAAAGAGTTCCAATCATCATAGTCAATTAGCGAAGCCAGTGCATTTAGGGTACTTGGGTGTGGCATTTGATTAAACTCATTCTTCCATAGCCGTTTCATTGTAGAAAGGCTGATTCTTGTGCCAGAACGTTCCTCCATCAGCTCCATTAAATATTCCAAATCCCGCTGTCGGAGTCTTTTTCCAGAGGAGAATTGCTCTGGAAAAAACCGCTGCTCAATTTTTTTGATGCAATCTGAAATTGAATTTCTCTCTATAGCTTGCATAAAGAGGTTTTTGAAATGGACGAAAAATAAGCCATAAATAAACGGTTTTTGATTGCGTAACTAATGTAAAGAAGGCTCAATATTGTATAAAAATAAACCTTTCAATTTTTAGCTATGACATGTCTGAATTCCATTCAAATTAAAATTTACTTGACTATAGCCTTACTAATCTCTGGTAAATTCCTGTTTGCCCAAAGTATTCCGTTGACTCCTCAAAATTGGCAAGTTGTGGATAATGAAAATAACCAAGAATTAGATTTACAAGTGACCGAATACAAAGGCAAGTCGGCAATTCATTTGGGAAGGCATGAAATTGTGAGGCTAAAGACCAATACATATGAAAACTTTGTACTTGAAATGGATATTGCCGGAAAAGCAATGCCAGGTATTGGTTTTAGAGCTAAAGATTTATGGGATTACGAATTTTTGTACTTCCGTGTTTTTTCAGGAGGTAAAGATGATGCGATTCAGTATATCCCAATCTTTCATGGATCACATCCTTGGCAATTGTACAATGAGCCTACTTATGAAACATCTGCAGAATTTAAATCACAACAGTGGTTCCATATTAAAGTTGAAGTGTTTGGAGAAAACATGCGTGTTTTTGTTGGAGAAAAAGAACAACCCAATATGCAAGTTGAACTACTACAGAAAGAGTGTGATAGTGGCGATATTTTTTTGAAGACCAGTTTTGCGGAAGCTTATTTCAGCAATCTAAAAATACAGCCGCTTGAAAAACCTTTTACAATCGAGCAGCCGAGAACTGAATTTGGATATATTACTGAATGGGAAATTTCAGAACAACTTCAAGGCAACATCCGTTCTCAAAGACAATATTTTAAATGGATTGAAAATGCTGAAAAAAACCATAAATGGCAAAGTATTGAAGCTGATAAAACTGGGATTATAAACATGGCTCAATACTATGAGCATCCAAAAGAATCAGCTTTTGCGAAAACAACTATTCATTCTGATGTTCCCAAAACAGTGACCCTTGCATATGATTATACCCAGGTATTGCTTATTTCCCTAAATAATAAGATTATTTTCTACGGTCACGAGTTGGACATGAACAATTTTATGCGTGTAACCGATGGAGAACAAACTATAGAGCTATCATTGAATAAAGGAGAAAACAAACTGGTTTTTTGGATTCGCTCTGATGACGAATGGCAAAATGAGGTAGGTAACCCTCCATATTTGGGCCGAAAACAAGCAATGAATTGGGGATTTATGGCAAGACTATTACAGGAATAGTAATATATTAAATTGGATTAAAAGTAAGCTCTAACATTCCTTCTTCCTCCAGGGCATTCCATTTTGATATCAGTTCCTCAAAACTGTTATTGATTTTCTCCAAACGCTCTTGGGTTAGGATTTCGGGAAATGCCAGACCATCTTCCTTTAACATCCCTTTTAATTGATCAATAAAATCAGAACCTATGTTTTTTTGAAAATGATCAATCAACAATAAATTTGCAATATGCTCAGTTTGCAATGACTCCACAGGCAGGTTTTTGGAAATCAATGCCTGCGGGCGTTGTTCCACGGGTAGTAAAAAATCTTGGATATTATATCCCTTTGCAAGTAATCCGTAAAACGCATTGGTAAAGCCCAACTCAGTTTCTATCGCAAAATGTGCAAGGTCATGTAACTCAAAATCCACTTGTAATTTGTCCCAGGTTCTGGTTCCATCTGACCTAATACAAGTAAGTGTGCTTTGCTTATCCCTATATTTTTTAAATTGAATAATCATGATTTGATAAAATTATAGGCATAAAAAAGTGCTGTCATTACCAATTAAAAGGAATAACAGCACTTTTCTATGTTATCTCTGTAGTTAAAGTGTGCGCAGATACTCAGCAAGATCCCTTGCTTCAGCCTCGGTAAGGTTTTGATTGAGCATAATTGCATTGTTGTATTCCTTTAACAGTGCTTTTGCAATAGGGTCTTCTCGTAACATCTCATCAGGATTCAATATCATATTCATGACCCATTCTGGACTTCTACGTTCATAAACTCCCTCCATTGCCGGACCTATCATACGCTGGTCTACCATATGGCATGCCACGCATATGGCGTTGAATTTAGCCTCGCCACGAGCAGCCATTTCTGTATCTATATCATCTGGAAACTCAAGATTTTTAATCGGCCCCACTCCTTTGTTGTCCAAATCTACGGGCACACTTTCATTAGCTTGTGCTTTTTTGTCCTCAGATTTGGTACGGCTTACTTCAAAACCATCCTTTTTCTCTTCTTTTTTTCCGCCGCAGCTTGCTATAAAGGCACCTAATGCCAATAAAAGGAGTATTTTTTTCATCTTATTAATTTCAGTTGTAATTTGTTGTATTTGCAGCTACTAAGATAGTTAATTAGGGTATAACATTTTTCTCATTTTTGTTAATCCCTGCCTTGGATTAAGTATGGATCCAATTTTAGTTTGGTGTAAAAAACTCCAAAGCCCTTATTTCTGTATGGGTGGTATTGTTTTTACCCCAAAAGCCAACATGCCCTCCATAACTGGGAGCCTCCAAATAAATGTTCCGATTTTTTTCCGCTTCGCGGAACGGATAGCATTCATTCCCCAAAAAAGAATCATTCTTTGCATTAATGATAAGGCTTGGTACATTTATATTGGGCAAAAACTGTTTGGAACTGCATTGCGCATAGTAGTCAAATGCGTCTTTAAAATTATGCGCCTTACTCGTATAAATATCATCAAAATCCTTTAGGGTTTTAATGCGAGCAATATCAGTATCCGATACAAGCTCAGGAAACAGAAGTTGCTTCTGTTTAAGCTTGGCGATGAGGTTTTTTTTAAACCGGCTGGCGTATAAAATATTTTTAGGCTTCAACAACTCCAAACATGAATCTTGCAGATTGGATGGTACAGAAATAGCAACGGCTCTCTTAACTTCATTTGGCACCTGGTTTCCTTCTCCTAAATATTTGAGCAGTAAATTTCCGCCCAAACTGAAGCCTTTTAGATAGATTTCTGAATAATTTCTGGTTCTTATAATATGATTTAAAACTTCATTAAGATCTTCGGTCGCACCAGAATGATAAGATTTGTATAATATATTGGGCTCACCACTACACCCACGATAGTTGATTGCACAAGCATCAAATCCATTTTTATTAAAGAGTTTAGCGCTGCCGATAATATAAGGCCGTTGCGCATCTCCCTCTAGACCATGAAGTAAAATAACTAGTTTTTGGGAAGGCACCTGTGAAAAACTCCAGTCCAGATCTAAAAAATCCCCATCTGAGAGTTTGATTCTTTCTCTCTTTTGAACAACCCCAGGCACTTTTCTAATTAACCCAGCATAAATGGTAGCAAAATGTCCATTTCTAAAAAAGAAAGGAGGTTTGTAAGAGGAAGAAATTAAAGGCATTAATACAAAATGTTGTGCTGTGGTTTTATCTTTTCTGGTAGGTTTTGCTCATCAAGCATATCTCTTAAATCAATTTCTATGGTCCTGCACAAAGCCGTCATGGGGACATCGTTAATACGACCCTCAAATGGGTCTTCACTATTGCTTCCAACCTTATCCATGGTAATAAACATCCATGAGATTAAAACTGAAAAGAAAATCATTAAGACGATATACCACCAGTTATGGCCAACTTGCAATTCTAACAATTGGGTTTCAAAAACATTAAGAAGTCCAAAAGGAAGTAGTAAGATAAAAATCCAAGTGAATAAAGTGCTGAAATGCGCATACTGTCTTGGGAAAGGTGTGTTTTTTATACGTTCACATTTTCCTTGAAGATTGTACATCTCCTCTAAATTACTATGAAAGACTTGCTTATCAAATTCTGTTATTTTTCCTTCTTGCAATAATTTTTTCAAGTGCAAACCTTGTTTTTTTATGAGATGGGTTGCAACATTCTTTCTGTTTTCCAAACCGTCTACCTCTTCGGGTGACAAAAACATGTCCATTCCATTGCAAACAGGATTCCGCTCGCCATGCCTATCAAATAAGCGTTCAACCGCCCTGTTTTCCTTAATAGAAAAACTTGTTGGTTGCCTCAATTGAATTCGCAGTGCATTAATCCATGCGATATGTCTATAAATTAATGCGATTTGCGCATTTCTATCATCTTCAACAAAACTTAATACATTATTTGCCCAAGTACGGGAATAGTTGACAATGCCTCCCCATATTTTTCGTCCTTCCCAAAAACGATCATAGCTTTGGCTGTTTTTAAAACCAATATAAAAAGCAACTGCAATACCAATAACAGATAATGGCTGAAAAGGAATGTCAATATGTTTCCAATCCAAAGAATGGTATAGAAAAAAAATAACACCTGCATAGAGGGTGAAAAAAATGAGGTTTTTCCAAGCATATCTTAGAATGATACCCCAGCTAATATTTCTTTTGATGTACATGGTAGTTGATTAAGTACTAAAAATACTTAAATCTTTCATATTTGTCTTTAGCTTAAAATTTGAAAGTAAAGTTTGTCGTATTTTTAAGATATGGGGCTACGTGTAAAAAAATGCGAACATCTTCAAGCTATTTCTAAAGTAAAAAAGGCAACCGAATACCAATGTGAAGAATGTGTAAAAACAGGTGATACATGGGTGCATTTGCGCACCTGCCAAGAATGTGGAACAACTTTGTGTTGTGACAGCTCACCAAACAAACATGCTAGCAAACATGCCAGTTCTCATAACCACCCTGTAATCAGCTCTGCCGAACCCAACGAAAATTGGATGTGGTGTTACGTTCATGAATCAATCGCTAAATATTAAAAAATGAAAGATCCCCGTTTTCCAGAACTTACCCAAAGACAAATAACGATTCTAAAGGCCTATGGAGAAGTCGAGAATCACCCATCAGAGACAAAGATATTCACCCTTGGAGATTTACAGTATGATTTTTTTGTGGTTTTAGATGGTCAGGTTTCTATTGAAGACCCTTATAATGATAACGCGGTTATCGTAGCACATCAAAAGAATGAATTTACTGGGGATAGTGGGATGCTTTCTAACCGTGGAGCACAATTTCATGCCATTACCAAAGGAGACACGAGTGTACTTCGGATTGCTCCAAAAAAGCTGAAAGAAGCTATAGCAAGACATAGTGATATTAGCGATGTATTGTTAAATGCATTTTTGCTTCGCCAAGAAACCGTGCTTACCGAGTTTACCGGTGGAATAAAGCTTGTAGGTTCCGGAAACTCAAAAGAAACGTATGCTATCAGAGATTTTATGGATAAAAATCATATCTGGTATAACTTTTTGGATGTTGATGTATCAGAATCTGCCCTTGAACTTTTAGAGAACTTTAATCTTTCTAAAGAAGATTTACCTTTTCTGATTAATAGCGAGGCTAAGGTGTGTCCAAATCCCTCACTGGAACAATTGGCGCGTTACTCGGGAGTCTTGATGGATTTTGAGGATAAGGTTTTTGACCTTTTGGTAATAGGTGCTGGACCGGCAGGGTTGGCAGGAAGTGTTTATGCCGCTTCAGAAGGGTTAAGTGTGGTCACAATTGATAGTAAAGCGCCAGGTGGGCAAGCAGGTAAGAGCTCAAAAATTGAAAATTATTTGGGGTTTCCTACAGGGATTTCTGGGAATGATTTGGCCAATAGGGCCTATGTACAGGCTCAGAAATTTGGATGCAATATTTCCATTCCTCATAAAGCAGAAAAGATAGAGCATACAGGTAGTCATTTTATTCTTCATGCAACTAATGATAAAACCATAAAGACCAAAGCCATTATGGCAGCAACGGGAGCAAATTACCGCAGTTTGCCAATTGATAATATTGAAAAATATGAAGGCAGCGGCGTATATTATTCTGCGACTGGAATGAACGCGTCAGCCTGTAAAAATGAACTGGTTGGGGTAGTTGGAGGAGGAAATTCTGCTGGTCAGGCCGCACTGTTTTTAGCAAACCATGCCAGGGAAGTACATGTAGTATTACGAGGGGATAATCTAGGTGCAAAAATGAGTGATTATTTGGTGCAACGAATCGAGGCTGCAGAAAATATATTTGTACATCTAGATACCCAGGTAACCGAGTTAACAGGTCAATATCATCTAGAGTCTTTGGTATTGGAAAATAAAGCAGGTGAAAAAACATCAAAGAACATTACTAACCTTTTCACTTTTATTGGTGCCAGACCTTGTACAGAATGGTTACAAGGATTGGTTGCCACTGATGAAAAAGGATTTATATGCACGGGTCCTGGAATAAAACAGGAAGAATTACACAAGTGTTCTATTTATACTGGCAGAGAACCTCAATCTTTGGAAACCAGTATTCCTGGATTTTTCGCTGTGGGCGATGTAAGAAAAGGTTCTGTAAAACGCGTTGCATCCGCAGTAGGCGAAGGATCAATGTGCGTGAGCCAAGTTCATCAATTTTTGGCAGATTTAAAGAATACAACAGCTATAGAAGCTTAGTTTTTACTATTCCTTAGGATACGTTTCCAATAGTTTTGCTTGCTCCTCAATAGCTTCTTTAAATTCTGATTTTAAAGTTTCTACAAGTTCAGAAACAGGCATTACATTTTCAATGGTGGTTACCCCTTGGCCGGCAGACCAAATGGTTTTCCAAGCTTTGGCTTCTGTATCCAATTCTTTGCCAAAATCAATTTTATGGTCTTTTTTAAGATCTTCTTGGGTAATTCCTGCTGCTTGTAAACTTGGTGCTAAAAAATTCGCATGCACACCAGAGATAGCTGCTGTATAAACAACATCGCTTGCGCCGGCATCAATAATCATTTTTCGATATTCTTCAGGAGCTTTGCTTTCTTCAGAATTTATAAAGCGTGTTCCCATATAGGCCAGGTCTGCGCCCATTTGCATGGCTGATGCAATATCTTGCCCAGTACTAATGCAACCAGAAAGTAGTATGGTCTTCTTAAAGATTTTTTTCACTTCGGCAATCAAACTCATTGGGTTGATATTTCCTGCATGCCCCCCTGCTCCTGCTGCAACAAGAATAAGCCCATCAACACCAGCTTCGGATGCTTTTTCAGCGTGTCTTTTTTTAATGATGTCATGAAAAACCAAACCGCCATAACTATGAATGGCATCTACTACTTGGCTTACGGCTCCCAGTGAGGTAATGATCAGAGGGACTTTATGTTTTACACAAAGCATGACATCAGCTTGTAATCTGGGGTTTGTAGGGTGAACAATAAGATTGACTCCAAATGGAGCTGGCTTTTTACCAGTTTCTTCCTCAAACTGTTGTAACTCAGATTTTATTTGGATGAGCCATTCTTCAAAACCTTCGCTCGTGCGTTGGTTCAAAGCCGGAAAAGTACCAACGATTCCATTTTTACAGCACTCAACAACCAATTTTGGGCCAGAAATAAGAAACATGGGTGCTGCAACAGCAGGTAGGGAAAGGTCTTTGATGAATTCAGCTTTTTGGCTCATGGTTTTTGTGTTAAAGTATCTTTAAAAATAAGACTATTTATAGCTTCAAATGGAAGCAGTTTTGAAAACTATGGTAATTTTACAATTATTATGCACGCATAACAAATAACGGGCTATGTTTTTTAAGGAATTTGAGATACGCTGGAGCGATTTGGACGCCAATCGCCATTTAGCCAATTCGGCTTACATTAATTTTATGAGCCATACGCGTATGGCCTACCTTGGGCAATTGGGATTTAACCAAAAATCCATGGCGCAATATAGTATTGGGCCGGTGGTCTTTTACGAACATATGTATTACTTTAAAGAAGTTTTCCCTGGAAAACCCGTAAAAGTTTCACTTGGTTTTAAGGGGATGAGTGAGGATGGAATGTTCTTTGAATTTCAACATGATTTTTACGATGCCAATGGGAAAAACTTTGCCCGTTGCGAAATGATGGGTGCATGGATGGATTTAAAAGAACGTAGTTTGACAGCTTTACCTCAAGTTTTTTTGGATGCTTTTAATAAAATGGATAAAGCGGATGATTTTAAGACGTTAACCAAAGCAGATACCCGCAAGTTTTTCAAGGTTCCTAAGGATTTGGTTTAGGTTTTTTACTAGCTAGATAAACGCCTAATAGAACTAGAACTGTTGCCATTATTTTAACCAGGGTAAGTTGGTCCTTGCCCGAAAACAGCGCAAATAAAATTCCAAATAAGGGCTGGACATAGACAAAAGCCCCTACTGTTGAAGCTTTTAATTCTGTAAGTGCAAATACATTAAAAAGGTAGGTCATAAATGTGGTGCCAATAATCACAAAGGCAATTGAACCATAAGCCCAAAGGGGAATGGTAGACCATTCTATTTCCAAGAATTCTGGCAGAGTTATTGGGAAATTAATGATTACAGCGATAGTGAATAACCACTTCATCAAAGTAAATGGATGGTATTTTTCAATTAATTTTTTAATAACAATTAAGTAGGCTCCATAGGACGTTGCATTTATAATAAAAAGAAAGTTCCCAAGGGGAATATTAGGCGCATCTTGTCTTATCTCTGTCCCAAAAAGGATTAAAGCAATAGCTCCAATAAAACCTAAAAGTATACCGAGACCCTTGTTCAAGGTAATTTTTTCACTCAGAAAAAAAGCGGATAAGATTACGACAATAATAGGAGTAATGGTTACTAAAACTGCACTATTTATAGGTGTTGAAAGTTGTAGACCTTTGAAAAAAGCCAACATGTTGATGACCATTCCAAGAATAGCACAGACTAAAATTCGCCCCCAATCCTTTTTCTCAATTTTCTCTTTTGGCCCAAAAAAGGAGATGCACCAGAACAAGATGGCCGCACCAACAACTCGTAGCATTATGAACCCAAAAGGCCCCACATAATTAGGCATAACCCCCTTGGCTATCGTATGATTAATGCCATAAATTGTTGTAGCGCCTATGGCCGCTATAATAGCTAGCGTTCTTTTACTCATTAATGTAATGCTTCTTTAGCAGCATGTACTACTTTTTTTGAATTCCCAATAAAGATTTGTCCGTCAACAATAACCACAGGTCTTTTTAGGAAAGTATAATGCTCTAGAATCAGGCTTTTATAATCATCTTCATTGAGTTGCTTTTCATGCAATCCTTTTTGACGATACAACATGGCTCTTTTACTAAATAAAGACTCATAACTCCCAGACATGTTCTTCATTTCTTCAAGTTGTTCGGCAGTCATGGGTTCCGTTTTTATTTCCTGCAATAAGACACCATCCAGAGGTTCTAATTCTTTTAAAATACGTTGACAGGTAGAACAACTACCCAAATGATATATTTTTTTCATACTAAAAAGTCTAAGGGTTTAAAGAATTCAAAATTCGTTTATTTCGCTTTAAGAAAGTGCAAAATCAACAGCTTTTTGAGCATGTATTTTTGTAGTGTCAAATGTAGGAGTGGCTACCTCATTGTCTGGAATCAGCATAGGTAGTTCCGTACAGCCCAAAATTATACCTTCAGCACCCTGAGCTTCCAGTTTTTTGATTATGTCCAAACAAATTTCTTTGGATTCAGACTTAAAAACACCTTTAACGAGCTCATCATAAATGATGGAGTGAAGAATGTCCATGTCTTCATTATTTGGAACCAAAATTTCCAAGTCATATTCCTCTCTAAGTATTTTGGTGTAAAAATCTTTCTCCATAGTGAACTTGGTCCCCAATAAAGCTACTTTCTTTATCCCCGTTTTCGCGATTGCTTCACCTGTTGCATTGGCAATATGTAAAAAAGGCACACTTATAGCACCGGTAATGGCGTCACTTACCAGATGTATGGTATTGGTACAAAGTATTATCAAGTCTGATCCAGCTTTCTCCAATGTTTCTGAATGTAAGGCCATAATATTTCCAATTTGGTCCCAGTTACCAGAGAAAGAGTAACGTTCAATTTCATCAAAGTCCACTGATGAGAGCAAGCTTTTAGCAGAGTGTGATCCACCCAATTTTTCACGGACCATCTCATTTATATGTTGGTAATATATTTTAGAGGACTCCCAACTCATTCCTCCTATTAGACCTATAGTTTTCATTGTTTTGTTTTTTGATGATTTTACTTTGTTTTGGACATGCCTTCCGCTCCTTCTATTACAAAGGAAGTTAGGAAACTTACTATTCTCTGTGCAAAAGGGGTATGAGACTTTTTTGCACCTGCTACTTCGGTTAAACAGGTACAATCCAAATAATTTTCCATATTATTCAAATTTAGATTTCGCTAATTATCGATTTGTTAATTAAAAAAACTATAAATCAGTTTTAAGGGTTTCAATATAGGCTTTGATTATTTGCTCATTTCTTCTATAATAGGTCCATTTTCCATGCCTTGTTGGAATTACCAAATCAGCATTTTGCATGGAGTTCAAATAGGTTGAAATTGTGGATTGTGACAAGCCAGTTTTATCTTGTATAAATCCCACACAGACCCCATCGTCAAAATGGTCAATGTCTTGATGTGGGGGGAAATTTAATTCAGGTTTTTTTAGCCACTTTAGAATATTAACCCTAGTTTTATTTGATAATACTTTGCTTATCGCTACAATATCCATACAACAAATTTAATATAAATATTTACATATCTAAATAAATAGATATGTTTTAACAAAACTTTGATTTCTTCTCGCACACGAAATGGAAAAACTACTGGATATCACACTGAAAAACCGAAAAATTCTTCAAAATCACCTACAGAATGCACCTAAAGAAGACTTGTTTAAAATTCCAAAAGGGTTCAATAATAATATTTGGTGGAATATTGCCCATGTGGTTGTAACTCCGCAACTACTGATTTATAATTTAAGTGGGCTGGACTTCACGGTTGAAGAAGAACTGATCAATAAATACCGTAAAGGAACTTTTCCTGAAGCAGAACCTTCTGCTGAAGAAATAGAAAAAATCACCGAATATCTTTTTAGTACCCTAGAACAAATTAAAGAGGACTATGAAGAAGGCAAGTTTAAAAACTATAAGGAGTACATGACCACCCCAAAAGTTGCTTTATGCAATGTAGAAGATGCCCTTTCTTTTAATGTGTTTCATGAGGGCCTGCATCTGGGGTCAATTCTTGCGCTGAAAAGAGCTTTGGCTTCGGAGCACTAAGGTTTTACAATACGTTTTAGGTATTTGTTTACTTCTTGATAGGATAAAGCAAGGGTTTTAGGCCCGTCCGCATAAGAAGCAACCTCATATTGGTTATAGATCAACTGAATACCATCTTTGGTATATCCAATGTTTTCTGCCAAATGAAAGATATCACGTTCAAACATAAATCCGGTAATGTTAATGTTCTCATTTTGTGGGATATCTTCCTGAATTCTAAATTTGGTCTCCGCAAATTTTTGAAAACCTTCCATATCTTCAAAAAGCTCCCAATTTTCAAGCTCCACCCCTTTTCTTTTATCAAAATTCAAGAAAGTTGTGGAACCATACCCATGTGCACCACCTGTAAATGTATATGCATTAAAGATTAATGTAAGGATATTGTCATCTTCATAAACAACTTCACTATTTACTTCGGCTTCCCAACCTACGGTCTCATCAGGGAATTTGGTTTTTAGTTCTTTAAAACTATTGGTAAAAGAGGTGATGGCATCATCCATGTTATCAATTTCCAGTTCTCCATCAAAAGAGAGCAAAGCAATAAGTTCTTCTTCCAAAGCACTGTTTATAGCACGGGCTACAGCCGTTTCATCCAATGCTCTTGGTATGTTGATTTCAATTTTTGGGCATTCTTTGCAAGTATCACCAGTTAGTTGAAGAGGTTCAAAAGTAAGGTTACCTTCATTTTCACAACCAATGGTGAGCAGTAAAACAAGGAGTAGGCAAAGTGGATTTTTCATAAAGTGAGGTTTTAGGGTCATCAAAAATAACACATCATTGATTACTCCAAAAGATAACGATACATTTGTATGCAGATTAAGACAAAATGAGCAAAAAAGACTTAAAATTCAACAGCAAAACCATTCATGGTGGTCAGCAACCAGACAAGGCGTATGGTGCGGTAATGCCTCCAATTTATCAAACTTCCACTTATGCCCAGACCACACCTGGAGGGCATCAAGGATTTGAATATTCACGAAGTGCAAACCCTACAAGGACAGCTTTGGAAAATGCTTTGGCAAGTATTGAGAACGGTACTTATGGGCTTGCATTTGCAAGTGGACTTTCCGCTATTGATGCAGTAATAAAGTTATTGAATCCTGGCGATGAAGTGGTTTCTACCAATGATTTGTATGGAGGGAGCTATAGGTTGTTCAAACAAATTTTTGAAAAATATGGTATCACATTCCATTTTATAGGAATGCAAAGTATTGATACCATTGAAGAACATATAAACGATAACACCAAATTGATTTGGATTGAAACACCGACCAATCCAATGATGAATGTGATTGATATTAAAGCGGTATCCGGTCTAGCAAAAAAGCATGATCTGTTATTGGCAGTGGATAATACATTTGCGACACCCTACCTGCAACGCCCAATAGATTTAGGAGCAGATATTGTAATGCACTCCGCCACCAAGTATTTGGGAGGACATAGTGATGTTGTCGTTGGAGCTTTGATTGTAAAGGATAAGGAGCTGGCTGACAAACTTTATTTTATTCAAAATGCCAGTGGTGCAGTTTGTGGACCAATGGATAGCTTTTTAACACTTAGAGGCATAAAGACACTTCATGTTCGCATGCAAAGGCATTGTGAAAACGGAAAAGCAATTGCTGAATATTTAGTAAACCACCCAAAAATTGAAAAAGTATACTGGCCAGGGTTTGAAACACATCCCAATCATGATGTTGCCAAAAGCCAGATGGATGACTTTGGAGGAATGATTTCTTTTGTTCCTGTTGGCAGCAATTATGCGGAAGCTATTAAAATTGTTGAAAAATTGGAAATTTTCACACTGGCTGAATCACTGGGTGGTGTAGAGAGTTTGGCTGGACACCCTGCTAGCATGACCCATGCAAGTATTCCAAAGGAAGAACGCGAAAAGAGCGGTGTTGTAGACTCCTTAATTAGGCTAAGTGTTGGAATCGAGGATGCAGATGATTTAATAGCTGACTTGGAACAAGCCATAGGATAAGTATTTTTGCAAAATTTTTAAAAAAAGCCTATTTGAATTATGTAAATAGTATAATTTTGCCGTCAAATTCCTAATTCATTAAAAACAACGCATAGTAATCCGTTTTATGGAAGCAAAAATTAAAGCATTTATGGATGAGGTGAAGACCAGAAATGGCCACGAACCAGAATTCATCCAAGCGGTACAGGAGGTAGCAGAGACTGTTATCCCGTATATTGTAAAGCATGATATCTATCATGGAAAAAATATCCTTTTAAGAATGGTAGAGCCAGAGCGATTGATTTCTTTTCGTGTGGCTTGGGTAGATGATGACGGGGAGATTCATGTAAACCGAGGATATCGGGTTCAGATGAATTCTGCCATAGGACCTTACAAAGGGGGACTTAGGTTTCACCGAACAGTAAATGCCAGTGTTCTAAAATTTTTGGCATTTGAACAAGTTTTTAAAAATAGCTTGACAACCTTGCCTATGGGCGGAGGTAAAGGAGGTTCAGATTTTGATCCTAAAGGAAAATCTGATGATGAAGTAATGCGTTTTTGCCATGCTTTTATGTTAGAGCTGAACAGACATATTGGTCCAAACACAGATGTTCCAGCAGGGGATATAGGTGTTGGTTCTCGTGAGATCGGATTCCTTTTTGGAATGTATAAAAGGATACGAAACGAGTTTACCGGTGTATTAACGGGTAAAGGTCGTTCTTGGGGAGGGTCATTGATCCGTCCGGAAGCTACAGGATACGGGACCGTTTACTTTGCGGATAGCATGTTAAAAATAAAGGGAGAATCCTTTAAAGGTAAAAAGGTTGTGATTTCCGGTTCTGGAAACGTGGCACAATATGCTGCTGAAAAGGTTCTGCAACTAGGTGGAAAGGTATTGACATTATCAGATTCGGGGGGCTACATATACGACAAGGATGGTATAGATGCTGAAAAACTGACTTTTATAATGGATTTGAAAAACAACCGAAGAGGAAGAATTTCAGAGTATACTGATAAATATTCATCTGCTGAATTCCATAAAGGAAAAACACCTTGGGAAGTTTCTTGTGATGTGGCACTACCTTGTGCAACACAGAATGAGTTGAATGGAGATGATGCAGAAACATTAATTAAAAATGGCTGTATTGCAGTTGCAGAAGGCGCTAACATGCCTTCTACGCCAGAAGCCATTCATGCTTTCCATGAGGCAAAAATATTATTTGCGCCAGGTAAAGCCTCTAATGCTGGAGGTGTTGCCACTTCTGGTTTGGAAATGTCGCAAAACTCACTCCGTATTAGTTGGACACGTGAAGAAGTAGATGACAGACTAAAAGGGATTATGGAAGATATTCATGATTCTTGTATTGAATACGGAAAAGAAGCTGACGGATATTGCAACTACGTAAAAGGAGCCAATATCGCTGGTTTTGTAAAAGTAGCCGACGCTATGTTAGCTCAGGGAGTTATTTAGGTAACTAACTCAGAATTAGAATATAAGTGGGCGGTTGAATTACAATCGTCCACTTTTTTATTTTCAACCGAAAACAAACAATCAAGCTCACTTAGAATCCACTAGTAACCAACAAAAAATGCAAGTAAACACTAAGGCAATAATTCTTTCTTCCTTAAAATATGGAGATACTAGCCTTATCGTTAAAGCATTTACAGAATCTGATGGGTTAAAATCGTACTTGTTAAAGGGTGTTTTGACTTCCAAAAAAGGGAAATTAAAAGCAGCATATTTTCTTCCGTTAATGCAATTAGAACTTGTGGCCACTCACAGAAACAAGGGGAGTCTAGAGAGTATTAGAGAAGTAAAGGTGAGTGTTCCCTACAAGAGTTTGCATACAGATATTATAAAAAATAGTATGGTACTTTTTTTGGCTGAAATGTTGAGCAATAGCATTCAGGAACAAGAACAGAACAAAGGGCTCTTCAACTATTTGGAATATGCTTTATATTGGTTGGATACACATAGTTCCATTTCCAATTTCCACCTCTTGTTTTTACTCAATCTCACAAAATATTTAGGGTTTTACCCAGATACCTCATTTCATAATGGAAATTATTTCGATTTGGTAGAAGGAAGTTTTTGCGCAACCCCTAGTCTTAACCCAATTATACAAGGTGAAAATTTAACGAGCTTCAAACGTGTCTTGGGCATAAATTTTGATGCACTTCAGACAATACAAATGAACAAACCCCAAAGGCAAGAGCTTTTAAAAATGGTTATTATGTATTTTGAATTACATTTGCAGGGATTCAGAAAGCCCAAGTCCTTAGCGGTTTTAAATGCAGTTTTCGAGTAATATGCGTAGCACAGGTTTCGCCCTCCTTTTTCTATTTATTTCCTTTACTGTTTTCAGCCAAGAGATTACGGTTTTGGATGCGGATACGGGAAATCCTGTCGCCAACATCGCGATTTATAACAGAGATAAATCGAAAACAGCGGTCTCAGATTTTAATGGAAAAAGTGATTTGAGCATTTTCTCAAGAAATGAACGAATTACTTTTAGGCACATTAGTTACGAGGAATACAACACAACTAAAGCTCAGATAAACAAAAAGGGAAATCGGGTTTACTTAAGTTTAAAGTTAGAGGAATTGCAAGAAGTGGTCATGTCTGTTTCTAAATGGGAGCAGCAAAAAAAAGATATTCCTCAAAAAATAGAATCCATTGATGCGCGAACTATTTCATTTACCAACCCGCAAACTTCTGCAGATGTATTGCAGAATAGTGGAAAGGTGTTTGTGCAGAAGAGTCAATTAGGGGGAGGCAGCCCTATGATCAGGGGTTTTGCAACCAATAGGCTATTGTTGTCTGTAGATGGCGTGCGTATGAACAATGCCATTTTTAGAGGAGGAAATGTTCAAAATGTAATTTCCGTAGACCCTTTCACGATTAAGAACACAGAGGTCATTTTTGGACCGGGCTCTGTTATTTATGGCAGCGATGCCATTGGAGGTGTAATGAATTTTTTTACCAAGAAACCTAGATTGTCTTTCACTGATAGTCTTACTTTTTCTGGGAATGTAAATTATAGGTTTGCTTCTGCAAATAATGAAAACACCGCTCATGTAGATTTTAACCTAGGGCAACAAAAATGGGCATCTTATACGAGTTTTACATATAATAAGTTTGATGATTTGGTTATGGGAGGGCATGGCCCAGATGAATACTTGCGGAACAATTTTGTGGTCAGAGAAAATGGAACGGATGTTTTAGTGGAGAATGACGATCCTAGAAAGCAGATTGCATCAGGATATGATCAAATCAACTTTCTTCAGAAGTTTACCTACAAACCCAACAATACCTGGAACTATGATTTAGGGCTATACTATTCCGAAACTTCGGACTATTCAAGATATGATAGATTGATTCGCCCAAATAGTGCTGGAGATGGGCTTCGTTCTGCCGAATGGTTTTATGGCCCACAAAAATGGTTCATGGGAAACTTTCAATTGACCAAAAAAGGAAAGAACAAATTTTATGATGGGGTTAAGTTGACCACGGCCTATCAGTATTTTGAAGAAAGTAGAAACGACAGGGATTTCCAAGAAGTTGACCGTTTTACCACAAAAGAAAAAGTTGATGCACTATCAATGAACCTTGATTTTGAGAATAAAAAAATAGGGGATTTACGATTGTACTATGGAGCAGAGTACATTTTTAACAAAGTCCATTCGGAAGGAAGTCAGGAAAACATTGAAACCAATGTGGTTTCTGAAGCGGCTTCTCGCTATCCAGACGGTTCCACTTGGCAAACATTTGCGGGTTATATTAATGGAGAGTATAAACTAAAGCCAAATTTCACATTGCTGTCCGGAGCACGTTATAGTCAGGTTTGGGTAGATGCACAATTTGACACAACGTTTTTTCCTTTCCCTTTTGAGGAGGCTGACTTAATCACTGGTGCCTTTACAGGGAGTGTTGGATTTAGTTGGTTCCCAAAAGCAGATTTACAGATTACTTTAAATGGCTCTACAGGGTTTAGAGCTCCCAATATTGACGATATTGGAAAAGTGTTTGATTCCGAGCCTGGCTCCGTAGTTGTGCCAAATCCAGATTTAGAACCAGAATACGCCTATAACGCGGAAATGGGAGTAAGAAAGAACTTTAAAGATAAATTGGTTTTAAAAGGAGCAGCATTTTACAGCTACTTGGTGGATGCTCTGGTAAGAAGGGATTTTGAGTTTAATGGAGAAACAGAAATTTTGTACAACGGGGAATTAAGTAATGTGCAGGCTATTCAAAATGCAGCAAAAGCTTATGTATATGGTTTTGAATTTGGGCTTGAAGCCTTTTTAAATGAAAACTGGTCGCTCACCTCAAATTTAACCTTCACCGAAGGAATAGAGGAGGACGATAGTGGAACAGACTCACCCGCTAGACATGTTGCACCGACTTTTGGTGATTTTCACTTGGTCTGGCAAAATCAAAAATTAAAGGCAGATGTGTTTCTAAATTACAATGGCGAAATCAGCTATGATGATTTAGCTTTATCGGAAAGAAGCAAAGAATTTATATATGCTATTGATGAAAACGGAAACCCTTTTTCACCTTCTTGGTATACATTGAACTTTAGGTCACAATATCAAATTTCCAACGCTTTGAAAACAACTGTGAGCTTGGAAAATATAACCAACCAACGCTATAGGACCTATTCTTCAGGGATTGTTGCTCCTGGCGCTAATCTTATTCTAGGATTGGGCTATACTTTTTAAAACAAAAAAGGCTTGGAATAGTCCAAGCCCTTTTATGATAAGCTAAAAGGATATTAATGATCTAATTTTTCCTTTGTGTCCTCAGCTACTTTTTTAAGATCATCTGCAGTTTCTTTGGCGGCATCTTTTACGTCCTCTCCCATTTCCTTGGCTTTGTCCATAGTTTCTTCACCTGCCTTTTTAATGCTGTCCAAGGCTTTTTCGCCAGACTCTTTCATTTCATCACCCGCTTCTTTTACAGCGTCTACAGCATCGTTAGCCGTATCTTTTAAGTTATCACCTGCCTCTTCAAGAGACTCGGCAGCTTCTTCTGTGGCCTCCTTGGCCTTGTCTGCAGCCTCTTTACATGATATCATTGTTGACATCGATAAAGACAGTGCAACGATTGCAATCAATACTTTTTTCATTATAAATATGGTTTAGTGTTAATTCGGTTAAGGTATGGATTTTGACGGGAATGGGGTATTATGGGATATCATATTTAGGTTAAGCACATTAAGGAAATTTAAATACCCCATTTGGAAGGCAATAATTCCATCTAAATTTTTAATTTTGCAAACTTGGAATTCTAGAAGAAGGAGCGATAAATATGAAGTTTGCGGAATATAAAGGATTGGATTTGCCTAAAGTGTCAGAAGAGGTTTTGGACTTTTGGAAAGACAACCAAATTTTTGAAAAAAGTGTTTCCACGAGAGCGGGGAAAGAAAGCTACGTGTTTTATGAGGGACCACCTTCTGCAAACGGGATGCCTGGAATTCATCACGTGATGGCACGCACCATTAAAGATATCTTTCCTAGATATAAAACGATGAAGGGATATCAGGTAAAGCGTAAAGCTGGATGGGATACCCACGGATTGCCCATTGAGATTGGTGTTGAGAAGGAACTGGGAATTACCAAAGAAGATATTGGCAAAAAGATTTCGGTTGAAGAATATAATGCAGCCTGCAAAAAAGCGGTCATGCGTTATACGGATGTCTGGAACGAAATGACTGAAAAAATTGGTTATTGGGTAGATATGGATGACCCATATATTACTTACAAATCAAAATATATGGAGTCTGTTTGGTGGTTGCTAAAACAGATTTATGAAAAGGGCCTCATATACAAAGGATATACTATTCAACCTTATTCTCCAAAAGCAGGAACGGGATTGAGTTCTCATGAGCTGAATCAACCGGGTACGTATCAAGATGTTACGGACACAACCGTTACAGCTCAGTTTAAAGCTAAAAAGGATTCGCTTCCAGACGCTTTAAAGAATATAGATGGTGACATTTACTTTCTTGCGTGGACGACGACTCCTTGGACCTTACCGTCCAACACAGCATTGACCGTAGGGGCAAAGATTGAATATGCTTTAGTAAAAACATATAACCAATACACGTTTGAACCCACTCAAGTAATATTGGCAAAAGCATTAGTGGGCAAACAGTTTTCGGGCAAGTTTTTTGCAGCGGAAAATGAAGAGGAGTTTACCGCATTTAAAGAAGGCGATAAAAAAATTCCTTATCAAATAGGACAAAGCTTTACAGGGAAGGATTTAGTCGGAATTAGATATGAGCAATTAATAGATTATGCTCAACCCTATCAAAATCCAGAAAATGCCTATAGGGTCATAGCCGGCGATTTTGTCACCACAGAAGATGGTACAGGAATAGTGCATACAGCACCCACCTTTGGTGCGGATGATGCTATGGTGGCAAAACAAGCAAAGCCGGAAGTTCCACCAATGTTGGTGCTGGACGAAAACAACAATCCAGTTCCCTTGGTTGATTTACAAGGAAGGTTTAGACCAGAACTTAAGGAGTTTGCTGGCAAGTATGTGAAGAACGAATATTATGCAGATGATGAAGTTCCAGAAAAATCTGTGGATGTTGAAATTGCCATCAAACTAAAAGAAGAGAACAAAGCCTTTAAGGTAGAAAAGTACGTGCACAGTTACCCTAACTGCTGGCGTACGGACAAGCCTGTTTTATACTATCCACTGGATTCGTGGTTCATTAAGGTTACGGATGTTAAAGACCGTATGTTTGAGCTTAACCAGACCATTAACTGGAAACCGAAAGCTACAGGAGAGGGCCGTTTTGGGAACTGGTTGGCAAATGCAAATGATTGGAACCTTTCCCGTTCCCGTTATTGGGGGATACCTTTACCTATTTGGCGTACCGAAGATGGCAAGGAACAAATAATGATTGGGTCCGTAGCAGAGCTAAAAGCCGAAATGACAAAAGCTGTTGAAGCAGGAGTACTCAAAAAAGATGTTTTTGAAGATTTTGTAGTAGGCGATATGAGTGAGTCCAACTATGACAAAATAGATTTACATAAAAATATTGTAGACCAAATTACTTTGGTTTCACCATCAGGAAAACCCATGAAAAGGGAGTCTGATTTGATTGATGTTTGGTTTGATAGTGGTTCTATGCCTTATGCACAATGGCACTACCCTTTTGAAAATAAGAACTTAATTGATGATGGTGTGGCTTTTCCTGCAAACTTCATTGCAGAAGGTGTTGATCAGACAAGAGGTTGGTTTTATACCCTGCATGCCATTGCCACTATGGTTTTTGATACCGTATCCTATAAAAATGTGGTTTCAAACGGTCTGGTATTGGACAAGGAAGGAAAGAAAATGTCCAAACGGTTGGGGAATGCCGTTGATCCATTTAAAGTGCTGCCAGAACATGGCGCAGATGCCACACGATGGTATATGATTTCCAACGCTAACCCGTGGGATAATTTAAAGTTTGATTTGGATGGTATTGTTGAAGTGAAACGCAAATTTTTCGGCACACTTTATAATACCTATTCTTTCATGGCATTATATGCCAATATTGATGAATTTGATTATTCAGAAGCAGACACTGCGTTAAATGAGCGGCCAGAAATAGACCAATGGATTTTATCTGAACTGCATTCACTTATTCAAAAAGTGGATGAAGCTTATGGAGATTATGAGGCTACCAAGGCAGCACGAATGATTTCCGATTATGTTCAGGAAAATTTGAGCAATTGGTACGTAAGATTAAGCAGAAGGCGGTTTTGGAAGGGAGATTATCAACAAGATAAAATCTCAGCTTATCAAACCCTGTATACATGTCTGTCCACAGTTGCTAAACTATCTGCTCCTATAGCGCCCTTCTTTATGGATCGGTTGTATATAGATTTAAATGCCACTACCCAAAAAGAGGGTTTTGAAAGTGTTCATTTGGCAGAGTTTCCTGTTTCTGATCAGAGTATAATCAACAAGAAACTGGAGCGTAAAATGCAATTGGCACAAAAAGTTTCATCCTTGGTATTATCAATTCGTCAAAAGGAAAAAATTAAAGTACGTCAGCCACTTCAAAAAATAATGATTCCTATTTTAGATGATCAACAGAAAGAAGATATTGAAGCGGTTTCAGATTTGATAAAATCTGAAGTAAACGTAAAAGAAATTGAATTGCTTGATGATGCCTCTGGAATTTTAGTGAAACAAATCAAACCTAATTTTAAGGTTTTAGGCCCAAGATTTGGGAGAGATATGAAGGCAATAGCCTCCGCTGTTAATCTATTGGGACAAGAGGATATCCAAAAAATTGAACAAGAAGGCGAATTAATGCTTGCATTGGAAAATAAAAGTATTATTTTACAGTTATCTGATGTGGACATCAGCTCACAAGATATTGAGGGCTGGTTGGTGGCAAGCTCTGGTTCTTTAACGGTTGCTCTGGATGTGACCATAGATGAGAACCTAAGAAAAGAGGGCATTGCGCGGGAGTTGGTCAATCGTATTCAAAACCTTAGAAAAGAATCTGGATTTGAGGTGACCGATAGAATAGATATTAAAATATTGAAAGATGGCTTTGTGGAAAATGCGGTTTCCAGTAATGAAGATTATATCAAAACCGAAACCTTGACTGCAGAACTGAATTTTGAAGAAAAATTAGATGAAGGTATAGCTATTGCCTTTGATGAAGTAAATACAAAATTGTTTATCCAAAAACATTAGAACATGGCACAAGATTTAAAAGTAAGATACTCGGATAAAGATCTAAAAGAATTTAGAACGTTAATTGAAGAAAAAATAGATAAAGCCAATAAGCATTTGGAGTTGCTTAAAAGCTCATACATGAACGATGGCAATAACGGTACGGACGATACCTCACCAACGTTCAAGGCTTTTGAGGAGGGTTCCGCTACCATGAGCAAAGAGGCCAATACGCAATTGGCAATCCGCCAGGAAAAGTTCATTAGAGATTTAAAGAACGCTTTGTTAAGAATAGAGAACAAGACCTATGGGATTTGCCGTGTAACGGGAAAACTTATTAATAAGGAACGACTAAAATTGGTTCCGCACGCTACACTGAGCATTGAGGCAAAAAACATGCAGAAATAATAAAAACGCCGTAAGGCGTTTTTTGTTCATGAAAACTTTGTTCTTTGTTTTCAGCTTTTTTTTCTTATTGAACCTGCATGGTCAAAAATTGGTGAAAAAGGCCTTTGTAAATTCCAGAACAGAGTCCATTCAAATAAATTCCCAATACTGTTACCAAATTAACCTTAGCACGGCCAAGACAGATGAAGTTAGTGTTGAGGCTGATATTGAAGGTGAATATTCCAAAGATTTATTGATTACAATAGAAGAAAAAGGAACAACAGTTTTGATAAGGGCCGGGTTTCAGCCAAATTTTATCAATCCAAACGACAAACTTAGCGCTCACAAAGTTATTTCCATTAAACTCAATATAATCCTTCCAGAAAATAAAAACGTTTTCGTTTACGGCACTAATAGCAATATATCTGTAGAAGGCAAGTTTGAAAATTTACAAGTGAAATTATCTGATGGAAGATGTGTTCTTGACAATGTGATTGAAAAGGTAGAGGTAACCACTCAAAAAGGGGATATTTTGCTTATAACTGCCAGCGGAAATATAATTGCTGAAAGCGCTTATGGAAAAGTTGAAAAAGAGCCTATTCCCAAAGGCTATAACCAATACATTTTGAAGAGCGTTGAAGGGAACATCAATCTAAGGAAAATGAAATAATATCCATACTTTTGCGCAACCTGTTTTAAAGACATGAATTTAAAGAAGTCCCTCATAATCATCATATTAATACTGGTAGTTGACCAGATAAGTAAAATCTACGTTAAGACTAATTTTGTCCTGGGAGAATCCTCTGCGGTATTTGACTGGTTCAAAATACTTTTTATAGAAAATGAGGGCGCAGCTTGGGGTACCAAGCTTAGTGATCTTCTTCCTATATCAGAATCTGCAGGAAAACTTGTTTTGACCATTTTTAGACTTTTTGCCATTTTTGGTATTGGTTATTGGCTGCGGGATATAATAAAAAAGGAATCCCCGAAAACCTTGATTTTGGCGGTTTCCCTAATTTTTGCAGGGGCCTTGGGTAATATTATAGATTCGGTTTTTTATGGGATGATTTTTGACAACAGTAGCAATCAGGTGGCTACTTTGTTTTCTAGTGAACCTTATGGAAAACTTTTTTACGGTAAGGTTGTGGACATGCTATATTTTCCATTAATAGATACAACTTGGCCAGAATGGGTTCCATCTGTTGGAGGTAAAAGTTTTCGATTCTTTGAACCTGTTTTTAATATAGCGGATACTGCTATAAGCACTGGAGTTGGGATATTGATTGTATTCAACAAAAAAGCTTTTCCGAAACAGGAAAAACAAGCAGAGGATTAAAATTTGTAAACCTTTTTTGGAGTAACACAGTAATCCAGTTTAACATCATTTTCATGGATATTACTTATACTATCCTCAGCTTCAAAAAATGATAATCCAATCTTTATGGTTTCTGGCCTACACTTAAGCAAAAAGGTGTCATAATAACCTTTGCCATAACCAACACGGTTTCCTTTTGCATCAAAAGCCAACAGTGGCACAAAAACTACATCTATTTGGTTTTCTGGAATTTTAATTCCATCTACAGGCTCTGGAATATGCCATCTATTTTTCTTGAAAACTGTATTATCTGTCAGCAAGTAGTTTTCCATTGAGTTTTTTCCACTAACCTTCGGGATAGTTATATTCTTATCTTTTCCTTGAAGAAGTGTAATCAAGGGAAGAGTATCAATCTCTTTATTTTCCTCGATGCTTAGAAAAATATGGAAACAAAAAAAATCCCAAATAGGGATTTGAAGTACATGATTTGCCAAGATGATACTATAATCTGAGATGACAGAGGTGTTCATTTCCTCTCTCAAATTTTTATATTTTATTCTCAGTTCATGTTTCAACATCTAGTGTTGAAAATTTAGGGGTGGAGTTTTGGGGAAACCTATTTTTTATTCTCTGGTTGAAACAGAAAAAAAGATTTTGAAAAAAAGCATCAAAATCAAATACATTCCCAAAACAATAACATAGTTCTCCATAGAATTGTATTTATATATGGCTAAATGTAAGTAAAAGAATTGAAAATTCACCATGAAATACATCTTTTACCGATGAAATGCATCTTTTTTAATAACGTTTTAACATATGTGGATTTTCTTTAAGATTCTATTTTGACTTTAACTATTTGAAAATAAGAACAATAGATATTTTTTATTTAAAAATCATTGAAGATTAAATCAAAAAAAAAATTAACCAGCGATGATTTGTAACAATTGGGGGGTTAATTTTGAATGAAAGAGGTGTTTTTCTTACAAGCTATAGAGGTAAAGGTTGAAATCATCAATTTTAACACATAGATAGCGGTCTCTCAAAAAAAGGTTAAGTGAAATAAGGGATAGGTGAATTTTAACAAAAAAGCACTATTATTAAAACTTACTTTTGTTTAGGAGTCAATTTTCGGAAATTTTATGCCCAACCCATCATCTATAAGTGTTCAAATAAGCGTTCTGCCAAGCGACCCGGGTGTGTACCAGTTTTATGATGCCGATGATAAGATTCTTTATGTTGGAAAGGCTAAAAACCTTAAGAAACGAGTAGCTTCATATTTCAATAAAAAACAAGAATACGGCAAGACCCGAGTTTTGGTCAAAAAGATTCATTCTGTTAAACATATTGTGGTTGCCACAGAATCTGATGCGCTCCTTTTGGAGAACAATCTCATTAAAAAACTCTTGCCCAGATATAACGTTTTGCTAAAGGATGATAAGTCCTATCCTTGGATATGCATAAAAAATGAGTGTTTTCCAAGAGTTTTTCCCACGCGTAAGTTAATAAAGGATGGTTCGGAGTATTATGGACCGTACACCAGTATGAAGACGGTGAGAACACTATTGGACCTGGTCAAGAGTTTATATCCCTTAAGAACGTGTAATTATGACCTTTCTGAAGAAAAGATCCGATCTGGAAAGTATAAGGTATGTCTGGAATATCATTTAGGCAATTGCTTGGGGCCATGTGAAGGACTACAAGAAGAGGAAGAATATCGTAGACAGATAGAAGACATTAGAGAGATTATAAAAGGCAATTTTAAAAGTTCATTGCAATTCTTCAAATCACAGATGAAAGAATTTGCAAATAATATGGAGTTCGAAAAAGCTCAAAGAATAAAGGATAAGATAGAAATATTGGAAAACTATCAGGTCAAATCCACGGTGGTCAATCCAAAAATTAATAATGTAGACGTATTTACTATCATTTCTGATGAAACCCATGCTTATGTCAATTTTTTACAACTGTCTCATGGTTCTATTATAAGATCACATACTTTAGAAATAAAAAAGAAGTTGGAAGAGACTGATGAGGAATTGTTGCAATTGGCCATCACTGAAATCAGGCAACGGTTTAAATCCCAATCGAAGGAGGTTTATTTGCAATTCCCTGTATTAGTTGAAGAAAGCCTTAAAGTTACCTTGCCAAAACTGGGAGATAAACGAAGAATCCTTGAACTCTCTGAACGTAATGCACGTTTTTTTAGACAGGATAAGTTCAAACAAATTAAAATAACAGACCCAGATAGACATACCAAAAGAATCATGGCTCAGATGAAGGCAGATTTGAGGCTATCTGAAGAACCTACACATATAGAGTGTTTTGATAACTCTAACATTCAAGGGAGTAATCCTGTGGCGGCTTGCGTGGTCTTTAAAAATGGAAAGCCTTCAAAAAAAGACTATCGGCATTTCAATATTAAGACTGTTGAGGGTCCCGATGATTTTGCAAGTATGGAAGAGGTCGTTTTTAGAAGATATAAGAGACTTCTTGCTGAAGCTGAACCCTTACCACAACTTATAGTAATTGATGGCGGGAAAGGCCAGCTTTCATCCTCTCTTAAAAGTCTGGATATTTTAGGGCTACGCGGAAAAATTGCCATAATAGGTATTGCCAAAAGACTGGAAGAAATTTATTTTCCAGAAGACCCCATTCCTCTTTATTTGGATAAAAAATCAGAGACTTTGAAAATAATTCAGCAACTTAGGAACGAGGCCCATAGATTTGGCATTACGCATCATAGAAATAAAAGAAGTAAGGGAGCGATTAATTCAGAATTGGAAAATATTGAAGGTATTGGTGAAAAGACTGCAGAACAACTATTGAAAAATTTCAAATCGGTAAAACGGATTAGAGAGGCAACCATTGAGAGTCTTGCAGAAACCATTGGAATGGCAAAGGCAAAAAAAATCTATAAATCCTTCCATTAGCAAAAAGTATATGAAAAACATAATAGCTGCAATAGGGGTTGTATTTTTTGGAGTTTTTGGGATAGCCCAAACAACGTCCACAGAGAAGCAACCTAAGATCGGTCTAGTACTTAGTGGTGGCGGAGCTAAAGGGTTGGCACATATTGGAGCGTTAAAGGTGATCGAAGAAGCTGGCATTAAAATAGATTATGTTGGCGGCACAAGTATGGGCGCCATTGTTGGGGCACTTTATGCCTCTGGGTATTCTGCCAAAGAATTGGATTCTATTTTTAAGGTAACAGATTTCTCTAAGTTGATTCAAGATAATGTCCCTAGGGGAGCAAAGACTTTTTATGAAAAAGATGATTCTGAGCGCTATGCCTTGGGTCTTCCTTTCACAAATTTTAATGTATCCTTTCCAGAAGCAATTTCAGGAGGGCAGAACATCTACAATGAGTTGGTAAGGCTTCTTTTTCATGTAAAGGATATTCATGATTTTAAAAGATTGCCCATTCCTTTTTTGTGTATAGCTACCAATGTAGAAACTGGAGAAGAGGTATTGTTGGATGATGGTTACCTTCCAGAAGCAATTATGGCCAGCGGAACATTCCCCTCTTTATTTGAGCCATCAGAAATTGAAGGGGAGATTTTAATAGATGGTGGAGTTGTGAACAATTATCCTTTGGACCAAGTACGTGAAATGGGAGCCGATCTAATTATAGGTGTAGATGTTCAACATGGTTTGGCCACAAGAGAGTCCTTGTCGTCAGCTACAGAGATCCTTCTTCAAATCAATAACTACAGGACGGTTAATGATATGAAGGATAAAATTGAAAAAACAGAAATCTATATAAAACCAAATATAGATGACTTTTCCGTTATTGATTTTGATCGTTCAGAGGAAATTGTGGAGGTTGGAGAACAAGCAGCATACACAAAATTTGAAGAGTTGAAACAGGTATCCCAAAAACAAAACTTTGTTCTCAATGAAGAAAATAGAGTAAAGGTTGAGGATAGTTTGACCATAAACAGGTTGATTATTAAAGGGAATGATAGGTACACTAGGGGATATATTAAAGGTAAACTTAGGTTTAACCTGGCAGAAAAAATTTCATTTGAGAAACTTAAACAGGGCATTAATAATTTATCTGCCTCTGGGAATTTTAAAACGATCAGATATGAATTGATATCTAATGGTTTGGGTACAGATTTAGTTTTAAAATTAAAAGAGGACCCCACAAAGATGTTCATTAAGATGTCTGCCCATTATGATGATTTGTACAAAAGTGCCGCATTGATCAACCTTACCAAAAAGAATTTTTTACTTAAGGATGATGTTGCCTCCTTTGATTTCATTCTTGGAGATCATATCAGGTATAATATGGAGTACTATCTGGATAAAGGGTTTTATTGGAGTTTTGGGGTCAATTCTAAGTTCACGGATTTTGACAATGAAATAGACTTCGGGTTGATTCGCTCAAATTTCGACGTGATCGATGACCCAAATATTCGACAAATAAATCTGGATATTACAGATTTAACAAACCAAGTCTACCTACAAACAGTTTTGAGGGAAGAATTTGCGGTGACACTGGGTGCTGAGCACAAATTGTTGCGTTACAGTACACGAACCCTTAATCAATTTGTAGATGAAAATGAAGATGCTTTCGCGCCAACATCGGATGAAAGAACATATTTTGAAAACTCAAATTATTTTAGCGCATATGGTAAAATTACTTTAGACACCTATGATGACAAATATTTTCCTACAAAAGGGGTGTTTTTTGATAGCGATTTTCATTTGTATCTATTCTCTTCAGATTTTAATGAAAATTTCAAGGAATTTTCAATAGCAAAAGCAAGACTTGGCACCGCATTTCCTTTGTTTCATAACCTAACCCTTAATTTGGAGACAGAAGGAGGTTTTAAATTGGGAACCTCAGGGGTCACTTCTTTTGATTTTGTTCTTGGTGGTTTTGGAAACGACTTTGTAAATAATTTTGTTCCTTTTTTTGGGTATGACTTTTTAAGTCTGCCAGGAAACAGTTTTGTAAAGGCATATAGTAGGTTGGATTATCAATTCGCCCCTAAGAACCATTTACTGTTTTCAGCGAATTTTGCTAATGTTGACGATGATTTGTTTCGTACAGGAGAATGGTTTACAGAACCCACTTTTTCTGGTTATGGAATAGGGTATGGCTATGAATCGTTTTTAGGTCCCATTCAGGTTTATTATTCGTGGACGCCAGAGATAGGCAATAGTAACTTCTTTTTTAGTGTAGGGTATTGGTTCTAAACAAATGCATTTGGAAATCTCTTTTGTAAGATAAGTTTGTCAATCATTCATTTGGTAACAAATTGGAAAATCCTTCATAAGCCTTATTTTTTCTTAACAATAAGCTAAATATGCATCCCTGTTTCAAAAATTTGAAAGAAGGATAGTTAAAGTCCGTTAAAAACTTATTTTCCTACAAAACCTTGATGTATCTTTACACAACATAAGGGGTGGTTCCCTTATAACTTTAAGTATTGGTTTTTCATAATTTAAAGTTTGGTTGGTTATTTAGGAAAAGCCCAGTTTAAAGACTGGGCTTTTTTTATATATAATATTTTGGAACAAGTTTTGTTTATGTAATTGTAAACTAATCTGCTTGAAAAGGGATTTTAGTAATTTTATACTAATACACAAGACTATGAAAAAGGTTTTTATCATTTTTTCCCTCTTGCTTATAATGCCCATAACCGCGCAAAAACACCCTCCTGCGTTTAAGTCTGGGGAGTGGTTAAAATTTCGCATCCACTATGGATTTCTTAACGCCAGTTATGCAACCTTGAACCTAAGCACGGATACCATTGATAATATTCCGGTATACCATGTGGTGGGTAGAGGGAAGACCACAGGATTTGCCAGTATATTTTTTAAAGTGGATGATACCTATGAGAGTTATTTTGGCAGAACTGATGGAAAACCGTACAGGTTTATCAGAAAAATAAATGAAGGGGGATATACCAAGGATATTGAAATTGATTTTTACCACAATGAGGATCGGGCAATTTTAAAGGATAACAAGAACGGTAAGGAGTTTGATATTCCAGTACATGACAAAGTCCAAGATTTATTGTCAGCCTCTTATTATTTAAGAAATCGCTATGGACTCGAAGAATTTGAAGTTGGCCAATCCATTGATATGGATATGTTGTTTGATGATGATGGCGTTTATAAGTTTAAACTAAAATTTTTAGGAAAAGAAGTGATACGGACCAAGTTTGGGAAAGTAGAATGTCTTAAATTTAGACCCGTGGTTCAATCGGGTCGTGTTTTCAAGGAAAACGAAAGCCTTACGCTTTGGGTTTCCAATGATTTGAACAAAATTCCTGTAAGGATAAAAGCAGATCTTGCTGTTGGATCGTTAAAAGCAGATTTAGATGGCTATAATGGCCTTAGAAACCAGTTTAAAATAATAATGAGATAGTATTGAATGAAGAATGATGAGCGAATTGAGTCCCAAATCAATAAGCTTGAAGAAAAGTTTAAAAACTCTGGACAAGACTTAAGTTCTTACCTTGACGGACTCCTTTACCAACGTTACCTTACGTATTGGGACTATATTCATTTAGACACTTTACTTAGTATTCAAGTTCCAAGAACGCATTTTCCGGATGAAGAAATCTTCATCATGTACCACCAGATAACGGAGCTCTACTTCAAGCTGATTTTACATGAGCAAAAGCAAATAGTTGAAGATAAGTCCCAGAATCTAAAGTTTTTCATAGAAAAAGCCAACAGGATCAATAGTTATTTCAAAGCACTTATCTCATCTTTTAGCATCATGATCAAAGGGATGGAGCGAGAGCAATTTTTGCGTTATCGCATGGCACTCCTTCCCGCCAGTGGATTCCAGTCTGCTCAATATCGTATGCTTGAGATTTATGCTACGCCCCTAGAAAATTTGGTTCATCATACGGAGCGTGAATCTTTTTCAGCAAAGGACAGTATAGAAGAACTTTTTGATCATATTTATTGGAAAAAAGGTGCGACTGATGCAGTTACTGGGGAAAAAACACTTACTCTTAAACAATTTGAGTTCCGCTATACTCCAAGATTGCTAAGAATATCTAATGAAGTTAAGACTAGTAGTATCTATCATAAGTACCTCCAACTTCCTGAAGAATCTAAAAAGAATGAAGAACTGATCAACTCATTAAAAGATTTGGATGTAAACGCTAATGTAAACTGGCCGTTGGTTCACATGGGTTCCGCCTACAGGTATTTAGCAAAAGAAAACAAAGAAGTTGATGCCACTGGAGGCACAAATTGGAAGAACTATTTACCTCCAAGTTTTCAGAAAATAATATTTTTCCCAACTTTGCACTCAGAAGATGAGAAAGATACATGGGGAAAACAATGGGTGGACCATATATTTAATCCGTCAAATAACGAAGTTTAGTAATGCAGAAATTTTTTGGGGCAATATTGACACTGCTAATCCTAGTGTCTTGTAAAGAAGAAAAAGTCTTGGTTCAGGAATTGGAACAAGAAGATCCTATTGAGAAACCAATAGTAAAACAATTTGGTTTCAATTTTGAAGAGTTTAAGGTAGTTCAAGATACCATCAGATATGGGGATAGTTTTGGAGAACTCATGCTAAAAAACAAGGTGGACTACCCTAAAATTGCAACAGTTTCCCAAAATTTTAAAGACACGTTTGACGTAAGAAAAATCATGGTTGGCAAACCATACCTAATATTAAAATCCAGAGACACATCAGAAATAGCCGAAGTGTTTATTTATCAAAACGATAGAATCAATTATACCGTAGTTGATTTGCGGGATAGTGTATCGGCCTATAAAAGCAGGAAGGAAGTAAAATATGTTGAACGTGAAGCTTCTGGGATAATAGAAACATCCCTATCCGAGGCAATTTTGGATCAAGGAATAGATTACAATGTTACATTAAACCTTTCCGAAATTTATGCGTGGACCATAGATTTCTTTAGATTAGAAAAAGGCGATAAGTTTAAAGTTATATATAAGGAAAGATATATCAATGATTCTATTTATGCTGGTGCGGAGCCAATTGAAGCTGCACTTTTTGAACATAAAGGCAAACCTATATATGCTTTTTCTTATGTTGCAGATTCACTAAAGCAAATCACCGATTATTTTGATGATGAAGCCAACAACCTTAGAAGTACATTTTTAAGAGCTCCAATAAAATTTGGGTATAGATTGTCATCCAGATACAATCTAAAACGTAGAATCGCATATTATGGCAATAGAGTAAGGCCACATAAGGGAACAGATTATGCTTCGCCTGTAGGAACCCCAATTATTGCTACAGCAGATGGAACAGTAACAGAGTCCACGAGAAGGGGAGGTAACGGGAAATATGTAAAGATCAGGCATAACGGAACCTATAGCACTCAATATTTGCATATGAAAAAGCAAAAGGTAAAAAGAGGCGAATTTGTTAGACAAGGAGACGTAATTGGCTGGGTTGGAATGACAGGAAATACAGGTGGGCCACATGTTTGCTATCGATTTTGGAAAAATGGAAGACAGGTTGACCCACTACGTGAAAAATTACCAGCTGCAGAGCCTATTGCAGATTCTTTAAGGGTAGCCTATATGGATTACATAACACCCCAAAAATGGCAATTGGATTGTATAGAGTATATCTTGCCCACTCCCGAACCAGAAGAAAAGCTAGTAACACTTAACCCATAAAATGGCATTACCCAAAATCAACCCTACTACTACAAAAGCTTGGAGAAAACTTACAGATCATTACAATGAAATAAAGAGTGAACATTTAAGAGAAATGTTTGCTTCGGATACAGCACGTGGAAAAAAATTCACATTGCTTTGGAATGATTTTCTAGTTGATTATTCAAAAAATAGAATTACTGAAGAAACGGTATCACTGCTGTTAGAGTTAGCAGATGAAGTAGGATTAAAAGAAGCTATCTCAGCGTATTTTGGAGGTGAATTGATTAACCAAACAGAAGGAAGGGCTGTACTGCACACTGCTTTAAGAGCAAAAAAGGAAGATGAGATTTATGTTGATGGGAAGAATATTGTCGCAGAAGTTTATCAAGTAAAAGAAAAGATAAAGGCCTTTTCGGATTCTGTAATTTCCGGCGATAGAAAAGGGTATTCCAATAAGACCTTTACAGATGTTGTGAATATTGGGATTGGAGGGTCAGATTTAGGGCCTGCAATGATTACAGAATCTCTAAAATTCTATAAGAACCATTTAAAAACGCACTTTGTAAGCAATGTAGATGGTGACCATGTCCATGAAATTTTAAAAGAGCTAAACCCAGAAACAACTTTATTTGTTGTTGTTTCCAAAACCTTTACCACACAAGAAACATTAAGCAATGCCCTTACCATTAAAAAGTGGTTTTTAAAGCATGGTTCAGAAAAGGATATAGCTAAACACTTTGCAGCGGTATCTACCAATACCCAAAAAATTAAGGAGTTTGGCATTGCGGATGAAAATGTATTCCCTATGTGGGATTGGGTAGGAGGACGTTTCTCCTTATGGAGTGCTGTTGGACTTTCAATCTCATTATCTGTAGGGTATAGGAATTTTGATGAGTTGCTGTCTGGAGCAAATGAAATGGACGTTCATTTCAAGGAAACTCCATTTTCAGAAAACATCCCTGTTATTTTGGCGCTACTCAGTGTTTGGTACAATAACTTTTTTGGTGCGGAAACCGAAGCTATAATTCCTTATACCCAATACCTAAATCGTTTTTCTGCGTATTTGCAGCAAGGAATTATGGAGAGTAATGGTAAAAGCATGGATAGGGCTGGGAATAGAACCAACTATGAAACAGGAACCATTATTTGGGGAGAGCCTGGAACAAATTCACAACATGCCTTTTTTCAATTGATTCATCAGGGCACTAAACTTATCCCAACAGATTTTATAGGATATAAAGAATCGCTACATGGAGAGGTCGATCATCATAATAAGTTAATGGCCAATTTCTTTGCTCAGACTGAAGCTTTAATGAACGGAAAAACTGCTAGTGAAGTAAAACACGAGCTAGAAGTACAAAATCTATCCGAAGAAGAAATAAAATCGTTGTTACCTTTCAAAATATTTGAGGGGAATAAACCCACCAATACGATTTTAATCCAAAAACTAGATCCAAAAAGCCTTGGAGCTTTGGTTGCATTATACGAGCATAAAATCTTTGTTCAAGGTATTATTTGGAACATTTTCAGCTATGATCAATGGGGTGTCGAACTAGGTAAGCAGCTTGCCAAAAATATACTTAAGGACATTGAAAGTTCAGAAATTGGCAAACATGATAGCTCAACTTTGAGTCTTTTGCATTTTTTTAAGAAATGATTTAAGTTTTCATAAAACTATTTTCAACATCAACTTACTGTTAACCAATTGTTTGTGCTAGATTAAGAATGATTTGACATATTTTTTTTAACATTAAATTAACATAACAAACGTTAAAAAAAAAGACTTTTGCAGTGCTATTCAAATAATAAACACTGTTAAAATGAAAAAAGTCTATCTATTGATTGTGGCCCTTTTCGCATCCACAATTATGTTTTCTCAAGGAACAATTACTGGTTTGGTGGTTGACGGCGAATTAGGCGGCCCCCTTCCAGGGGCTACTGTGATGCTTCAGGGCACAGAACTAGGAACATCTACTGATTTTAATGGAAATTTTTCCCTAGAAGTTTCTGAAAACTCTGGCACGTTGATTATTTCCTATATCGGATTTATTTCTAAAAATGTATCCTTTAACGCTACTGGGAGTATAGGTACAATATCTTTAGAACCAGATGCCGAAGAATTAGAAGGAGTAATTGTTGTCGGGGTTCAGGACATTGCAAAAGACCGTGAAACCCCAGTTGCAGTCTCTACCATTAAAGCTGCTGAAATAGAAATGAAATTGGGGTCTCAAGAGTTTCCTGAGATATTAAATACTACTCCTTCTATTTATGCCACCAAATCAGGTGGTGGTTTTGGAGATGCAAGGGTAAACATTCGTGGATTTGATACCAATAATTCTGCCATAATGATTAATGGTGTGCCGGTTAACGATATGGAAAACGGAAGGGTCTTCTGGAGTAACTGGGCGGGTCTCTCAGATGTGACTTCGGCAATTCAGGTTCAACGTGGTTTAGGCTCCTCTAAACTTGCAGTTTCTTCTGTTGGTGGTACAATCAATGTCATTACCAAAACATCTCAAAATAAAGAAGGAGGCTCTTTTGGAGCTACCGTTGGTAACGATGACTATTTAAAAACTATTGGTTCTTATTCTTCTGGACTGTTGGATAATGGATTTTCGGCTTCTTTGCTATTGAGTAGAACAGCAGGAAACATGTATGCAGATGGGACAAATTTCGAAGCAGCCAATTTCTACTTAGGTTTAGGATATACTACAGATAAACATAGTTTAGAATTTATGGTGACAGGTGCTCCGCAATGGCACCACCAAAGAAGTCGAGCTTCTTCCATTGCCAATCATATTAGATATGGTAGTGGAGATGGTGAGCCGGATAGAAGGTATAATGAGGACTGGGGTATTTTGGATGGAAAGGAATTCAGTTTCAGAAGAAATTTCTATCACAAACCTGTAATTAGTTTAAACTGGACTTGGGAACTTAGTGGTAAAACAACCTTGGAAACGTCTACCTATGCCTCTTTCGGTCGTGGTGGTGGATCAGGTGAAATAGGTGAGATTAACGGTAGAAGGCAATTTGCATTACCCCGCACGGACAAAGGTCTAATAAGAGTTGAAGATATTGTTGCCTATAACAGTGGACAATTGGTTCCAGACTTTAGTGATACACCAAGAGAACGAATCAATGGTCTTTTTGTGAACAATAGTGATAGAAATGACAATGAGAACAATACAAATGGTATTACTAGGAGAGCATCTGTAAACTCCCATAACTGGTATGGAATACTTGCAAATTTCAACAATAAAATTGATGAAAAGCTTACGATTGATTTTGGAGTTGATATAAGAAGCTATAAAGGCTTTCATTACAGAAGGGTAGATAATAGATTGGGTGGTGATGTATATCAGCAAACAGACGATAGAAACAATCCTCTTGGTGAAGGGGCATCCAATTTGTTTTTTGAAACATATGGCTCCAATCAACCTTGGTGGGTGTTTGGAAACATAGATGAAGAACAAAAAATTGATTACTACAATATTGGCTATGTAACCTGGTTAGGAGCTTTTGGTCAAGTAGAGTATAAAATTAATGAGAACATTACCGCTTTTGCTCAAGGGGCTTTGTCTAATCAAGGTTTTGCTAGAGAAGAGTTGTTTGGTGAAGTTCCACCTGAGAAAACAGATACTCAGAATATTATTGGAGGGAATGTAAAGACCGGGGTTAACTGGAATATAGACGCTAAGCACAATATTTTTGTGAATGCAGGGTATTACTCCAAACAACCTTTGTTTGATGCTGTTTTCTTAAATTTTAGCAATACGATAAATCCAGACCTTGTTAACGAACAAATCATAGGAACAGAAATAGGATATGGTTTTAGAAGTTCAAGTTTTAGGGCCAATATCAACTTATACAGAACCAGCTGGGCAGATAGATTTGAAAATGAAACGGTTACTTTTCTAGAGGACACTCCCCAAGAGGTAAGGGGAACAGCAAATCTTTTAGGAATTAAACAAGTTCATACAGGAGCAGAAGTTGATGCAAGATTTCAAGCAAACGATAAATTGGCCTTCACAGGAATGGTATCTGTAGGAAACTGGGAATATAAAGGAGATGTAAGAGCAACCTTTTTTGATAATGACCAAACACCTATCGTAATAGATGGAATAGCACAAGAAGCTATTTTACCATTAGATGGCGTTAAAGTAGGAGATGCTGCGCAGTTTACAGCTTTCCTGGGAGCGGATTTCAAAATATTGGATAATTTGAGCGTGGATGCTGGATATCGTTTTGCCGATAACCTATATGCCGAATTTGATGCTACAGATATTGATGAAAATGGAGCTTTGAAATTACCTTCTTTTGGTCTATTGGACGCAGGACTTTTCTTTAGCATGCCATTTGCGAGTAAAACAATGAGTTTCAGATTGAATGTTAACAATGTTTTGGATACTACTTACATTGCTGAATCTGATACCAATAGATTTGCTGAAGACGGCGATGACACTTTCAAAGGTATTAATACTAGTAACAGGGTATTCTTTGGTTTTGGAAGAACGTGGAATGCCAGCGTTAGATTCAATTTCTAGGTCTCAACACATAATAAGATTGAAAACCCTGCCATCTGGCAGGGTTTTTTAGTTCCAAAATCCTTACTTTTAAACTTCAAACTAGTCATATGGAAATTCTACAAAACGTACACTCATATCTTGCCTATGTGGTATTGGCGATATTAATTCTTGCTGTTTTTAATGCCTTAAAGGGATGGTTGGGTAAGAAAGAGTTTACCATGGAAAAAGACTTAAGGGTAAGTCTTTTTGCCTTGATATTGAGCCATATTCAGTTGTTGATTGGGCTATTGCTTTATTTTATATCGGACAATGGTTTAAAAGCGATACAGACGTTGGGTATGGGCGGTTTAAATGCTGCTGCACGCCTTTTGGCTTTAGAACATCCTTTAATGAATATAATCGCTATAGTTCTGATTACCATTGGCTGGTCTAGGCATAAGAAAAAGACAGAAGATGCTGCTAAGTTTAAAAGTATCGCCGTCTTTTACGGCTTGGGACTATTATTTATTTTAAGCCGTATTCCTTGGGGGCAGTGGTTTAATTAAAAGCCCCTTTCTTTCAGTAAAAATAAGTAGACAGGAAAGTGGTCACTATATCCTCCTAGATAATTAGTGCCGGAATATGTTCTAAGGGGATACCCTTTAAATTTACCTTTGATTGTCTTCATATATGGTGGTGAATAGATTCCAGATTTCCAAAAGGAATGTTCTTGCTTGCTTTCGTTTATTAAATTTGAAGTCATGAAAAATTGGTCAAAAAGATTCCATTTATCTCTATAGGCCAATGACCCATAACCTTTTTTAAAGAGCTCTTCCATAGGATTAAAAAGACCTAAACTGTCCAATTGATTTTCTTTACCAGTAGTACTCAGTATTTTTTTTAAGCTATCATCCCTTGGGTCATCATTAAAATCTCCCATACTAATGATTTTAGCGTTCCAATTTAATCCTTGTATGGAATCAATAATACGTTTGTTCAATAGGGCAGCTTTAATTCTATTGGGCTTGCTTTTGGTAGCTCCACCCCTTCTGGAGGGCCAATGGTTTACAATAAAATAAAATTCTTCATTATCCAGTATCCCTCCAACTACAAGTTGGTCCCTAGTATAAATTCTTTGTGACATATCATCAAATAAAAGCAGTCTATGACTTTTAAAAGAAGTTGGTAAATAGGCAGTTTTTTTAAAGAGTAAGGCTACATCAATACCACGTCTGTCAGGAGAATCAAAATGGACAACCCCATAATCTTTATCCAATAAATTGGGATGGTGAATTAAATCTTAAATAACACTTCTTTTCTCGATTTCGCACAATCCAATAATATCGGGAGATGTTTTCGAAGTCCCCTCACCTATTTTTGAAAGGACCTTTGAGATGTTTTCAATTTTCTTTTCGTATTTGTCTTGAGTCCAGTTATAACTGCCATTTGGAGTACGGTCGTCATCAAAAGTCAAAGAATCGTTTGTAGTGTCAAAAAGGTTTTCAACATTATAAAATGCGATGGTTCTTACCGTATAGTTTTTTTGGGAATGAGCGGTAAATGAAATACAGGTTAGGACGATTAGGGAAAATAAAAGTTGCATGTAGGTTTTGATTTTAAATCGAAAATAGTTAAGATTGTTTGTTTTTCGGACAAAAAAGAAAGACAATAACCCCAACCCTTATTTAATTAACCTACGATAGCTAGCTTATGAGAACTGCTATGTTCTTGCTAGTACTCTGCTGTGCGGCTCAACTGTACGGTCAAAGTACTATTATTTCTGGAAGTGTAAAGGAAAAGGGAACTAAAAGCCCTATTCAGAATGCCATTGTTTCCATGGATGGCTTCTCCAAAGAATCTTTTACCGGGGTAAATGGTCATTTTACATTTGAGACTTCGCTAGTTGGGGAGCACATTTTAAAAATCACTGTTCCAGATTTTATTTCCAAGAGTTTTGCAATTTCTTTAGATGGACAGAACATAGATTTAGGAGAAGTTTTCCTAGAAAAAGATATAGTTCGAGAAAATACGGACAACCTCATTGTCTTGTCGGATGGGGAACTTGCTGATGACGAAGAAACTATTTCAGGTTCGTCGGGAATCTTACAATCCAGTAAAGACATATTTCTTAAAAGGGCAGCATTTGATTTTGGTCAAGCATTCTTTAAGGTAAGAGGCTACGATTCAAGCAATGGTCAAGTTTTACTTAATGGTATTCCCATGAACAAGTTTTATGATGGAAGACCACAATGGAATAACTGGGGCGGACTCAATGATGTCATTCGAAATCAGGAATTCACCAATGCATTGTCTGTTAACACATATACTTTTGGAGGGATACTAGGTAATACCAACATTAATACTAGACCCTCTGGATTAAGACCGGGAATAAGGTTATCAGGCTCTATGTCAAATCGTACATACAGAAGTCGTTTAATGGCTACCTATAATTCAGGATTAAAAAATAATGGATTGGCCTACACATTTTCTTCGTCAAGAAGATGGTCTAATACTGGTTATGTTGATGGCACTTTATATGATGCCTATTCTTTTTTTGGCTCTTTGGAGTATAAAATAAATGATAAAAATACTTTGGCCGTAACTTCACTTTTGGCTAGAAATAGGAGGGGGCGCTCTGCGGCCATAACTGAAGAGGTTTTTGATTTATTGGGAAATCAATACAATCCATATTGGGGAAATCAAGATGGAGAAATTAGAAATTCAAGGGAACGCGAGATTTTTGAACCCCTGTTTATGTTGAATCATTTTCTGCAGTCTAAAAAAATGACTTGGACTTCGGGAATTGCATATCAGCTTGGAACCAATGCCCGGAGTAGATTAGGCTATTATAATGCTCCAAACCCAGACCCCACCTACTATAGATATTTGCCAAGTTTTTATATTAATAGCCCTATAGGAGCAGATTTCAACAATGCTTCTTTGGCGGAAGAAGGATTTTTGAAGAACCCGCAAATTCAATGGAATGGATTATATACTGCTAACACCAATTTGTATAACGAAGGGAAAGCAGCTTACTTGCTATATGATGATGTAATTGAGAATAGGGAAATTACATTGTCGAGTACTGTGGATTACAACCTAAATGAGCATATTCAATTGGGCATTGGGGGTAATTTTAAAACCTTGTCTTCTGAAAATTTTGCTGAGATTCAAGATTTGTTGGGAGCAAGTTTTCATGAAGACATTGATTCTTTTTCTAACACATTGAACGATGTTCATGGAAGTTCATCAAAAACTGACGGAGAAAAATTCAATTACCATTATAGTATAGATGCTACTCACTTAGTTGGTTTTGGCCAAATAGGACTAAACTTTAAACGCTGGAAGAGTTTTGTTTCTGGCTCTTTTTCAAGTTTTGGTGCTCAACGGAATGGATTATTTCAAAATGAACGTTTTTTTGAAAATTCCTTGGGCAATAGCGAGAAAGTTTCATTTTCCAGTTTCGCGCTTAAATCTGGAGTAACGTATTTTTATTCTGGAAGGCATTGGCTGACCGTCAATGGTGCTGTCGTAAATAAGCCTCCAACACTTCAAAACATATTTATCAATCCAAGGGAAAATAACGACATAGTTCCAGAAATTCAAACCGAAAAAACTACAACAATAGATTTAAGTTATTTCATTCGGTTACCTGATTTAACAGGAAGAGTAAGTGCATTCTATACACGATTTCAGAACACTACGGACATCAATTTCTTTTTTGTTAATTCTGGTGTAGGGTCGGATTTTGTCCAGGAAGTAATCACAGCTTTGGATAAACTGCATAAAGGAATAGAGCTAGGGTTGGAATATCAGGTTTCGGCCAATGTAAAATTATCCGCGGCCGGAAACGTCGGAGAATATATTTATGCAAGTGATCCTTCAGTTCATATAAATTTTGATACAGCAGGTGCCGAAGAAGATTTAATTGACCCAGAAGGAAATATAGACTTGGGTATTGCCAAGTTAAAGGATTTAAAACTCGCTCAGGGACCACAAACTGCTTTTGCTTTAGGGGTAGAATATAGGAGTCCAAAATATTGGTGGATTGGAGCAACTACTAATTATTTAGCGAACAACTTTATAAATATTTCCACAATTACCCGCACGCAAAGTTTTCTGTTAGATCCTGATACTGGAGAGCGTTTTCCAGACGCTACTGATGAAAATGTGACTCGTATTTTAAAGCAGCAAAAACTAGATGGCTTTTATCTATTGAATGTAGTGGGAGGAAAATCATGGATAGTCAATAAAAAATACATTAGTGCATTTGTGAGTGTGAACAATGTCTTTGATCAAGTTTTTAAATCAGGGGGCTACGAGCAGAGCAGAAACGGAAACTATGGGCAGTTAAAACAGGATAATTTGAGTGGAACCCCCTCATTTGCGCCTAAATATTGGTATGGTTACGGAAGAACCTATTTTTTGAATTTGGCAATAAGTTTTTAATTGAGAACAATGGTTAAAAAGTCGATTTATATAGTGATTGTGCTCTGTTTCACATTTCTTTCTTGCGTAAAGAATAGTGATTTTAATGACATAGTAAATGGTTGTATTGATGACTTGGAAGCCAACGCCACTTTTGAGGAAGTGGAAGCTTTATATATAGAAGAGACGGTTCAAATTAAGGAAGATTGGATAATAGAAGGATATGTTATTTCCTCGGACAAAGCTGGAAATTTTTTTGGTGTGCTTCATTTTCAGGATCATCCTACAAATCCGGCACATGGTTTTCAAATAGAAATTGATTTAAGAGATTCACATTTGTTCTTTGAAGCAGGAAGCAGGATTTTGATAAAATTAAAAGGATTGTATTTGGGAAAAAGTGGAGAAGCGTTTAAACTTGGCGGCACCTTTACAGCGTTTGGAAATATCTCCGTAGGACGACTGCCGGTATTGAAAATCCCAGAACACATTTTCCTGTTATGTAATATTGACGATGAAGTGAAACCGGTTTTGGCACATTTTAAAGATCTGGAAGAATTAAAAACAAATACATTGGTAAGATTTGAAGAAATCGAGGTGATTGAGGAAGAATTGGGAAATACTTTTGCAATTGAAGCAGAAGAAACAGAACGTGTACTTCAAAATTGTACTGAAAATAAGGTAATTATGGTGAATAGTGGCTTTTCTGATTTTCAAGCTGAGGTTTTACCTGAAGGGAATGGAACCATCACGGGGGTTTTATTAAAAGATGGAGACAAGTTGCAACTCGTTATTCGAGATTTAGAGGATATTAATTTTACGAATGACCGTTGCCCAGAAATCATAACGGAATTCACTTCAACAGCAATTTTTATTTCGGAATTGGCAGACCCAGATAATAACACGAGCGCCCGTTTTGTGGAGCTGTACAATTCAGCATCAGAACCTTTGGATTTAAACAAATGGATATTACGTCGCTATACCAATGATAAAACAGACATTAGCTCTACTATTGATTTATCTGGATTTGTAATTAATGCAGAAAGCACGTTGGTAATATCTCCCAATGCAAACGAGTTTGAACTAATCTATGGCTTTCCTCCTGACTTAGGTGTGTCAACAAACAGTCCTGCAGATTCAAACGGAGATGATAATCTGGAATTAGTGGATCCATTTGCAACTGTGGTCGATGTATTTGGAATTATTGGTGAAGATGGGTCAAACACCAATCACGAATTTGAAGATGGTAGGGCTGTCCGTAATGCTAATATTTTAGAAGGAAACCCTAACTATACCTTTGACGAATGGATTATTCATAATGATACAGGTGATGCCGGAACAACGAACCAGCCTCAAAACGCCCCAGAGGATTTTACTCCGGGGATAAGGGATTAATCTATTTAGAATTTAAAAAGGGCGATAGCTAAACTTTTGTCCCCCAACAGAGGCATCGGCCATTAGACCGGCCTTGGGCAAGGCAAAAACAGCAACTCCCTCTTTGTATTTGGCATTAAAAGCAATACCAGATTTTAATGCTACGGCAGAAGTCTCGGCAGCAAATTGAAATTTTCCTTCCTTAAAGCGTTCCAAGTCAATTGGAGTTTCAAAAAAGATGACCTCAATGATGGCCTGTCCCCCAGCTTGCAAGCCAACATTCAATTTTTTGAGACCTGCCATACCCACCTTTTCACCAGCTTCATAAACTACACCATTGCCGGAAGCACCTCCAATAATAAAGCCTCCTTTACCAACATTTGGGAAAAGCACATAGCCTGCTGAGTTCTCAAAAAAGCGTTCAAGCCCTGCATCCGCTTTCAAAAGCGTCTTTTTTGCTTTTTTCGCATCAGTCATTATTTTTCTATCCTTCTTGGTTTGGGCATTTACACCTACCATCATTAATAGCATTCCAATTATTGCAAGAGACTTGAATATTTTCATTTTATGTGTTTAAAGTATATTGAATGTAAAAGTAAAAAAATAGGCCCCTTCTCATCTAGAAGGGGCCTATTTTTGGGTATATCTTAAGAACTATACTATTTCCCTTTTGGGAAAAGTTTATTCGCCATTACCTCTTCCATTTGCTTAACATGACGCTCAGTATGGCCAGCCATAAAGATTACCACTTGTAATCCATCAACAGTTCCAAAAGGTAGATCACTACAATAACGATTTCTTAGGTCATCCTGCGTGGTATTTACGTATTTAATGTGCTCATCCCTTTTATCCATAAAAGCCTTAACGGTAGCCTCATGAGAACCAAACTTACCACTTGGCTCAAAAGGTTCACCCGTTTTTACTTTATTACTTCGATCCACAATTATTCCCATAAGTTGATCATCTTTAAATTTTAGGGAATCTTTCAATGCAGGGTTTGGACCGGCAGCAACGGTTTTTTGGATTAATCCACCAAAAGCATTTTCAGAAATAGCAAGGTGCTCCGCGCATTCCGCAATGGACCAAGCTTCTTCTTCTGGTTTAAAATTCAATTGTTCCTCAGTAAGTCCTTCAAGAACTTTAGCCATGTGGTCACGTGTTTCCATTAAGTGTTTAGTGGCCATTTTACGCTCATCATCAGTAAGCTTAAAAGTATCTGTACTAAAGCTAAAAAGCAATAGCGCAATCATTGGTAAAATTAGTTTTTTCATGTGTGATAGGATTTAAAATTAATTATGGGTTTATAGTGTTCTAATGTATAGACGGTTAAAGGTATTGCAATTGGACATGTTTGAAAATTATTTTACAAAAAGATAAACAAGTGCAAATATCAAATATACAGCATATTTATGCCGTCATAGGGGGCATATGTGCCAAATGGAAGCGCAATTTATGCTAAAAACACTATTTATACAGGTATTCTCAAGACATAAAGAATACCTATGTTTTAATAGTATTTTAATATGAATTGTCTATAATGGGAGCAACCATTTTCTTAATTTTATAAAGGCTTAAAAATCATATTTAAACAACAATACTATCATGAGTAAAAATGAAACAAAATCATCAAATGGTGCAAGTGGGTGCCCATTTATGGGTGGAGCTTTAAACCAAAGTGCTGGCGGTGGTACAACAAACCGGGATTGGTGGCCAAACCAGTTAAAGTTAAACATTCTTCGTCAAAATTCTTCATTGTCCAATCCAATGGAAGAGGACTTCAACTATGCTGAAGAGTTTAAGACTTTAGACCTACCAGCGGTAAAACAAGATTTATATGATTTAATGACCGCATCACAGGATTGGTGGCCGGCAGATTATGGTCACTACGGACCTTTCTTTATACGTATGGCTTGGCATAGTGCTGGTACATATCGTATTCAAGATGGTCGTGGAGGTGCGGGGTCAGGTTCTCAACGTTTTGCGCCTTTAAATAGTTGGCCAGACAATGGAAACTTAGACAAGGCACGCTTATTATTATGGCCTATCAAACAGAAGTACGGAAAGAAACTTTCTTGGGCAGATTTATTGATTCTTGCGGGTAACTGTGCATTAGAATCCATGGGTTTTAAAACCTTTGGTTTTGGAGGCGGTAGAGAAGACATCTGGGAGCCAGAACAAGACATATATTGGGGTTCGGAAACAGAATGGATGGGAGATGACAAACGTTACTCTGGAGATAGAGAACTAGAAAATCCTCTTGGAGCCTCTCATATGGGCCTTATCTATGTGAATCCAGAAGGTCCAGGTGGACAACCTGACCCGATTGGTTCAGGGTATGATATTAGAGAAACCTTTGGCCGAATGGCGATGAATGATGAAGAAACAGTAGCCTTGACTGCAGGGGGTCATACCTTTGGAAAAGCTCACGGTGCTGCAGACCCAAATAAATATGTAGGGGCAGAACCTGCTGGTGCTCCTATTGAAGAAATGAGTATGGGTTGGAAGAACTCTTATGGCACAGGTGTTTTGGATGATACAATCACCAGTGGAATAGAAGGTGCATGGACACCAAACCCAATTAAATGGGATCATGATTATTTTGAAGTGTTGTTGAACTATGATTGGGAATTGACAAAAAGTCCTGCGGGAGCACATCAATGGACGCCAACAGCAGCATCAAAGGCAAAAATGGCACCCAGAGCAGGTGATGCTTCTAAGGAACAGCCCCTGATGATGACAACAGCAGACATGGCGATGAAGATGGATCCTGCATATCTAGCTATCTCCAAACGTTTTCATAAAAACCCAAAAGAGTTTGAAGATGCCTTTGCACGAGCGTGGTTTAAATTAACGCACCGTGATATGGGGCCTATCGCACGCTATTTAGGGTCAGAAGTACCTTCAGAAGAATTGATTTGGCAAGATCCAGTTCCTGTGGTTGCCCATGAATTGGTTAATGATGCCGATATCGCAGCATTGAAAGCCAATATATTAGCTTCAGGACTTTCAGTATCTGAATTGGTATCTACAGCTTGGGCGTCAGCTTCAACTTTCCGTGGATCAGACAAAAGAGGTGGAGCCAATGGCGGACGTATTCGTCTTGCACCGCAGAAAGATTGGGAAGTCAACAACCCAGAGCAATTAGCCAAAGTATTGGATACACTAGGAAGAATTCAAAAAGAATTCAATAGTACTTCTGACAAAGAAGTTTCTATTGCTGACTTGATTGTTCTAGGCGGATCTGCAGGTATTGAACAGGCGGCTAAAAACGCTGGCAAGGATATAACAGTTCCTTTTACTCCAGGTAGAGGAGATTCTTCTCAAGAGCAAACAGATGTAGAATCGTTTGAAGCCCTTAGACCTTTGGCTGATGGATTTAGAAACTATATTACGCCTAACCATGCCACATCTGGAGAAGAATTGTTGGTAGATAGAGCGCAATTGTTAACGCTTACAGTACCAGAAATGACTGTTCTTGTTGGAGGATTGCGAGTGATGGATGTAAATCACAATCAATCTCAACACGGTGTTTTTACTAAACGCGCTGGATCATTGACCAATGACTTTTTTGTAAACGTACTTGATTTGAGCACTAAATGGGAAGCCACCTCAGAAGCGGATAATGTATTTGCTGGCCGTGATCGTGCTACCGGAGAAGTAAAATGGGCTGGTACCCGTGCCGACCTTATTTTTGGATCTAATACAGAACTAAGAGCTATAGCTGAGGTTTATGCGTCAGAAGATTCTAAAGAGCGATTCTTAAAGGATTTTGTTGCGGCATGGACCAAGGTAATGAACCTAGATCGTTTTGATTTGGCTTAGTATTAGAATAGTATTGAAAGAAAATTAGAAAAAGAAAATTAATACATAAGACTGCCATAACCACTTACGGTTGTGGCAGTTTTTTTATACCTTTCCATAGCAAATGAACAAGAAAGAAGACTTTTTCAATCAAATAAGAAATGGCAACGTTACAGCGGTTGAAGAACTGTTAGGAACCAATATGGAATTATTGGAATCTATTGACGAAAGAGGTTCTACCCCATTAATTCTTGCCACTTATTATGAACATGAAAAAATTGCAGAACTATTACTAAAAAAAGGAGCAAAAATTGATTCAAAAGACGGATCAGGCAATACGGCATTAATGGGTGTATGTTTCAAAGGGTTTACCAGCATAGCAAAATTATTGATTGAAGCAGGGGCCAATGTTAACCAAACCAATGCCATGGGTGCCACCTGTCTTATTTATGCTGCCACATTTAATCGAATTGAGATTGCCCAGTTGCTATTGGAGAATGGCGTAGATACTTCAACAAAAGATACAAGGGGAAATACAGCCTTGGATCATGCCAAAATGCAGGGCATAAAACCATTAATACAATTACTTGAAACCAAAGGTTAACAAACATATTTAATGGATTCAAAAGAACAGCTCAACCTTGTTAAACGAATAAAGGCTATTTCCGAAACAGGTTTGGTGTATGCCACTGACCTATACGCTAGGGAACGATATGAGGAACTAAAGCAGATCAGTCTCAAGTTAATGGCCTACATGGCAGATTCGCCGATAGAAGTTCTACAAGATTTCTTTATGCCGGAAGAAGACTATCCTACTCCCAAAGTAGATGTAAGAGGTTTTGTTTTGAACGACAGGGATGAAATTTTAATGGCCAAGGAAAGTATAGATTGCAAATGGACCATTCCGGGAGGTTGGGCAGATATAGGAAATACACCATCGGAAATCGCCAATAAGGAAATTGAAGAAGAAACGGGAATAAAAACGGAGGTAGTAAGGCTTTTGGCTGTTTATGATAAGCAGGTACATCCGCATCCTCCAGAGCCGTATTATATCTATAAACTTATTTTCTTGTGCAGAATAACCGGTGGAGGACTAAAAGCAGGTTTTGATATGCTTGGAGCTGACTTTTTTCCTTTGGATAATCTTCCAGAGCTTTCAGAAGATAGAATCTTGGAAAGCCAATTGAAGCATTTGTTCCAATTGACCAAAGCTTCAGAATCTGAGGTATATTTTGATTGAAAAAAATGTCAGGACAACTTAAAATAGCACTAGTACAAACCCACTTACTTTGGGAAAACCCTCAAGCAAATAGAGATGCTTTCTCTGAAAAAATCGACTCCATTACAGAAGAGATAGATTTAATTGTTCTACCAGAGATGTTCTCTACAGGCTTTACCATGAGTCCTGAAAACATTGAAGCCAAGGAAAGTGAGGAGACTTTAGAATGGATGCAACAACAGGCAAAAAAGAAGAATACAGCCATTGTTGGAAGTATGGTTTTTGCAGAAAATGCCAAAAACTTTAATAGACTGTTTTTTGTCTACCCCAATGGAGAATATAAAAGCTATGATAAAAAGCATACGTTTACTTTAGCAGGTGAGGATAAAGTATACAAGGCCGGAAATAAAAAATTAATTATTGAATACAAAGGGTATAAAATCTGTCCTTTAGTTTGCTACGATCTTCGATTTCCTGTATGGGCCAGAAATGTGGAAGATTATGATGTGCTTATTTATGTTGCCAACTGGCCCAAACCACGCATTGCCGCTTGGGATACCTTGTTAAAAGCACGAGCCATAGAAAATATGTCCTATTGTATAGGGGTAAACAGAATTGGTTTGGACGGACTAGGTTATGAATATTCTGGGCATTCAGCGGCCTATGATGTGTTAGGACACCAAATAGCGTACTCAGAGAAAGAAGAAATTCTATATGCGATCTTGGATAAAGATCATATACATTCCACTAGAAATAAATTAAAATTCTTGGAAGATAGGGATCAATTTAATCTGTTATGATGAAGGTTTGCTCCAACTCCCAGTTAGCACGTACATCAATAACATCCGGATAGTAACTCACCTTCTCAGGCTGAAGTTTTTTAAGATAGCTCCCGGTATCCCAAACACCATTCCCATTATCATCAAAAATAACACGAATCATATACTTTCCTGGTTCCAAATTATTAAACTCAAGAACCTTGGGCACGGTTGCCAAAAGTTCACGTTGAGTTTCTCCCTGTTCATTGGTTAATTGTGCAATCAAAGGATAACGCACATTACCACTTATATTTACACTTAAGTTTCCAAAATCAGCATAACTGCCCACAGAAAAACTATAATCCAAAGTGTCATTTACCATCCCAAAAAAATCAGTAATTGCTCCTGGGAAAAAAGCAAAACGATATCGTTGATTGGGCTCAACATCAAAATCAAAATCGAACTTGTTGTTTATAGAATCCCGAGTGTAAGTATACGGAGCCAATAAAGAGTCATTGAGTACCAGGCCAACTTGGGTGGTATCTAAACGAACCAATGGGGTATTGCCAAGAACACTAAAACGTTCTTCAAAATTAAATTTGCCCCTAACGCTAGAACTAAGTGTTATGGAATCTAGCGGCAGTTTTCTGGTTTTAACAGTGAAAGTGTCAATTCTTTCAAGTCTTTCATTGCTTATTTTGAAAATAATGGAATCCAAATCTGTTGGAGTAAGCCAATAATGCAATGTATCCTTTTCCCTGTCTTTTAATAGTACTGTTTTTACAGAATCCGGTAGATTGGTCAAAGTCTCAATTTTAATATCTCTGTGGTCTCCCTGAAATCCAAATAAAATGTGGTTTTTGGCCACATAGCTAGGAACGGAAATATTATACCCCGGTTGTTCTAGAAACAGATTCAATAAATAGATAGAATCCGTTGGTATAGTGATTGTATCCTGTAAAAAACCAATTTTATCCTGTCTTTGGTCAAAGATGTTGTTTTTATTTACATCCTTGATCCCTACCATTGCATATTGACCAGCCTTAAGGTTTTTGAGTTCAAAAAACGGGAGACTATCCAGCGTATTTGTAATATAGTTGGGAGGGCTTTTATAAATAGTAGAATCCGTATAGGCCGTATCTAGCTCATACAGCATTACACTTATATATTCATCCGCTTTACGGTTAAAAGCATCTTTTACTGCTCCAGATACGGTTAAGGAATCTATATAGGAACCAGTTGAAAAAACATAGGTTAAAAAACTATTGGGATTACCTTCGTTATTATCAACAATACTTTGTCCAAAATTTAGTGTGTACGTCGTATTTTCTTTTAGCGTATCCTTCAGAATAACTTCAATGTACTTACTTGCCCCGCCTAGTGGTCTAACTTCAGGAAGATTTTTTAAAGGAGGTGATACAATAAGCTGGTTTTGAACATCTTCCAGTTTGATGAATTCATCAAAATACAAGCGTATTTTTTTAGCCTTAAAATTGGTGGAGAAATTCTCAGGCTCGGTACGTAAGAGTTCCGGTGGAGTTTTATCTTCTGGCCCTCCTGTTGGGTTTCCCCTTTTAGCACATTGCCAAAGGGCCAAACCTATTAAGGTAAGAAAGATAAAGCTCAGTAGTTTTTTTAGGTATTGCATGTTAAAAACTAGTCTGGAACAAAGAAACAACTAATTTAAAAATTGAAAACAAGCATTAATAAAATTTAACCTCATGGAACCACAGCAATACTAAGGACAGAAATATCAACATTTCCAATTTGATGAAGTTTTTTTGCACAAGCTTCTATTGTAGCACCAGTGGTGATAACATCATCAACCAATAAAATATGGCTAAAATTAAATTTGGAAGAAGCATTCAACTGAAAAACTTCTTTTGTATTCTCCCAACGTAATTGTCTATCCTTTTTTGTCTGTGTTTTGGTATTAATGATTTTAGCAAGCACATCATCTCTATATTCTGCATGGATAGATGCTGCAATATTTTTGGCAAACAACGCTACTTGGTTATACCCTCTTTTCTTTATCTTTTTTGGGTGCAACGGCACTGGAATTACAACATCAACATTTTGTAGCACTTTCTCATCTTTTAAAAGGGCACCGTACCAATCCCCAAAAAATGCTCCTATTTGCTCCTGATTTCTATATTTTAAATGATGTAAAAGGTTTTTAACAACACCATTTTTGGTAAAAAACACGAAAGAAGCTGCCTTTTTTATAGGAATTCTCCCATAAAATATAAGGTCTACGGTATTCTCATCGACATAGTTGTAATCGGTGAGTGGTAATTCATGTCGACAAACGGTACACAAAATGCTTTCTCCTCTAGATAATTGTGCATTACAACCAAAACAGACCAATGGCAATAGGATGTTATTAATATCGTTTAGTATCTTAGCCAACCTTTTTATATTCAAATCTTATTACATATTATAGTAGTGTATTAACCCATGGATGCCCAGGATAACAATTTCAACTACAAGATTATTTTTGCAGCACTAGTTGCTGTAATTGTGGGTATTCTCATAGCCTTCTACTATAGTTATGCGCAGTCCAAAAATCAAATGTCTTTTTTAGAGCAGGGAAAATCTCTTTTGGTGAAGGATTTAACACTCATGAAAGCAGAGGTAGATCGATTGTCTGGACTTAATGAGGTTAATGATATTGAGTTGCAAACTTCAAGATTCAAGGTACAACAATTATTGGATTCCGTAGGCCGTCTGAATTTCAGTATTACTAAATTAAAAGAGACTCGTAAAGAGCTTCGTATGCTTGAGATCAAGTTTGATAGTTTGAAACTAAAGAACAACTTTCTCAGATACAATAACAGCTTATTGGCAAGCAGGTTTGAAGAAACGCGAAAGCAGTTGGAAGATGCAAGGGGAAGAGCAAACAATATGGAACAGGCCGAGTCTTTATTGCGAGAAACCAATAAAGAACTTAGCAGAGAGCTTAAAATTAAAAGCTACTTAAAACTGCAAGATGCTGAGGGCAGTGGGTTTAGATTAAGAGCAGGAAGACCTTTGAAAACCAATAAGGCATCCACAATAGAAAAATTAAGAGGCTGCGTTACCATTTTAAGTGATGAAACTGAAGATGGCGATGTAAAAGTGCTTTATCTACAATTCCTAGGCCCTGACATGGCCGTTATAGAAGATAATGCCAGTACCATTTCGGTTAGTGGTAATACCTACAGCAAAAAAGTAGAAATCGTTTACACGGGAAAAGAGATCAGCGTTTGTGATGCTATTACAGTTCCAGAAGCGTCCTTGCAAGAAGGAATTTACACCCTTAATGTTTTTGAGGACGAAAGACTTCTTGCTTCTACAGAATTTCAGCTGAAATAAACCTCTTCTTTTGGGGTAAAATTCTATTTTTGCCCAATGGCAAATCAGGAAGACATTTTTAAGAAAGTTATCTCTCATGCAAAGGAATATGGATATGTGTTCCAATCCAGTGAGATTTACGATGGACTCAGTGCGGTGTATGACTATGCGCAGAATGGAGCTGAGCTAAAGAAGAATATTCGTGAATATTGGTGGCAGGCCATGGTGCAGCTCAATGACAATATTGTTGGGATTGATGCAGCCATTTTTATGCATCCTACCACCTGGAAGGCATCTGGACACGTTGATGCTTTCAACGATCCACTTATAGATAACAAAGACTCCAAAAAAAGATATCGTGCAGATGTTTTGGTTGAAGATCACGTGGCCAAGATAGAAGCTAAAATAGATAAGGAAGTTGCTAAAGCGGCCAAACGTTTTGGTGACAGTTTTGATAAGAAGCAATTTTTAGAGACCAACCAGCGAGTGGTTGACTACAAAACAAAGGGAGATGGAATTCTAAAGCGCTTGGGCAAGTCCTTGGAAAATGAAGACTTGGCTGATGTAAAAGCTCTGATTGAAGAATTGGAAATTGCCTGTCCACTTTCAGGTTCTAAAAACTGGACAGATGTTAAGCAGTTTAACTTAATGTTTGGTACTAAGTTGGGGGCTTCTGCAGATAGTGCAATGGACCTTTACCTTCGCCCGGAAACAGCTCAAGGTATTTTTGTCAACTTTTTAAATGTTCAGAAGACAGGCCGAATGAAGATTCCCTTCGGTATCGCCCAAACAGGGAAAGCATTCAGGAATGAGATTGTTGCACGGCAGTTTATTTTCCGTATGAGAGAGTTTGAACAGATGGAAATGCAATTCTTCATCAAACCAGGTACGCAACAGGAATGGTACGAAAAATGGAAAGAAAAGCGAATGAACTGGCATCTATCATTAGGTATGGGAGAAGATAATTATCGTTTTCATGACCATGAAAAACTAGCACATTATGCGGACGCTGCTGCTGATATTGAGTTTAAGTTCCCTTTCGGATTTAAAGAATTGGAAGGTATTCATTCCCGTACGGATTTTGATTTGAGCCAGCATGAAAAATTTTCAGGTAAAAAACTACAATATTTTGATCCAGAATTAAATGAAAGCTATGTTCCATATGTTTTGGAAACTTCAATAGGGTTAGATCGTATGTTTTTAGCAGTATTCTCAAATTCCTTAAAAGAAGAAGAACTAGAAAATGGAACATCAAGGACGGTCCTTAAACTTCCAGCAGTATTGGCACCGACTAAAGCAGCAATTCTGCCTCTTCTAAAACGAGATGGCTTACCAGAAGTTGCTCATAAACTTGTTGACGAGCTCAAATGGGATTTTAATGTGGTCTATGATGAAAAAGATGCGGTGGGGCGTCGTTACCGTCGTCAAGATGCTGCAGGGACACCATTCTGTATTACAGTGGATCATCAAACCTTAGAAGATGATACGGTTACTATCCGTCATAGAGATACTATGGAGCAACAACGTGTGTCATTATCAGAAGTAAAAGAAATTATTACAAAGGAGGTTGATATGCGATACTGGTTACAACGTATTTAATCAAGCGAGTTATCCTGTAAGCTAAAACAAGCCGGTGATTTCACCATCCTCATTAACGTCAATACCTTCAGATGAGGGGCGTGCGGGTAAGCCTGGCATTCGCATGATATCACCTGTAATTGGGACCAAAAAACCGGCACCTACAGCTATTTCAATCTCTCTAACGGTAATAATAAAGTCTTTTGGTCGTCCCAAAAGTTTAGGATTATCTGACAGTGATTTTTGGGTCTTTGCAATACAAACCGGTAGATGATCTAAGCCCAAATTAGAAATTTTCCGCAAATGCGCTTTCGCTTTTGAAGTATAATCTACATGCTCCGCACCATAGATTTCGGTGGCAATTGTGCTAATTTTATCCATAACACTAGAAGTCCAATCATACAAAGGTTTAAAATTCGAAGCATTGGACTCCACCACATCAATGACATGTTGTGCCAACTCTTCAGCGCCTTCCCCACCTTTGGCCCAAACTTCGGCCAAGGCCACTCGAACACCTTTAAATGAAGCCAGTTCTTTGATAACCTCAATTTCGGCATCCGTATCGGTAACAAACTTGTTAATGGCAATCACAGGGACTATATTGAATTTGGCAATATTTTCCAGATGCTTTTCCAAATTGGGCAGTCCTTTTTTAAGTGCTTCCACATTGGGCTCTGTCAGCGATTTAATATCCGCTCCGCCATGATATTTAAGAGCACGTATGGTAGCTGTAAGCACCACGACTTCGGGTTTTAAACCAGCACTTTGGCATTTAATATCAAAGAATTTTTCAGCGCCTAGGTCAAAGCCAAAACCAGCTTCGGTAACCGTGTAGTCAGAATAGGACATACCCATTCGTGTGGCGATTACGGAGTTGGTTCCTTGCGCAATATTGGCAAACGGCCCTCCATGGATGATTGCAGGATTCCCTTCTATGGTTTGCACCAAATTGGGTTTGATAGCATCTTTAAGCAATGCGGTCATGGCGCCTTCGGCTTTTAAGTCTTTGGCATAAATGGCATCTTTATCAAACGTATAGCCAATGAAAATGTTTCCTAGCCGCTCTTTTAGATCACTTAGGTTTTCAGCCAAACAAAGAATGGCCATGATTTCCGAGGCGGCAGTAATATCAAAACCTGTTTCCCTGGGCACACCAGATGCGGTTCCGCCCAAGCCCACAATAACATGTCGTAGAGAACGGTCGTTCATATCCATAACTCGTTTCCAGCCAATGGTCCGTGGATCTAAGCGCAAAGACCTTGTCTTACTTTGAATATTGTTATCAATTACAGCGGACAAGAGGTTATGGGCTTTTTCAATAGCGGCAAAATCACCAGTAAAGTGAAGATTAATATCTTCCATGGGGAGTACTTGCGAATACCCACCACCAGTGGCACCACCTTTTATTCCAAAGACCGGTCCCAAAGAAGGTTCCCGTAAAACCACTGTAGTCTTTTTGTTTAATCGATTTAGGCCCTCGGTCAGTCCAATGGACATAGTTGTTTTTCCTTCTCCCGCTGGTGTTGGGGAAATGGCTGAAACCAGAATAAGATGACTTTTGTCCGCACTCTTTTTGTCGATTGCCTGCAATGGGATCTTGGCCTTATACTTCCCATACATTTCAATGGTGTCCGGATCTACTCCAAATTTTTTTGCAATTGTTGAAATGGGTTGAAGTGTGATGCCTTTGGCAATTTGCAGATCGGTCATTGAAAAGATGTTTTGAGTTAATTCCGAAGGCTTAAAAAAACACTCCGTTTTATGACATACAATATACTATAATCATGTGATTATTTAATCTCGTTTGTTTCCTCTTTTCTTTTTAAAATAGGTTTTATCCGCTATATAAATGGTTTTCTTAACCTGACAATACACTATGGTTTGATCCTGATTGGTGAGTGAGGTGGTTTTAAGAATTTCCATCTCGTTTTGGAGCGCAATCTGATTTCTAATTTTTTCCAATTCTTCCAAGGTATACGTAAAATGGGCATAGAGATTTTCCTTTGCCGGACGTTTAAAGAACACCTCTGCAGATTTGTCCCAAACCACAAAGTCGGTACCAAGCAAATTGATCAATTGTACCATAGGAATCGGATCCACCGCAGAAAACATACTACCTCCAAAAATAGAATTGACGTAGTTCCTGTTTTTGTATGTAATAGGAAGTTTTATGGTAATATTTAATAGATCTTCTGAAACATGAATGATTCTCCCTGTACTTCTGCGGTACATGGGGGATAGGTTGAACCCATATTTAAAGAGCGTATGCTTTTTTATAAATTTGGCGCCTACTTCTGCTAAATTTTGATAGAGTGACATACAGTTTTCTAATTAGTGGGTTGAACGCGTATAAAGCGATAATGGCCAATAATCTTAAAGTCAAAAAGCATGTCCTCCATAACCTGGCCACTTCCAATATTATGTACGATCAAATTCCGTTTGTTATCATTTGACTTTTTATTTACAACAATACCAATATGAGTAATGGCGCCTCTTAGATTCCAACACACAATGTCTCCCGGAAGATAGTCTTCAGCATTGGTTGATATTGGTTTTTCTGCACCTCTGCGTTTAAAGAAGGTCATTAGATTGGGTACCCTTCTATGGTCAATGTTTTTATCCGTAGTGCCAAGGCCCCAAATTTTTGGATAAAGATTAAAATTGGCCTTCATATCCTCGTGGACCAGTTGTTGGAGGTTAACACCTATTTTTCTATATGCTCTAATTATAACATCAGTACAGACACCTTTGTCACTTGGCACATCTCCATTAGGATAGTCAATGGAAAAATAACTTGGGTCATAGGTTACGTGCTGTTTTGTTAATTCCATAGCACTGTCGACCAAATCTAGTTCTTCAATTACGGTTTGGGACCAAACAATATTGCAGAGGAATAATAGCAGTATCAAAAGTGTTCTTTTCATAGGCCTTATAAATGCTAAGATAACAAGCAAAGTAGTAAGAGGTTACACTTTAACGTTGGGTTATGAATAGGGGATTGTTTATAAACCCCCTGGTTATGTCATCTACCAACTTGTGATAATTGGTACACCTGCTCTCCCATTCCTCAACCAAATGCTGACATTGTGCTTCATTTTTCTCAGCCATGTCAATATAGCTTTGCATGGTGCTTAATTATAATCCTAATAATGGAAGGTGTTTTATACTGTGATAGGTCAACGCTGCTTTTATGCATTGTTTTAGTTCCGCTTCTGGAAGTTTGTCATCCAACTGAAAAACGATGGCTCGGTTTTTTTCAAAAGTAAACAAGTCCTTAAACACGGTTCTGAACGAGGGCACCAATTGGCTTGTGCATTTAAAATAGAGTGCGTATTGGTTTGGCGCTTTGGATTTCCAATCCATGCGTAGGGTGCTTCCTTTTTTAGCCAAATAACTGGGCTCTCCCCATTTGAGCGTTTCTTCTAAAGATTTAATTTCTTCTACTTCCGTTGCCACTTCTAAAACCAAGGCACGTAGACGTTCCATTTGCTTTTGAACGGTATCAGGATAGCAATTAAAAACTGCTTTGACTTCAGGGTTGGATCGTAGTTGTATTGTTTTCATTTTGATTTTACCAAAATACCAATAATTTGTATTGGTACGAAAAGCTACGGCTAAGAATTGCTCTTTTATGTAAAAGGTAATTCTTTTGAAAGCGCAAAATATAGGATGTGGTGACGGTTTTGTGTGTGAGAATTTTCCGTAGGAAAATCACATGTGGAAAATTGCAACTATCTTTACCATAGTATTATTCATCTGTTGATATTAATTATCCCTTCGCACAACTTTAGCGAATTGCTGAGGCTTTCTTTTTTAAGCCCTTATTTTGATCAATGAAACTCTAGTGGCCAACTTAATGCCTGATTGCTAGTAAGTAACTATCTAATAGTGATTTTAATCTTACGCATTGCTCATGTCATTACTCTGCAATTCGTTTCAATTCAAAAAAAATGGCTTTTTTAAAAATGGGAGTTATTGGAACTTCAAAAAAAGAAGATGAAAGGCGCGTGCCTATTCATCCAGAACATTTAAAAAGACTTCCGGAACATATTCGCAGACAACTTATTTTTGAGAGGGGTTATGGCTTACCTTTCAATATACAAGACCAAGAAATTAGCGACTTAACTGGTGGAATAGCTTCACGAAGTGAAATATTATCCAACATTGGTTCTGCCATTATTGCCAAACCCATTTTATCTGATTTAGAAGAGCTAAAAGATGGTGGTACTATTTGGGGGTACCCTCATTGCGCCCAACAAATGCAAATTACACAAACAGCTATAGATAAAAAGTTAACCTTGATTGCTTTTGAAGATATGTATGTGTGGCATCCTAGCGGACAAATGGGAAGGCATACGTTTTATAAAAATAATGAAATGGCCGGTTATAGTGCGGTCATACACGCACTTCAATTAAAAGGAATAGATGGTCATTATGGAAACCAACGAAAGGTGATCATTTTTAGTTTTGGTGCTGTAAGCAGAGGCGCCATTTACGCCTTAAAAGCACATGGCTTTAGAGATATTACAATCTGTATTCAAAGACCGGACCATGAGGTTAGAGAAGAAGTGCTAGATGTACATTATGCTAGGGTTAGAAAAGGAAATGAGAACGAGCCTCGATTGATTGTTGTTGAACATGATGGCACAGAACGGCCGTTATTGGATTTAATACATGAATCTGAAATAATAATTAATGGAACGTATCAGGATACAGATGCCCCAATTGATTATGTAAAAGAGGATGAAAAATCTATGCTTAAACCCGGCACATTAATTATAGATGTGAGTTGTGATGAAGGCATGGGATTTTATTTTGCAAAACCTACCACTTTTAAAAACCCTCTCATAGCAATTGATAAAATTGATTACTATGCAGTAGATCATACACCAAGTTATTTTTGGGAAAGTGCTTCGAGATCTATTTCGGCCGCATTAATTGTGCATCTACCATCTGTGATATCTGGTCGCGAAAGTTGGAATGAAAACAAGACCATTAAAAATGCTATAAATGTTGATAAAGGTGTAATCGTAAAAGACACTATTCTTAGGTTCCAGAATCGTAACACGGACTATCCACATAAAGTAAATGAGCTAGTGAACTAAATAGTTTACTTGATTTTAATTTTTTATCAATCACATAAATCGCAGGAATTACTAGATAAGATGCGACCTGTTTATGTGAAAGGAAAACCAATCTATGATCACAGATATAAACATAAACAAGCCAGAACCTATTGTGTCTGGAAAACAATTAGAACTGTTTGATGGCGCTACAGACCCTAAGCTTGCAATCAAAGTATTGGAAGCTGGTAAATCGGTATTAATAGCAGCTTTTTACAACAATGGATCGTTACTTCTTAAGGAGTTGCATAGGCATCTTAAAAGAAAGTTACCTAACAAGTCTTTTCAGGAGCAACGTGAGTATCGGTCAGAATATCGTAAGCTGTCAAATCTTATTTTAATAGAAATTGCAGATCATAAATTGACAGTAAAAAAGTCACCTTCTATTGGTTGGTTAGAAAAACTTTATCCAGAAACTGGCGATTTCTTATTGTCCTTTCCTAAAGTTCAAGGCCTAAATAGTTCTTGGCAATGGTACCAAAATGGGATTTCCATTCCGGTATTACGAAATAAAGTACATCCATATTACGGCACTTATTTTCCTACTCGTTTTGATCATTTGAAACTCTTCGACAATTGGTTAAAACGTTATAAAGGACCTAAAAAGTCTGCAATAGATGTTGGGGTAGGGAGTGGCGTACTTTCTTTTCAAATGATAAAATATGGGTTTCAGAAGGTTTTTGGCACAGACACAAACCCTAATGCGATTGTTGGACTAACAGAGTATATGGCAGATACCAAGTTGTCTAGAAAGATAGCATTAGATTTAGGGCATCTTTTTGGCAAGTGGGAAAAACAGACCGAATTGATTGTTTTTAATCCGCCTTGGTTACCACAATCTCATAATCTGGATAGAAATAACGAGGCTATTTATTACAACGAAAAGCTATTCCCTGATTTCTTTGCAGGATCAAAAAAAAGGCTGTTGCCTGAAGGAAAACTCGTCATCGTATTCTCTAATTTAGCTCAAATAACTAATTTGACAAAAGACCATCCAATAGAGAAGGAACTAGCCGAAGGTGGGAGATTTCAATTAGAAAAATGCTTTAAAAAAACAGTGAAAGCTGCTTCTGAAAAAACAAAGCGAGATCAACACTGGCGTTCTTCTGAAGAAGTAGAGCTTTGGGTTCTGATTAATAAGTAAGTTCTTCTTATGAAAGACTAGTCATGGTTTTTTATCATCATAAAAACCATGACTAGGGCTTCCTCATTTTTTAATGGGCTCTGCACCTATATCTTCCAAAACAGCATTCACCTTTGGCAAATCTTTCTTTAAAATCCCATTTAGATTACCAAGATGTTCTTCCAATTCTGCGGAAAGTTCTTTGTAAACTTTATACGCTCCGTTGGTGGGCTTAGCATCACCACTTTCAACACTACGCCTTAAGGATGCCAGTCGGTTATTCAGTTTTATTGGGAAATTCAAAGGATCCTGGCCTGACTGATTTTTAACCTGATACAATTCTTCTTCAATTGCAGTGATTTTATTCAAGAAAGGAGTAATGGTCTTTTTGAGAGCCGAACTGGAGATTTTTTCCTTGTTCGCCTGAATTACATCACGCATTTTTCTAATATTTATGACCGATTCGTTGGCCGAACTGGTCTTCTGCATAATGTTATTCGCCAGCACAAACTGCTCTTTTAAATCAGCTTCTGTAATCCCTTTAAGATTAGGATCCATCGAAATGGAGAAAGGATACGTTTTCTCATAATTCTTTGTTTTTATTCTGATTTTATAAGTGCCCAAAGGAGCTTTGGGACCTCTTTGAGGACGAGCACTCCAAATAATCATTCCTTCAAATTCCGTAGCACCGGGATATCTCAAATCCCAAGTAAAGGTATTAATGCCCTTCGCAGTAGTGGGTTTTGATGAGCCTCCCTTTTGCCACCATGGAATGTTGGGATCTTCTTCATATTCAGGCTTGCTTCCGGTAAATGTGTTGATGAGGTTGTCATTGGCATCCAAAACTTCAAAAGTGATGGTGTCCAATTGTTCTTTAAGATAATACTGGATAGATGCATCTTGGACACCTCTAATGGCATCCGAAGGTTTAAAAAGAACGGCAGCTTGATCTTTCATGTCGTCCTTGTATTGTCTCAAGGGATGAATATCATCCAAAATCCAAAATCCACGTCCATGTGAACCCAAAACCACATCATTGTCTTTAACCACTAAATCACGGATAGGGGTATCCGGTAATTTTAATTGTAAACTTTTCCATTGTAGACCATCATTCATAGAAAAATAGACACCGTGCTCAGTAGCTAAAAACAGAAGTCCTTGCCTTACTGGGTCTTCGCGAACAGCTCTAGCAAAATGCCCATCTTCTATTCCGTTTATAATTTTCGTCCATGTTTTGCCATAATCATGCGTTTTAAATACATAGGGCTGCCTGTCATCTACCTGATAGCGATTGGCCGCTACAAACAAAGTTCCCGGACGATGTTTAGACTCATCGATAATACTAACTCGAGAGAATTTTGGTAAATCCTTAGGGGTAATGTCCTGCCAATTTCCACCTCCATCTCTTGTGATATGTATTTTTCCGTCATCTGATCCGGCCCAAATAGTATTGATATCGTGGAAGGAGGGTGCCAAGGCAAAAACGGTCGCGTAGATTTCAGGGCCGTTCATATCCATGGTGATTATTCCTCCTGTTTTTCCTAAGGTAGTGGGGTCCGCATACGTTAAATCAGGGCTGATTTTCTCCCAAGATTGTCCATCATCCGTTGTTTTCCATACATGTTGTGAACAGGTATACATTACGTTGGAGTCCTGTGGCGCAAACATAATGGGGAAGGTCCATTGCCAACGCTCCGGAAGTGCTTCAGCAGGTTCGCCAGAAAAAAACCGAGGATATACCTGAATATCTCTAGATTGTCCATTGCTACGGTCATAGCGAGTCAATAGTGCGCCTTGGCTTCCCGCATAAAAAATATCCAGATTTTCGGGATGTTGGGTAATCCATCCACTTTCGCCACCGCCAACAGCATAGAACCAGCCATGGTTGGGTCCTCTTGCTTGCATATGGTCCCATCCGTCACTGGGCATGGCCAAAGTACTGTTATCTTGTTGCGCACCAGCAACATGATAAGGCACATCGTTGGTTGCCATTACATGATAAAACTGTGTGGTCACGTAATCCTGTTCTGTCCAGCTCTTTCCTCCATTGATACTGACATTTCCACCCCCGTCGTTGGAATTGATCATACGATCAGGATTGCTGGGGTCTATCCATAAATCATGGTTGTCGCCATGTGGTGTTTTTATAATAGTGTCAAAGGTCTTACCACCATCTGTTGATTTATAAAATCTGGTATTGAGACCATACACCGTTTCTTTGTCCAAAGGATCGGCATAAATTCTAGAATAATAAAAGGCACGTTGTCTTAGTTTACGCTCATCATTGGTACGTTCCCAAGTCTTGCCAGCATCATCTGAACGAAAAACACCTCCTTCATTGGCTTCTACAATAGCCCAAACTCGATTTGAATCTACAGGAGAAACCGTAACCCCAATCTTTCCGATTGGTCCAGCAGGCATTCCAGCATTACCGGTCAGGTCTGTCCAGGTATCGCCACCATCTACCGACTTCCATAGCTTACAATCGCCGCCACCGCCCCACATTTTCCATGCTTTACGCTGTACTTCCCACGTACCGGCGTACAAAATTTTAGGATTGTTACGGTCGATGATCAAATCGACAGCGCCTGCTTTTGGACTTGCATACAATACCTTTTCCCAAGTTTCACCGCCATTTGTGCTTCTAAATACACCACGTTCTTCATTGTCCCCATAAGGATGACCCAAGGCCGCAACGTAGACAATATCTGGATCTTTAGGATGAATTCTGATGCGCGACACAGCCTGTGTTTCTTTTAAGCCTAAATGACTCCATGTTTTTCCGCCATCAATCGTTTTATAGACACCATCACCTTGGGTAATGCTTCCGCGCAATTGCACTTCTCCCATACCAATGTAGACGATATCTGGATTGGTTTCGGCAACCGCCACAGCACCGACAGATGAACTGGTTATTTGGCCATCAGTAACGGCTTTCCATTCGTTACCTCCATCCGTGGTTTTCCACAATCCGCCACCGGTAGCACCAAAATAGTATTCGTTGGGTCTGCTTGGACTGCCAGCACACCCTAAAGATCGCCCGCCGCGATTTGGCCCAAGGTTACGCCACTCCAGTCCTTCATAAAAATTTTTATCAATTGTGGTTGATTCAGCTGTTGCTGTTTTGTCCTGTGCCAAAAGGGTAAAGGCACAACTTAGAAAAGCGAAGAGAAATACAATTTTGAGGTGTTTTTTCATTTTTGAAGGTGTTTTGCGTTGGTTCTGGAGAGCAAAAAAATGTTTCATGTAACGACCTACAAGATAAGATAATCAAGTGAAAAAAGATGAGAGAAGAGACTTTGGTTTTTCCTTAAAATCAAACGGGATTCTATTAATTTTTCCGTTGTGCTTTTATATAAACATCAATAAGGTCTGGGCGGTCATTTACAAAGCGAAGCGTGGTAAGCCCGTCCTCATTTTGAGAGATTATCGCTGGGATGGAAGATGTGGTCAAAAACCAACCCGAAGGGAGCACCACCGTATTTCTGTTTCTGCCAAAACTTCTATCCCAAACCAATTGATTTTTGTAAACCACGTAGCGGTTAGGGTCTGTATAAGTTTCGGTAATGCGAAGGCGTTTGGTTTCCCCTTCTTTTAAGGGGTCATACCAGATAGCAACAACCTCTGTTTCTGGAGTAATCTCTGAATTGATCGTAATGCCGCGATTTGAAATTTCTTCGCCTTTCAAGGTTTCAACCTTTAATTCTTCTCCAGTGTCCAAAATTACGGCGGAAGGTTTTGATGCCTTACTGCCGGGCCTAACAACATTTATATAGCGATCCATACCAGGTCTTGTTTCGGTATAATCATGATACAACAGAAAGGAATGGGTTTCCGGTTGCTGTAAAAAATAAACGATGTCCCTATCCTGGAATGCCCGCTCATTAAACTGCCAACCCAAACGTGCTTTAGAGGCATCTCTTCCGCTTCCGTTTGTGGGCACATAACTTTCTTCTTGGGGCAATTCTATTTTTGAAGTGAGCTTTGTTGCTTTTATTGCAAGCGGCACTGCCAGCGCACCACGATTTAGGAAGCTTACCTTAATACGGGCATCAGCTGTAAGTTGTACTTGTGATGGGTAATTGCAATGTGTTAATTCATAACCCGAAGGTAAAATAATGCTATTGCGTTTGATGCCCAATGATCTTGAAAATACAATGGTATTATCTTCACTAAAATAACTGGCGGGGTCTTTATAGGTTTTGTCAATACGTATTCTTGCCTGTCCGTTGTTAGGAATTGGTCGCGCCAAGGTCACCTGAAGGTAATCGGTATCTTCAGAAGCTGTAGCCAATCCATTTTGTGCGGCGGTCTTTCCATCTACAATTTCCCAGACCAATGTTTTTCCTGAAAAGAGATCCCAAACTTTGTTTATCGTGTGTTCGCTACCTTTTCTGAGCGTGTTCCAGTAGTATTTTGCGCCAGAAGTTGTTCCACTTACATCATACACAATTCTAAAAGATTGGGTGTCTGGTGCTAAAAGTTCGTATTGGGTATAGCTATCTGTCTGTGTTTGTTGTGCCTGCAAACAGAAGGAAAACAATAAGAGAAAAACGAAGTACGCTGCGGTTGATGTCTGTTTTATGCTCATGAATCTTTTTTAATCTGTGGTTTTGTTTTCAATGCGCCAAGGTGGATTTAGCCTGTTTTCCCCGGCATGGTATAGAATAATTTGGTTTCCATCCGTATCCTTTGCCCTTGCCTCTCGCCAAAGCCATGGCCTATCACTTGGCGATTCGTCAAAAACGATTCCTTTTTGAGTGAGGTCGGCTACATATTCATCCAAATTGTCGCACTCAAAATAGACATAAATGCCATCTCCTTTTGGCAATTGCTCCACCAAATGTATAGAAAAAGTGGCATGACCGTCTGGGCACTCAAAACGGGCATAATGGGGTAGGGCCTTTACAATCAGTTTCAGCCCTAATTTTTCATAAAAGGGGATTGATTTTGTCAGATCTAAAGAAGGAACAGTTATTTGGTTGAGGTTCATGGCTTATTTTTTATCGAAAACTTTACTACTCTAAAATACAACTAATTAGTAGTTACACAGGACAATTTTTGATGAGACCTTGCTAGTATGTGGAAACCAACTCAAACAGAAAACTTAAACAAATGAATAGAGGGTGTCTATGCTGCCCTTAAGCAACTAGCTAAACACTTGGGCCAGCTTATTTTTATGCTTCATTATTTGGAATAAGTGGTTTTTATCCAAAGGGAAGCATAAAGCGGCAGATATGTTACAAGCTCTAAGGAATTATCAGAAGTAGGCGAGAACAAGCAATTACTTATAGCCATTGTTACCATACGTTTTTTAGTCTGTCCGTACAGAGTTTGAGTTTAAGTCGAACCAGGTCTTTGATATTAATAAACCTTTCTTGTTAAACTTGGCGGTCATTAAGGGTGCCCCCATGTTATAGTATATAACAGATTTCACATGTCCATTTTCATACCACTCCGTCCATACTCCATTTTCAAATCCACCTTCCTTTTGCCCAGAGGTTTTTGGTTTTCCGTTTTTATAGAACTCCAATACTTGTTCATTGAATGGAATCGGTTCAATCGTATCCTCAGTTCGCTTAAATTCCAGTTTCTTTTTGAAAAGAACTAAATCACCTATTTCTTCCAAAGAAAATTCGTTGAGTGAATACTCAAGTACTTGGTATTTCCGTGTTCCTATCGTTAATATCGAATCAGAAATTGAGTAGTTTGCCTTGAATTGCCCAAAATCTTCTTTAATATCCAATATTCCGTCCCTTTGAAATAAGTAAGTGTTTTTGGAAACATGATTTGATTCCTCTTGACTTTTGGGCCTTAATAAAAGTTCTGGGTCCTGTTTGGGTTTTTCATGTTCCCAAGTCCCAAGAATTTGGTTTTCAAACGAATCTTGTCCGTTCAAAATGATTGGAACAATGAACAGAATCGAAAAAAGGGTATGACTAATTAAATTTTTCAAAATGTATGGTAACGGCAGTCTGTCTCAAAACCAGCGTTGATTTTGAATAAATTTACACAATTTGGTATAACAGGGATGATGGGCCTTAAGAAAGTTCGATTTTCCTTAATATGGTGATATGGGCCAAGATTTGATTTTTGAACCTTTTAAGGTCGATAAAGAGCGTTTTTAGGCTGTTGTTTCGATGGTTCGTCCCGTTGGCCGGCTTCCAGCCCAATCTGACAAGTCTCTTTAAATTGTAGGCTAGGGCAATAAACCCGAAGTCGGCACTGGCCGACGGTATTCCCTTTTTGGTAAGGATGTGGTCGAAGCCCCACTGACGCTTTATAGTGCCAAAGGGATGTTCCACCAATGCCTGTCTTTTCTTATATGTCCCCGGGTCTTTTGCGACCCTCTTGGCGTTCTCCTCTATGAACCTTGTGTACTCGCTGCGCTGGACGATCTTACCGTTGGCCTTTGATGTCGTGCAAAGATACCTGACCGGACAGTTCTTGCAGGCCTTGGTCTTGTACTGCTTAAAGTAATAGTTTCTTCCCTTGTACCATGAACCGTTCGAGACCATGGCATTTCCTTGGGGACAGGTATAGGTATCGGTGTGGTCGTCATATTGGAAATGCTCGGCATTGTAGGAGGCGTCCGGTGCTTGGCTCTTACGTCCTATCGCGGGTATTGCGGTAAGGGTACTTATGCCCAGATCGTGTGCTGTCCTGAACTCGCTACCGGTATGGTAGCCCTTGTCATATAGAGCGGTAAAGGTGTTGGTTCCCAAAATGGTCTTTGCCCTTCGCAGCATACCGCCCATGGCCTTTTTATCATTTTGGTTGGTGATCTTGTAATCGATCAAGAGTTTGTGCTCTGCATCTACCGTTGTCTGTGCCGTATAACATACCTCGGTTATGGTGCCCCTCACGATTTGGTGGCGGCTATCGGGGTCACTGGTCGAGATCTGTGGGTTTTCCGTAGAGGTATCGGCCTGCAGTTCCTTTTGGATACGGACATACCTTTCACGCTGTTGCTTTCGGTGCCGTATCTGCTGCTTTAGCGTTTGTTTTGTGTCGCCGTCGGCCTTTGCCAGTTCCTTTTGGTGTTCCTCCAATTTACGGTCGATATAGTCAAGGTGGCGGGCAACTTTCTTTAGGTTGAAGTTGTTCTTTTTACTGTTCTGTGCCCGCAGCTTTGTGGAATCCCCTGCGATAAGTACCGCCCCTATCAGCTCGTGGTTCTTGGCAATTGACACCGTAGCGCGGAACACCCGCTTTATGGCCTTGGGATTGTCCTTCCTGAAACGGGCGATGGTGTTGTGGTCCGGTTTCAGGTTGCCCAACAGCCACATAAGTTCGATGTTACGGCCGCACTCGAGTTCCAATTGTCTGGAGGAGCGTATACGGTGCATGTAACCATAGATGTACAGCTTCAACAGATCGGCAGGGTCATAGGGAGGTCTTCCCTGGGATGCTATGGTCTTAAAGCCAAAGCCCAGTGACGATACATCCAAGCCGTCCACGAACCGGTCTATGGTCCGTACAGAGTTTTCATCGGCGATCATATCGTCCAGACAAGTGGTGTAAAGGGTAAGTTGGGTGCGGGATTGTTTGTGTCGGTACTCCATACCTAAAGATAAAGAATACCCTAGGCCTTAATGTAAACCTATCTTTAAGTTTTGAGACAGTCTGACGGTCTCGGCTATGATTTCGTTGCGGCTTCAGTGCGACTTGCGCAAGGCAAGTCGGACAGAAAAAAAGGCGCACAAGAAATCGATAGTTTGTTTTGTGTTTTTGTTTTCAAAATCAGCAATTCTTTTCAATTCTAGCTCTTATTCTAGCAATGAATTATAGCCATTGTTGCCAACCGTTTTTAATTAATTAAATTTTTTATTATGAACTCATATATAGCTACAAGTCCAGCGATAATTCCTATTATCCAAGCAAATATTTCTATCCAAGATTTTTTCTTAGGCTCTTTAGCTGTTTTATGGACAGTCTTTTGTGTTATAGGACTTTTTAAATCTATTTTTTCAGAGGACTGATTTACTTGTCCTATTGTTGAACCAGAAAAATCGTTTATGAAATCAGATTTGCTATTTTCGTTTTCCGACCAATCAAGGAACTTTTCCCAAGATTTTAGTTCTGTTAACTTTGTTAGATATTTTCTATTACTTAGGTCGCAAGCATACCCAAACCTATTAGGCTTATGTAAAATTCCGAGGTTTTTAAGGTTAATAATCAATTCGGATATTTCATTCGGACTGTCTTTTGTTAAAGTAACGGATTTTCCGTTTTTTAAATTTTCTAATGTTTGTATGGTATTATCGTCCATTTTTAAAGTTACGTCCTTTAATTCAGTTATTTCTCTTTCGTATTTTTCGATTCCAAGCCGAGTTATTTCTAATTTAGGATGTCCTCTAAAAGGTGGTGTTTTTCCAGAACCCATTAAGCGTTTTTGCTTAAAAATAACAAGTCCATCTTTTTTTAATTCTCTGGCAATTCGAGTCGATTTTTCTTTGTCCGAACAGATATGCGAAATTTCTAAAAACCCTTTATCTTGGTTCTTATATAAGTACTCTAAAACTGAATCGTATATGTTCATTTCAAATGGTTGGCAGCGGTTCGGCTATGAGTAGTTGCGTGGGTTAGCACTTAACTTAGCAAGTACATACCAAGCTGGAAATTCCTGCGGAATTTCCAAAGTAAGCGAGAACAAGCAATTACTTATAGCCATTGTTGTGGTGTCGTTTTTATTCAGTTTTCTTTCTGTTCTTTAAAATAATTAATGTGATAATATAAATCAAAACTATTGCAAACGGAATGGCTATAAATCTATATTCAGGTAAAATATACCAAAGGGTTAGAACTATAATTATTCTAGTTAATGTATGGAAAATCCCAATCCAATGTTTTATAATCCAAGAAAAGGGTAACCACATTAATCCAGTCAAAATTCCTACAGTCATTGGAAGTGAAGAATAGTCAACTAGGAAAAATGGTATTGCAATTGAATAAACGAGAATCGCTTGTCCAGCTGTAAAAAGAAAAAGAGTGTCAAATTCGTTTTTCGGTTTACTTTTATCTAGGAAATTTTCACCCGTGAATTTTGAGAGAAATAGTCCTAGATATACAATACTCCCAGTTCCAATAAAAATTGACCAAACTGCTACAAAGTCCGAGAAAAAGATTCCAATTAATCCGATTAAAGTCCAAATAATCATTCCAGCTAATGGTGTAGCAAGAAATTTTTGTTTTATGTATTCAGTCCGCTGTTCTTCAAGTGTTCTGTTTTTCATTTATTAATTCAGTCAGTTTTTTAGTTTGCTTATGCGATTTTTTTTAATGCACCACAACTTGTTTATAAGGATGTAAAATACATCGTTATACCCCTAAATATAGTGGATAATCGCTGTATTTTGTAAGTGATATCTGTGATTTTAAAAGAAAAGGTTATTTCTTTAAAAGCATAGGCCGGTGCCAGAAGGTTAATTTATCCGGCCGTGGGCTTTTCTGTATCCAATATAAAAGCCAATATACTTCTAACATGGATTTTTGTGGTATCAAAAACAGGAACTGTAAAATCATCTTTTCCAATCAACATCGGAATTTCTGTGCAGCCCAATATAATTCCTTCAGCGCCTCTCTCCATTAATTGTTCTGAAAATTGCATGAACTGCTTTTTAGATTTTTCGGTAACAATTCCTTTACCCAACTCTTCTTTTACAATGTGTTGAATGGTATCTATAGCCGTTTTTCCCTCTGGTATGAGAACGGCAATATTGTTTTCTTCCAGTTTTTGTCTGTAAAAATCCATTTCCATCGTGAACTTGGTTCCCAATAGCCCAACCGTACGCAGCTTATCTTTTTTTATGGCATTTGCAGTACTGGAGACAATATGGATGATCGGAACATTAATTCTGGATTGGATTTCATCTGCAAACAAATGTGCGGTATTGGCACATAATGCAATTGCATCTACCCCGCTAGAAACCAAACTTTTGCAGGCATCATAGATGAGGTCAAAAGAATTTGTCCAGCCTTTTCTCTGTATATCAGCAAAATTTAGGGAGTACAGGATACATTCTACAGATTCTAAGCCTCCCAATTTTTGGTTGACGCCCTCATTTATATATTTATAATAATCCAGGGTAGAAGTCCAACTGATTCCCCCAACCAATCCAATTTTCTTCATTCAGTGTTTTATAAGTGATATCTGTGATTTTGATTAGAAAAGATATGCTATTCTTGCACCACCATAAAAGTTTCTGTCATTACCGGGATAAAAATAGCGGGGCAGGGCACCACCAAAACTGGAGGCATTAATCAGCACTGATTGAGCGTAATTAGTATCAAACAAATTGTTTGCTCCAACATTCAATCCTAGAGAAAAATGCGAAGATAAAGTGGTCTGGTAGGCCAGCTTGGCATTAAAGATATTAAAAGATTCACTATCCAAAGTATTGGCATCTGTTAGGGGAATCTTATCCACAAATTGGTGGGTAAGGTTCAGTTGCAGGCCATTGGTATGGCGCAAATCCAGACCAGAGGCAATCCTATTCTTGGGGACACCTGTTAACGGATTCCCAGAAAAATCATTTTCGCCATCCACAAAATCAACAAAACTATGGTCGCTCAAGGTATAGCTGAGGTAAGGAGAAAGTACCATCTTTGGAGAAAGCCGCAACGCATATTTGACATCCATCTCTAAACCTTGGTGGCGCGTTTCACCAGCGTTCCTGCCAATAAATTGGTCTTCGCCCACCCGTTGGGCTACCAACAGATCATTAATGTTCATCCTAAATGCCGTGAGATTAAGGGATAATTTCTTTTTTAAAAGTGCAACATAGGCACCTAGCTCATAATTGGTCCCGGTTTCTTGATCAATATCTGGATTGATGACCCCATCCGGAGTCAAGGTTTCTTCTAAACTGGGATTGGAAAAACCACGGCTTATATTGGCATACAACTTTCCTTTTGCAAAGAGGTATTGGAATCCTAAACTGGGTAAAAGAATCGTATTGAAATCCCGTTCGGCAGAAGTGTTTTCATCTCCTTGATTGAACAAATCTTGGAAATTATAGTTAGTCTTGTTAAGGTTGAGCCCTATTTGCGCAGAGAACGATGGTGTAAAGGGATATGTGAAAGATCCAAACAAATTCAACTGCCTTCTAAATTCCCGGTTTCTGCTCAGGCGATCTCCTTGTAAACTGCCATTGCCGTTGTTATCGCGAAACAGGTTCTGAAAAGTGCCCCAGTGGTATTCATCCTTATAAAGTTCTCCTCCCAAAGTGTATTGCGCCTTGCCCAAATTTCCTTCAAATTGGCTGCGCAATCCAAAACCGTTGGTAAATTCATCTAAAATATTAAAGGGGCGTGGCTCGTAGTGGTCCAAATACGAATAAAAAACACTTGTAGTATTCCTTAGGTTCTGATTGAATTCATGGGAATATGATACTCCTGCCAGGGTATATTTGTTTGCTTCAAAACCTTGGGCGGCCAACCAATTGCCCGCAGCTCTAGTAGGGTCTTCATCAAAATCTGTTTGATTAAGGGAACTTGGAATCTGAGCAGTGTAATCTATATAGTTGATCAATAGCCCCAAGCTGCCTTTGGAGCTAATTTTAGTATTGGTGTTCAATAAAAAACCATCACGGTCAAAGTTGTTGTTTTGTCTGTACCCATCGGTTTCAAAATGATTGTAGCTAAAGGTTAAATCAAAGTTTTGCTGCGAATGTTGAAAGGAAAGATTCTCTTTTAGCATGCCATAGGATCCTATGGTAAAACTATTGGCCAGTTTGGTCTCATCAACTTGCGGGTTTTTGGTGTCCAATAAAATAGCGCCACCCAAATTAGCTCCAAAGGAGGTAGCTTTTGGCCCTTTAATAATTTCAATGGACCCCAGATTTTCAAAATCGAAGGCTTCAATAGTGGATGATCCCGTGCCATTGGTAACGGGAATACCATTAAAATACAAACGAAGTTTATCCGTGCCAAAGGGTGTTCGTGCACCCACACCTCTAATGGTAATCCTATTAGTATTTAAAGCCCCAGAGAGAATATAAACTCCAGCCACCTGATTCATGGCGGAGGCAATATCTATAGGATTGAATTTTTCAAAAGTAGTGGGACCAATAGTTGAGGCAGCTGTAATTCCTGTTACTTTCTTGGCAATTACATCTTCTATGAGAATGATCTCATCCAATTGGGTAACAGAATCTTTCTTGATTTCCTGTGCAACAAGCTGTGTGGTAAAAAGCAAAAATATGATTGAGAAAAGACCTTTCATGTAATTATTGAGGTGATGTTAACATAGGATTTAAAATGTAAGCTATTTTTTTAGTCGAATTGTTTTTCCTTTTTTGGCACTTTCTCTTGCTGCATCCAAGATTTCCATCACCACCATATTGTTTTCCAAAGAAGAGAGGTTGTTGGGAGGAAGCGTAATTTTGTTTTTGACCACTGCTGCAAAAACGGAAAAGGGGTCGTTCATGGGCGCTTGTCTTTCTTCAAGGGTAAATTGCTCTTCGCTAAAGCCATCATAGCCTTCTGCCATACGAATACGTAGAGTGTTACGGTTATCAGCATAAATAGCGCCCGTTAACCCATAGAGCTCCATGTCTTTTCTACCCATGGGCCAGTTCCAAGAGGGTTCTAAAATGGCTTGCGAATCATCATATGTAAGAATAATAGTGGCATCATCATCTACCTTGGGATTGTTCTCTGCCTGCAGTTGTTGGGTGACCGCGGTAACGGTATTGGGTCGCTGTCCATTTTTAAGCCAGGTCATTAAGTTGGCGCCATAGCATCCAAAATCCATAATAGCACCCCCTCCGTTGTCCTTTGGATCTAACAACCAGTCCAAAAACTCACTATTGATTCCCAGTTTGGCGGGCCCGCGATGCCCATCTCTTACTATGACTTTTCTTAAGTCTCCAATTTTTCCTTGATCTAATAATTCTTTTGCCCTATGATTGGTTGGGTACCAAGTGGTTTCATAATTGGTCAGCAAATGAATATTATGCTTTTCGGCAAGAGCTTTCATTTGCTTGGCGTGCTGTAAACTTACCGCCA